>Ga0316613_10000161_pt1 | contig 78112 bp, 39 predicted proteins | sample OWC_soil_day10_C_2_FD_207647 | JGI IMG/M metagenome (GOLD analysis project Ga0316613, IMG submission 207647) | Wetland soil microbial communities from Old Woman Creek delta, Ohio, United States - OWC_soil_day10_CT_b | ecosystem: Environmental > Terrestrial > Soil > Wetlands | place: USA: Ohio...
GGAACTCTTGGAATTGGCGGAGGTGTTTACTGAAGTTAAGGGAGATAACGCTGAATTAGCAAGGGGGATGGCGGCTTATTACGCCGAACAGGCGCGGATGGCGAGGAAGAAGTGAGGGAGAATGGTGGTTATGGCGGTAAAAGAGCCCTCGCCTAAAACTGATTTGTTTTAAGCGGGACTCTTCTTTGCTATTATAAATGGCTGCGTTTAATGTTTGCTGCCAAGCAGGTGATTGACAAACTGTCGTGCTACTCGGCCGGAACGGCCGGATCTAGAAAGCTCCCAGCGCAGGGCGGCTGTCTTGAGTTCTTGTTCTGGAAGGTTAACAGAGTTTCGTTTGGCAATGCCTTCGACTATGCGAAGAAATTCGTTTTGGTCTGGGGCTTGATAAGTTAGGGTAATGCCAAATCTATCGGCCAAAGAAATTTTTTCTTGTACAGAGTCTGCGCTGTGGATGTCTTGGGTGTCGGAGCGGTCATCCCAGCTTTCTTTTATAAGATGGCGACGATTTGATGTGGCGTATAGTAGCACATTATCAGGGCGAGCTTCAATGCTGCCATCGATAATTGATTTGAGGTACTTGTAATCTGTTTCGGCTTCTTCAAATGAAAGATCGTCAAGGAAGATAATGAATTTGGAATTGCGGTTTTTCAGGGTCGCTATGATGTTGCTGAGTGAACGAAGTTGGTGCTTTTGGACTTCAACTAACCTAAGACCGTCGGCGTAGTAGCGGTTAATGAGAGCTTTGACTGATGATGATTTTCCGGTGCCGCGCGATCCTGCTAAGAGAACGTTATTGGCTGGCCTGCCAGCAAGAAAGGCTTCGGTGTTTTGAACCAGGACTGCTTTTTGTGATTCATAGCCGATGATTTCGTCAAGCTCAATGGTGTCAGGGTGGGCTATACCCACAAGCCCTGTATTTTCTTCCCAACGAAAGGCTTTAAATCCTTTCAGGGGTCCGCTTCCATAAATGGTATAGTGGTGAATAAGTTTATCGGCAAGACTATGCGGGGTAACCTCAGTTGAAGATAAAATATACTCTTTTAGCGCTGCGAAGCCAGGGGTAACTAAGGAAGTGGTTGGTGAAAAGTTGCTAACTAGGTTATGCGTGTCTTTTAGAGGGGATGATTTGAGAAAGGCTAACAATATTTCTAAATCGTGAATGACAGCATGTTTAAGGCTATGTCCAATTTGTCCACGGGATTTTTCTAGTGTAGAGGTTAGGACGTTTTCATCGTTAATGATATGGTGGATAAGGTAGCTTTGCCAAAGGTTGCCGTCTAAACCAAATTTTTCAGCTGCCCGGATAAGGCCAGCGTCAAGCTCATACTCTAGTTCCGGTTCTTTATCTGATATAACAAGAACCATCATTTTATGGATTAGCGGGTCGGATAAAAGGTTGCGATATATGACAAGGTTAGTGAGTTGAGTAGTGTGTTTCATCAGAAGATTGACCTCCAAATCAAAAATAAGGACTACTTTTTAGAATAAGTGAATAAAAACGTTGGCTACAGTATAAAAGTCGTAGCAGTTATTGTCAATGATTTTTGCTTAGTCCGTTCCTGCGCGAATGTGCAGCAAGAGGTATTTTATGCTATAATATATGAGCAGGATCGGGGAATGAGGTGAACTCAGTGGGGAATATTAAAATAGTAGCGGAAAATCGTAAAGCGCGGCACGATTATCATATTCATGAGAATTATGAAGCTGGGATAGCCTTGACTGGTACTGAAGTCAAATCCCTTAGGGCTGGAAAGGCTAATCTTAAAGATAGTTACGCTCGGATTGATAATGGTGAATTGATGCTGCATAACATGCATATTAGTCCGTATGATCAGGGAAACCGCTTTAACCATGAGCCGCTTCGTACTAGAAAACTACTGATGCATCGGTATGAGATAAATAAATTGATTGGTAAGACTAAGGAAAAGGGCTATACCTTGGTGCCGCTCAAACTTTATCTTACAAGAGGTAAGGTGAAGTTGGAACTTGGTTTGGCGACAGGGAAAAAGACTTATGATAAGCGGCAGGATATTGCGGAGCGGGATGCCAAAAGGGAAGTGGCCCGGGCTTTTCGCGAAAATCAGAAGGAATAGTTTACGGAAAAGAGTTTTTGTGGTATAATACTTTTTACATTGCTATTATATTGTTCGCGTGTATCGTTATAGTAGCGTTTTGTTAATATGGGGGCGTACTGGCTTCGACAAGGGTGGTTGTGGCATGGGTAGCGAGCCGGGGTTCCATCTGCCCGCAATACGGTGGATCTTAAAGTAAACGCAAATAACGAATACGCTTTAGCAGCTTAATGCTAACGTCCTGCCTACGCTTGCCCGTGGCCTAGGATAGGGCGTCAATTAACGGGATACCTGAAGCTCAATTCTCGGAGGGCCGACTGGAAAACTTTATCGAGATAGCGCCAGAGAAGCTTGTCTATGAGCGTCAAAGGGGCGAATTTTAAAACATAGACTGCGCTCGGAGAAGCCTATGTAGCAATATCTTTGGACAGGGGTTCGATTCCCCTCGCCTCCACCAATTAAGCGCAAAACGAAATACAACATCAATTTCGTTTTGCTTAACGATAACAGAATCAATTACTGTATGGATAATGTCCCTGACTTGGTCAGGGCTTTTTTCATTTAATGAAAAAGATTTAAGTATAGCTATTACTTGGTCGTTAGTCATATTGCGGTAAACGTATAGCTGTGACATTTGCTGAGTTTGATTTTCAATTTCCGAAAGGCGGCAAGTTTTTCTTTGATTAAAGGGTTGAGTCCAGTTTCGTCAATTGCGGAAACTAAATTATAGATCTTCTTTGTTAACTCTTTCTTTTGATTTTGAAACACAGTTAATTCTTGCGTGGCTTCCTTACTAGACTCAGCAATTGCTCGATTGATACTTTCTGTTAAGAGAGGGATATTTTCATCTGAAAATTGTTGCTTGATATAGTCAAAAACAACAGCTTCAATATCTTCATTTTTAATACGAGCATTACCACAACTGTTGTTACGCTGCTGTTTATCGCAGCGGTAATAACTGTATTTATTTCCCCGGGAAGTAACCTTTGAACCGGACATTATAGCGCCACATTCACCGCAATGAACTAAACCACTTAAAAAGTAAGTCTCTTTTGCAGTATAAGCACCGGGGGGACGTTTAGTGAAATGACTTTGGACGTTGTTAAATGTATCAACATCGATTATTGGGGGAATTTTCCCTCCAATTTCAACCATATTCTCGCTGTCTTTGTGTTATTACGTTTTTCGGAAAAACGGATAATATTGAGCGCGCAGCACTATCGACTTATAGATATATGGGAGCGACAATTTCTTTCCAAGTTATTGGTATGGTTGTACCCCTAGTCGTGTTTGTAAGCAACAGACCGAATGGAGACAGGGTTTCTCTTGTCGGCATTGCACTTGCCGTAATTGTATTGATTTGCTATATACTGTGTTACAAGCTGACAACTGAACGGGTTCATGATGCGAAAATGATGAGTGCCTTTTACGGCTTAGGAATCATTATAATGTTCATGATTGTTCCTATGGTGATACAGCTTATTAAAAGATTGGGGGTAAAAGAGGTTGCGGCAGGCGGTTTATTGTTTTCTGCGGTAATGTATTTAATTCTGTTCTTATTGCCAATAACCAATGTATATTTGTATCTAGTACTGGTCTTTATAGCTGAGTTTGGCAAGAACTTTTTCCTGTACACTCTTTGGGCAATGGTAAACGATGTTATTGATTATCATGAGTATACTACCGGAATTCGTGAAGTAGCTACTATTTATTCAGTATACATGTTTATTGGAAAGTTAGCCCAGGCATATCTGCATGTTGTACAGATGGCTTATAATGTCATCTGCTTTTGGTATGTTTAAATCAAAAAAATAGCGTTCACCACTTTTTGATACATTAACCTGCTCTTAACTACTTAACTTAATGACATTGACTTTAAAGGGTGCATATCATTATTTTCAGGGTAGCTCCTTTTGTAATTTCGATTGACTAAGATGTACTCTTGCAACTAAAAAATTATACCAGTTAATCGACTTTATAATCGCCCAAAAGGTGTTTTTCGACAATATTAGTGGTAATATTCAAAAAAAGTGATAAAAATATATTAGAAAAAGGTTTGGGTTGAGAATATGGCTAAGTGGAAAATTCTCTTGAATTTCATTGCGGAGGCGCATGAAATATTTAGGAGAAGGTTATAAGTTTTCATATATTGGGGGTGTTTCTTCAAGCCCTTAATGGTTCCCTTATGCCGTTTTACTGGAGGTGTCCATTATCGAATGGTATGTATTACGTACTGCTTGTGGTAAAGAGGATGCGGTTTTAGTGATCTTACGAAAGATGTTTTTTGAAGTAGAGTTTATTTATCCCAGGAGGAGAGTAAGTTGGCGGAAACAGGGACGGATTATTGATTTACTCAGACCCTTATTTGAAGGCTATTTATTTGTTGTGTGTCCCAAGGAGAGGATTACGTTATTTGACCAATTATTGCGAATGAGCAAATTGAATATTGCTTGGTTGGTATATAGCGCTGGGACTTTAGTTCCGATTCTTAATGCCGAACGACAGTTAATTCAGCAGTTGATCGGGAGTGACGGAATCGTGGATGTGAGTATGGTTAAGAACCGAAATAACCAACTGGAGATAGTTAACGGACCTTTGGTTGGATTAGAGAATATAGTAAAAAAGGTTTCGCGTAGAAAACGGCGGATTACGGTAGAAATACCGATATTTGAAGAGAAAAGAGACATAGAGTTAGAGGGAATTTTAGTAGATACTGATATTAAGGAAGGTCGATTAACATGAATACAGTTCGTACGTTAAATGATTGGATTCCATATCGGAGGTCGAGCAGAAAAAGCCGGTTGCGGCTTTTTTGTTTTCCTTATGCAGGCGGTAGCGCTTCGGTATTTCGGGAGTGGCTTGATTCTTTTCCGCCGGAAGTAGATGTTTGTCCTGTTCAGTACCCTGGTAGAGAAAAAAGAATGGCTGAGGTACAATTTACATTAATGGAACCGCTAATCGATGCGTTAGTTAAAGGTTTATTACCGGAAATTAATATTCCGTTTGCATTTTTTGGACATAGTCTAGGTGCTTTAATCAGTTTTGAATTGGCTCTTAGACTTCAAAAAAGAGGCATTAACCCTATTCGTTTATTTATATCTAGTTATCGTGCTCCTGTAATCGCGAAAAGAAAATCCCCGATGCATTTATTGCCAGATGCTGAATTTGTAGAGAGATTGCGCAAATATAATGGTACTCCGGAGGCTGTATTAAGCAATTGTGAATTAATGCGGGTGTTATTGCCTACTCTCAGAGCCGATTTCGCGCTTCATGAGACATATGTATATTCATCTGGTGCTCGGCTGAGTTGCCCAATTTCCACTTATGGCGGAATAGAAGATCCGGAAGTGAATTATAATGATTTAAAATTATGGGAGGCGCAGACTACACAAAGTTTTAAATTAAAAATGTTCCCAGGAGACCATTTTTATATACATAACAGCCGTAGTGGGTTAGTTGCTTCTATTACTAACGATTTAATGCTTGATTATAGAAAATGCTATATAGAGCAAGATGGTATAAACACCGGAACGGGTGTTTAAGTCGGTGGCTAAATAGCCAAATAAATATATATTTCTAGGTTAGATAAGCATTTAGCCTAGAGCATTGAGGTGGGGACAATTTGTTTAAGGAGAATAGAATTCCAGTTTTAGTACAGATAACGGGTATGTTTGGACTAATTATAGTTTTGTTTGTGTTAGCAGTTGGTTTTTCTGTTTATAATTTTACAATTATTTCAAGGGAGGTTAAAAATGTTTCATCGCAAACAGTTCCACGACTGATAGTAACTAAAGACGCGCATAGGTTATTTACTAATGCTTTATTAAATATGCGTGGTTTTATACTGTATGGTGGTGAATCAGCTTATGAAGCAAGCTATCGTGATGATATAGTTAAAGCAACAAGCGAAGTGCAAAGTTATCGAGATGCTTCAACAGAAAAAGATACTCAAGAGCAAAGTGGAAAACTTCTGCAAGAATTAAAAGATTACCAAGTAATTGGTGAAAAAATAATTGCCGCCAAAAAGATAAATGCTTCTAATCTAAGTGAACTAACTACACAAGGAAGAATTTTGGTGGATAAGATTAACGAAGATTTTTCTAAACTAGCGACAGTGCAAGAAGCCTATTTTAATACTAGAACAGAAAAAATGATTAATGATATTGATGGTACTAATATAAAAACAACGATTATTTCATTACTTACTTCCATTTTAAGTGTGATAATAGCATTTTTATATGCTAATAGATTATTAAAGCGTATTGCCATATTAAACGATGTAATAGCCCGAATTGGGCTATTAGATTTGACGCCTAGCTGTTATAAAGTCTCCACAAATGATGAATTTGGCGATATGTTAATACAGCTTGAAGAAACTAAGACCCATGTTTGCGAAACGGTTACTAATGTTCAAGAGTCAGCTTCAGTTTTAGCGGCTTCTTGTGAAGAATTGACTGCGACTACGGATGAATTTTCCCGGTCGGCTGAATTTGTCTCAGGAAATATAATTGATATTGCTGCAAGTACAAGTGAGTCAGCAACGAATATTGCAAATGTTTCAACGACAATAGGCGAAGTATCAGCTAGTGCAGGGAAATTAAGTGCAGGAAATATACAAATAGACGAAAGTACTCAAGATGCGGTAGCAGAGTCGCAAAAAGGCATGGAATTATTGGAAGCCGTGGTGACACAAAATCAAACTATTTCAATTTCAATGGGTAAAATAGGAAATACGGCAAATGCGTTAAATAAATCATCTGAGCAAATTAAAATGATTGTTGATGTTATTTCAAGTATTGCAAGTCAGACTAATTTACTTGCATTAAATGCAGCAATTGAGGCTGCGCGTGCTGGCGAAGCCGGAAAGGGTTTTGCAGTGGTTGCTGAAGAGGTTAGAAAACTAGCTGAGCAATCAGAGAATTCAACGCGAGAAATATCAGCTATTATCCAAAACATTAGTAATGAGATAAGCAATATGATGGCTATATCAGGCACTGCGGTAACTGAAACTGAAAAAGGTAAGGAGTTTGCTGTTACTACGAAGCAAGGCTTTGAAAAGATTATTGACCAACTAGGAAAGGTTAGTAACAGCATCAAGGAAATGGCACAGGCATCTGAAGGTATTGCTCTAGGAACACAGGCAGCGGCTGTAAATATTCAAGCGGTTAGCGAAAATGTATCATCCAATTCCGGTAAGATTCAAACTGTGGCTGCTGCCACAGAGGAACAAACTGCTAGTATGACTGAAGCAGCTAGGAATATTGCTGAACTGGCCAATTTAGCTGTTAAAATGAATGAGGATGTAAGTAAATTTAAAGTCTAGGCTTGAATTGTAGTGGTAATACTGGTTAAAACAGCTAGAAATGTGATACTGTGTCAACAAGTTAGCGCCTTAGGGCGTTTAATTTTTTTGTTTGCCGATGAATTAATTAGGCTGCTTTAGCAGTTTTAGAAATTGGAGGTAGATTTATGAAGATGGCAGTTGCTGACTCGCTGGAAAAAATCTTATCACTGGTGGAACTTCTACGATATCGGGCGTTTAAGCATCCGGAAAAACGGGTATACACTTTTTTGTCTAGCGGAGAAACTGAAGGAAGTCACTTGTCTTATAAGGAGCTTGACATACGGGCTAGAGCTGTCGCAGCCTTTTTGCAAAGTCTTAATTTAGAGGGCGAACGTGCGCTGCTTATTTATCCAGCGGGATTAGATTATATTATCGCTTTCATGGGCTGCCTGTATGCTGGTGTTGTTGCTGTACCTGCTTATCCGCCAAGGCTTAACCGCAATTTATTAAGGCTCAAGAATGTTGTAAATGATTCAAACGCTAAGGCCGTGCTGACTACCTCGACAATTATTTCCAAGTTTGAACCGTTGATTGCTCAAACATCCGGGTTATCAGAAGTGGAATGGCTAATGACTGATGAAATCAATACGGCAATAGCAGGTCGATGGAAGGAGCCGGAAATAACGAAAGACACACTGGCGTTTTTGCAGTACACTTCTGGCTCGGTAGGAGTACCTAAGGGCGTGATGGTAAGTCACGGCAATGTTCTTAATAACGAAAAGCTGATACAGACGGCTTTTGAGCTTGATGAAGAAAGTACTATTGTTGGATGGCTGCCTATTTATCACGATATGGGATTGATGGGTAATGTACTGCAAGCTCTTTATCTTGGAAGTACCTATGTTTTTATGTCGCCAGTAGATTTTTTGCAAAAGCCATACCGGTGGCTGAAAGCAATTTCCGACTATAAGGGAGTTTTGAGCGGTGCTCCGAATTTTGCTTATGAGTTGTGTATTAATAAGATTACCGAAGCGCAAAAGGAAACACTGAATCTAGTTTCCTGGAAAAAAGCCTTCAATGGAGCAGAACCTGTCCGCTATGAGACAATTGAGCGGTTTGCGGCAACGTTTGCGTCGGTTGGTTTTCGCCAAGAAGCGGCGTACCCTTGTTATGGTATGGCTGAAACAACGTTAATGGTTTCTGGCGGTGCCGTCAGTGAACTTCCTGCATATGGAAAGTTCAGTTCAGAAGAGCTTGAAAAAAATGTTGTTTCTATCGGTAGTAGCGAAAAAGATCGAATGTTAGTAAGTTGCGGACACGCTTGGCTGGATCATAAGCTTGTTATTGCTGATCCTAAGAAATTATGCCGTTGCTCGGCTGATAGAGTAGGGGAGATATGGGTTTCTGGGTCTAGCGTTGCTCAAGGGTATTGGAATAAGCCTGAGATTACTGAGAGCACTTTCAGGGCTTACCTTGCCGACAGCGGAGAAGGTCCCTTTTTGAGGACTGGCGATCTCGGGTTTATTCATGAGGGGGAGCTTTTTGTTACCGGTCGTCTTAAAGATCTTATAATTATACGGGGCACAAACCATTACCCCCAAGATATAGAGTTAACTGTGGAAAAATGCCATCAAGCTATTCGACCAGGCGGCTGTGCCGCGTTTTCTATGGAAATTGACGGCGAAGAACGTCTGGGTATTGTTGCTGAAATTGAACGGCAATACCGCCCACGCGGGAACAAGAGTCAAGTTAGTAGCAATGAAAATGGCCAGAACAAAGTTCTGGAAGAAATTTATTCTGCAATTAAGCAGGCTGTATTTACAAATCATGAGCTTCAGGCTGATAACATATTGCTGCTTAAGCCAGGAAGTATTCCCAAAACTTCAAGCGGCAAAATTCAACGTCATGCCTGTCGCAATGGCTTATTAGACGGAACGCTGAGTGCTGAAAGGGGACTAACGAATGGGTAAAGGACAGCGCGGAGCAATGAGAGAAGTCAATATGAAAGCCACATGTGCCAAGGATACAAAAACAAGTAATGAAATTGAGAAATGGCTAAGGTTACGGTTAGCTGAACGGTTAAAGGTGGAACCAAGCAAGATTGATATTTGCGAACCTTTATATAATTACGGGCTAGATTCATCCTCAGCGGTCACTATTACTGGGGAAATGGGAGAATGGCTAGGCCAGGATATTTCTCCAACCTTGGTATGGGATTACCCTACTATTGAGGATATTACCAGATTTTTAACTTTAGGTACCGGAGATTCTGCGATTAAAAATGCGGTAAGTCAGAATAGTACGGCAGAGCCGATTGCGATTATCGGTATTGGCTGCCGTTTTCCCGGTGCTGAAGGACCGGAAGCTTTCTGGAGTTTGCTAAAAAATAACATCGATGTAATCACCGAGACCCCGATTCAACGTCGTGTTCAGGGAAAAAATGCTAGTTGGGGCGGGTATCTTAATAATATTGATGAATTTGACGCCCGATTCTTCGGTATTTCACCGCGGGAAGCTGCTGAGATGGATCCACAGCAACGTTTATTGCTGGAAGTATCATGGGAGGCATTGGAAGATGCCGGACAGATTCCTGAGCGCTTAGTTGGTCAGCCTGTAGGCGTATTTATTGGTATTTCCGGTTACGATTATGGGGCGATGTTAAGAAACTTTTCGGATACAGATATTTACGCTGCTACCGGTAATGCTCTGAGTATCGCTGCCAACCGTATTTCCTATTTATTTAATTTTCAAGGGCCTAGTTTGGCAATTGATACTGCGTGCTCATCCTCTTTGGTAGCAGTACATCTGGCTTGCCAAAGCTTGCGAAATGGGGAATCAAAGCTTGCTCTGGTTGGCGGGGTCAATCTTTTGCTATCACCGGATGTTACGGCGGCATTTGATAAGGCCGGCATGTTGTCGTCTGATGGCAGATGCAAGACTTTTTCCGCAGAAGCAAACGGCTATGTTAGAGGCGAGGGGGCGGGAGTTGTGGTGCTCAAGCCATTATCTAAGGCGCTTCATGACGGGGATTCGATTTATGCATTAATTCCAGGCAGTGCTGTTAATCAAGACGGACGTAGTAACGGGTTGACAGCTCCAAACGGCCCCGCTCAAGAAGCAGTACTGCGGGAAGCATACCAACGAGCCGGTGTATCTCCTGGTGAAATTCAGTATGTTGAGGCTCATGGAACAGGCACTTCGCTGGGTGATCCTATTGAAGCCAAAGCATTAGGACGGGTACTTGCTGAAGATAGGTTGCCGCAGAATCGTTGCTTGATTGGTTCAGTTAAGACCAATATTGGGCACTTGGAAGCTGCTGCGGGGATGGCGGGGTTGATTAAAGTTGCTTTGGCTCTGAAGCATCGTGAAATTCCAGCAAGCCTTCATTTTGATAAACCAAATCCATATATTCCTTTTGAGAAATTGCCTTTATGTGTACAAACAGAAACTGGACCATGGCCGAATATGTCTTCTTCACTGCTGGCCGGGGTAAGTTCCTTTGGGTTTGGCGGAACTAATGCTCATGTGGTTTTGGAAGGTTTTCAGGCTAGTTCTTTAAAAAAACACAGTATGACCAGTTATTTCCCGCGAGCGGAGCACCTCTTCGCTATTTCAGCAGTGGATCAGAAAGCTTTGCGTGAATTGGCGCAGTCCTATCGTGATTATATGAGCAGGTCGGACAGTAATATATCAATAAAGGATATATGTTATACTGCCGGAAATCGTCGGAAACACCATGATTATCGTATGGCGATGGTTGTACGTTCCAGACAAGAGATGGTTGAATACCTAGATAATTACCTTAATGGTGAAGCGATGCCTGCTTATCAACTCGGACAGAGGACTCACGGCAATTCTTCCAAGGTGGTTTTCGTTTTTTCTGGGCAAGGGTCTCAATGGTGGGCAATGGGACGAGAACTTTTCCAAGAGGAACAGGTATTTAGAGAAATTATTGAAGAATGTGATGAATTATTTCGTTGCCATGTGGATTGGTCATTGATTACTGAATTAACAGCAGAAAAATCAGAGAGTCGTTTGGATCAAACGGAAGTTGCTCAACCGGTTCTCTTTGCAGTGCAAGTAGCTTTGGCCAAGTTGTGGATGTTATGGGGTATTCAGCCGGCAGCCGTTGTCGGTCATAGTATGGGTGAATTGGCAGCGGGGTATATTGCCGGAGCTTTGAGTCTTTCTGATGCGGTTCGGGTCATTTTCCATCGCAGCAGACTTATGCAGAGAACGACTGGCCAAGGAAAAACAGTGGCGGTTGAGCTTGCTTGGGATGAGGCCGAATTATTGCTTGCTGGGTATGAAGATAAAATTTCTATTGCCTGTTATAATGGGCCAACATCACTGGTTTTATCAGGCGAACCTGCTGCTATGAATGAAATTATGGCAAAGTTGGAGCAAATGAACGTATTTTGCAAGGCGTTGCCTGTAGACTATGCTTTTCATAGTTATCAAATGGAGCCGTTAAAGGATGAATTAACAGCATCTCTAAAGGGGCTGCAGTCAGAAGTTGCTGTGCTTCCTATTTACTCAACGGTTACAGGAAAGGTTATAAATGGCCAGCAACTTAACTCAGCTTACTGGGTAAAAAATCTCCGAGAACCGGTACTTTTTGCTACAGCGGTGGAGCATTTGGTGGAAGATGATTACAATGCATTTTTGGAGATAAGCCCGCATCCTGTACTCGCAGGTGCGGTTAGGCAAAGCTTAAACAAGCTGGGAAAAGAGGGTATCATACTGCCCAGTTTGCGCAGGCAAGAACCAGAGCGAGCTTGCCTGCTAAAGTCTTTGGGAGGTCTTTATACAAAAGGCTATCAAGTAAACTGGGATGGTCTTTATCCTGAAGGTGGTAAGTGCATTGCTCTACCGAAATATCCTTGGCAGCGGGAACAATACTGGTTTGAAATGAAAGAGCATAAACCAATTTTTACAGTTGATAAGTTTAATGTTTCTGATAAAATTGACCGTTGGTTATATAAGGTGGAGTGGAAGCCTAAAGAGTTAAGGACATATGAAGAGCAGGCTTATGAACGTCGGGCTCAAGGAACTTGGTTAGTTTTTGCCCAACGAGATGGTATTGGCGAGTTGGCAGCCCAACGTTTGGTAAAACAGGGCGAAAAGGCAATTGTGGTTTATCCAGGAGAAGCCTTCGAGTGTTTAGCAGAAGGCGTGTTTAGTATAAGGCCGGATCGCAAGAATCTTGACAGGCTTGTGAACACTGCTTTTGATTCTGACTGGGACGGTTGTCAGGGAATTTTACATACATGGGGTATTGGCTCGGGGGATAATGACAAGATAATTCAAGCTGACTTGGAAAAAAGTCAGACTATGGGTTGTCGGCATGTCCTTGAGCTAATTCAGGGTATTAAGGAATCTAAAAAAGAAGTGATTCGAAACTGGCCGCGTTTATGGATTGTTACTAGGGGAAGTCAAGCTGTTAGTATTGAGGGTGAAATTGTCGATTTTACCCAAGCGCCATTATGGGGCTTGGGAAGGACAATTGCGGTTGAAGAACAGGAGCTGTGGGGCGGTTTGGTGGATTTGGATCCCAATATGTTGGATGAAAATTCCGCCCAAATGTTAGTAGAAGATATACTCGTTTCAAGTGGAGAAGATCAAGTTGCTTATCGACAAGGAACACGCTTTGTAGCCAGATTGAAACAGCAGAGTCTGGGTGGGGAAAAAGATCGTTCTATTGGGTGGCAGACAAACGGCACGTATTTGATAACCGGTGGACTCGGCGATTTAGGTTTAACGGTTGCCAAATGGATGGTGAAGCAAGGTGCCAGAAGACTGATTTTGTTGGGGAGAAGCAAGTTGCCGCCGCGTAGTGCCTGGGATAAAGTTTGTGAGACCAAAGATCATTTGGCCAATAAAATCGATACTATTAAAGAGTTGGAAGCAATGGGAGCCAATATTCATTTAGCCGCAGTCGACGTAGCAGATGCAGAGCAAATTGAGACTTTTCTTACAAAATTCCAGGGAGAAAGTTGGCCGCCGATAAGAGGCGTTGTTCATGCTGCCGGGATTGTGGATAACCAATTATTGGCGACATGTAACCCAGATGCTTTTTATCAAGTCTTAAGACCTAAAGTTGAGGGGGCTTGGTTGCTCCACCAATTATTGAAGGATGTCCCTTTGGACTTCTTTATCTTATTCTCGTCAAACTCAGCGTTGCTTAGTTCTCCACGCTTGGGCAGTTATGCGGCGGCAAACGCTTTCTTGGATTCTTTGGCACATTATCGGCGTAGTGTTGGATTGCCTGCGTTAAGCATTAACTGGGGGCCCTGGGCTGAAATCGGTATGGCGGCGCGGTTTGATATATTGTCGTCGACTACCGGCATGGGTATTAGCTCAATATCACCAGAGCAAGGACTAGAAATGCTAGGATTTTTGATTGGTAAGGATATAACCCAGGTTGCAGTTATGGAGATAGATTGGGTGCGCTGGAAGATGGTTAGCCAGCAGGATGGGAAAACCGGGTTGTTGGCGGATTTATTGCAGGAAGAAGGTAATTTGGTCAAAGCTATCGGCAATGTCAGCGATCAAGACACCTCTATTCGCCAGGCACTTATAGCCGCTAACAAAAGTGAGCGCTATAAACTTTTGGAAAAGTATCTTTGCGATCAGGTTGCACAGGTGCTACGGCTAGCTAATTCCAAACTTGATGTCAGTGTATCGTTAACCAGTTTAGGGCTTGATTCCATAATGGCCGTCGAGTTAAAGAACAGAATTGAAAAAGCGCTGGATATAATTGTTCCGATGGTAAATTTTTTACAAGGACCAAGTGTTACAGAGTTAGCTGCTCAAATTCAAACGCTGTTGACGTTAGATTCTGAAATTGCGGTTATTCCTATAGCTCCTAAGCAGGAAGTTTATCCAGTATCATCGGCGCAAAAACGAATGTTTATTCTAAATCAGTTCGAAGTAAATGATACTTCCTACAATAATTCTGTGGCCTTTATGATAGAAGGCGCTCTGGATATACCGCGCTTTGAGAATGTGATTAAATCGCTCATTCAACGGCATGAAACATTACGTACTTCTTTTGAAATTATTGACGGGGAAACTGTACAAAGAATTCATGAGTCGATTGAGTTTGCAATCGACTTTATTCATGGGGCTGAAAGAGATATACCTAATATTATACAAGAATTTGTGCAGCCCTTTGATTTAAGCAAAGCTCCGCTCTTTAGAGTCGGGCTGGTCGAATTGACTAAAACAAAATATATGGTGGTGTTCGACATGCACCATATCATATCCGATGGCGTGACAGCAGCTATTTTTATAAAAGAGTTGGCAAGCCTCTATGAAGGCCTGGAATTACCGGATCTGAGAATACAGTACAAGGATTTTGCTATTTGGCAAAATAGTGTGTTTCAGACTGAAGATTTTAGGAAACAGGAAGAATACTGGCTGCAAAATTTTGTGGGAGAACTGCCGGTATTGAATATGCCGAGCGATTATCCAAGGCCGCCGGTTAGAAGCTTCGAGGGAGCGGTGCAACAGTTTTCCCTGGATGAAAAATTGACGGGAGAACTAAACAAACTTTCCAGGGAAAATGGTACGACTCTGTATATGGTGCTCTTGGCAGCGTATAATGTCGTATTGGCTAAATATACCGGTCAGGAAGATATTGTTGTCGGCTCGCCGATTGCGGGACGCCAGTACGCTGATTTGCATAATATTATTGGTGTATTTATAAATACGCTGGCGATGCGCAACTTTCCGGAAAAAGATAAAAGCTTCCTGGAATTTTTGCAAAAAGTCAAAGAGAATGCTCTTTCAGCCTATGAACATCAGGATTACCCATTCGAAGAACTAGTTGATAAACTGGATATACCAAGAGATTTAAGCCGGAATCCATTGTTTGATACCATGTTTGCCTTACAAAGCGTGGATATGGCGGAACTGACAATTGGCAGCTTGAGATTTTCACGTTATGAATTCTACAATAGAATTGCAAAATTTGATTTGACAGTAGAAGCGATAGAAAGAAACAATCGGCTAGATTTTACACTGGAGTATGACACTAAACTGTTTAAGCAAGAAACCGTGCAAAGATTGAAAGGACATCTTGAAACTGTCCTGAAAGCCATCGTAGAACAGCCTGAGATCAAATTGGCAGACATTGAGCTTGTGTCTGAAGCTGAAAAACAACAGCTCCTTTTTGATTATAACAATACAAAAACAGATTATCCGAAGGATAAGACTATTCAGGAAATATTTGAAGATCAGGTCGCAAAGAATCCCGATAATATTGCCATAGTATTTAAAGAGCAGAAACTTACTTATAAAGAACTAAACAATAAAGCTAATAAACTGGCGTTGGCATTAAGAAACAAGGGAGTAAAAGCGGGCAGAATTGTCGGTATGATGGTGGAACGTTCGCCGGAAATGATAATCGCCATTATGGGGATATTGAAGGCCGGAGGGGCATGTCTGCCAATTGATCCGGAGTATCCGGAGGAGAGAATCAGCTACATACTGGAAGATAGCAGGACTAATATTTTATTGACTCAACGGCATTTGGTGCAGACAATCGCCTTTGCAGGAGATATTATTGCTGTAGATGCCCAGGAATTATACCAGGGCGAGGCTGAGAATCCAATACAACAAAATACCGCACAGGATTTAGCCTATATAATCTATACCTCAGGATCGACAGGTAAACCTAAAGGCAATTTGACGATGCATCACAATGTCGTTCGGGTGGTAAAAGAGACAAATTATATTAAAGTCACGGATCATGATGTGTTACTGCAACTGTCAAACTACGCCTTTGACGGATCGGTATTTGATATCTATGGTGCACTTTTAAACGGAGCTAAACTGGTGTTGTTAGACAAGGAAACAGTGCTGGATATGGGGTGTTTAGCTAAGGTAATCGAGCAGGAAAAAGTAACCGCCTTCTTTATTACAACCGCCTTATTCAATACGTTAGTGGATGTAAATATTGAATGCTTGAAAAATATAAGAAAAGTACTGTTCGGCGGAGAGCAGGTTTCGGTGCGACACGTACAAAAGGCTTTCGAGTACCTGGGAAGCGGCAGGATAGTACATGTTTATGGTCCGACAGAGACGACGGTTTTTGCAACATATTACGAAGTAAACCATAGCGACCCCGGCGATTTAAGCGTACCGATTGGTGCTCCAATAGCTAATACTGTAATTTACATTTTGGATCAGGGCGGAAATTTGCAGCCTGTTGGTGTTCCAGGAGAATTGTGCATAGCAGGAGACGGCTTGGCTAGGGGATATTTAAATAGACCGGAACTGACAGCAGAGAAGTTTGTCGCAAATCCCTTTGCACCTGGGGAAAGAATGTATAGGACCGGTGATCTTGCCAAATGGCTGCCGGACGGAAATATTGAGTTTTTAGGCCGGATAGATCACCAAGTAAAAATCCGGGGCTTTAGAATTGAATTGGGTGAAATCGAAGCCGAAATCCTGAAGCATCCAGATATAAAAGAAACATGCGTTATGGCGAAGGACGATCCAACAGGTCAGAAGTATCTCTGCGCGTATGTTGTAGCCGAAGATGCATTTGATGCAAGGGAACTGAAGGCGTATTTGAGAAATCCGCTGCCTGATTATATGGTACCAACAAGCTTTGTCCAGCTTGAAAAGCTGCCGCTTACACCAAATGGGAAGGTCGACCGAAAGGTGCTGCCTGAGCCGGAGGGAAGAATGAGCGGTGCTTCGGAATACGTAGCACCACGCAATGAAGCCGAAGAAAAGCTGACGCGGATTTGGCAGGAAGTTCTAGGTGTTGAGAGGATCGGAATAGAAGATAACTTCTTTGAACTCGGCGGACAATCTCTAAAAGCGATAACCCTTGTCGCTAAAATCCATAAAACCTTTGGGGTCGAAGTACCGTTGCAGGAAGTATTTAAGGCTCAGACCATTAAAGCACTTAGCCAAATAATTCAGAATGTGGCGGAAACTGATTATATAGCAATAGAACCGGTAGCTGAAGCGGAATACTATCCAGTATCATCGGCGCAAAAGCGGATGTTTATCCTGAATCAGTTCGAAAATGGCGATACTGCCTATAATATGCCTGCGGCATTTAAGGTGGAGGGGGCTTTTGATAAAAAGCGGTTTGAAGAGGCCTGGGAAAAATTGGTTCAGCGCCATGAAGCATTAAGAACCTCTTTTGAATTAAGTAATGGTGAACCTGTACAAAGAGTTCACGAAGCGGTTGCGTTTAGCATCGGCCAACTTAAAGGCGCGGAGAAAGACATCCCCAGCCTTTTCCAAGCTTTTGTGCATCCCTTTGATTTAAGTAAAGCGCCGCTTTTTCGTATCAACCTGGTTGGAATAGCTGAAAACCAGTTTGTTATGTTCTTTGATATGCATCATATAATATCTGACGGTGTATCTATGGAAATTTTAGTCAAAGAATTGACAAGGTTGTATAAAGGAGAGGAACTTCCAGAACTAAGAGTTCAGTACAAAGATTTTTCGGCTTGGCAAAATAGCTTGTTTACAACGGAGCGTTTTAAACAGCAGGAAAAATACTGGTTGCAAACTTTTGACGGAGAATTGCCAGTACTAAGCTTGCCAAACGATTATCCAAGGCCGCAGGTTCGAAGTTTTGAAGGTGATCAGTATGAATTTGCGCTGGGCGAAGAAGTAACGGAGAAACTAAACAAACTGGTGGGGCAAACAGGCGTAACGATGTATATGGTGCTGCTGGCGGCGTATAATGTCATATTGTCCAAGTATAGTGGTCAGGAAGATGTTATTATCGGTACGCCAATTGCTGGTAGACCGCATGCTGATTTGGAAAACGTAGTGGGGATGTTTGTTAATACACTGGCAATGCGAAATTATCCGGCAGGAGACAAAAAGTTTACCGATTTTTTACAAGAAGTCAAAAAAAATGCGCTATCAGCATATGCGCATCAGGATTATCAGTTTGAAGAATTGGTGGACAAGCTGGATATACCAAGGGATTTAAGTAGAAATCCGCTGTTTAGTACACTATTTACACTGCAAAACATGGATATAGGTTTGCTGGAGATAGATAGTCTAAAGTTTTCAGCGTATGAACTGGACAATAATACAGCAAAATTTGATTTAACTCTACGGGCAATTGAAAGAAATAACCGACTAAACTTTACCTTGGGGTATTACAGCAGACTGTTTAAGAAAGAGACGGTTGAGCAGTTTGGACAGCATTTTGTTAATGTGTTAACAAGTATTGTAGAGCAACCTGAAGTAAGATTAGCGGAAATTGCACTACTGACCGAGGATGAAAGAAACCGGATTCTAGTTGACCTTAATAACACGAATATTGTCTATCCTAATAAAACAATCAAAGAATTATTCGAATTGCAGGTCAAAAGAAATCCGGATAGTATTGCTGTAACTTTTGTGAATCAGCACCTAACTTACCGGGAATTAAACTATAGAGCCAACCAATTCGCAAGAGTGCTAAGGAATAAAGGAGTAAAACCAAATAGCATTATTGGCTTAATGGCAAAGCGGTCTTTGGAAATGATCGTTGGAATAATGGGGATATTGAAAGCCGGCGGGGCCTATTTACCAATTGACCCTGAGTATGGGGCCGAAAGAATTGCCTATATGCTCGAAAATAGTCAATCTGAAATCGTTCTCACTCAAAACGATGTTATTTATAAGGTACCAAAAAATATTGTAATAATTGATTTTGCTGACGTGAGTATCGGGTGCGAAGATGGTACGAATCTCGATACTCTAAACCAACCGGAAGATCTAGCCTATGTAATCTATACATCAGGAACTACTGGACAACCAAAAGGAGTAATGATTGAAAATTGCAATGTAGTAAATCTAGTTTATGGCTTACAAGATTGTATCTACAATAAGTATGTTTCAAACCTAAATGTAGCATTATTATCACCGTACGTGTTTGATGCTTCAATCAAGCAGATTTTTCCGGCGCTTTTAAGCGGGCATAATTTGTGCATCGTGCCGGAAGATATCCGCTTTGACCGAAGTGGCTTATTGAACTTTTACCAGAAGACTAAAACAGATATTTCTGATGGGACGCCAGCGCATATTAGAGTATTAAATTCTATCTGTCGAGAGGGTGAATGTTTAAATGTAAAGGAATTTTTAATAGGCGGGGAAGCGCTGTCGGGTGCATTGGTGGGAGAATTCTGCAAAAATTTTAAGAACAGCAAAATTAACATTACTAATGTTTACGGGCCAACCGAGTGTTGCGATATTGCAACGCTCTATAAAGTTGATTGCGACGTAGCTAATAGCGGAGATATTGTACCCATCGGAAATCGGCTTCCAAATGTAAGAATCTATATATTGGGGAAAGATTTGGAGGTTCTTCCTTTTAACGCTGTGGGTGAGGTTTATATTAGTGGAAAAGGCGTTGGAAGGGGATATATAAATAACCTAGGACTAACGGCAGAGAAGTTTGTGGGAAATCCATTTATTATAGGTGAGAGGATGTACCGGACCGGGGACTTGGGGCGGCAATTGCCTGATGGAACCATAGAGTTTTTTGGCCGGGTAGATCATCAAGTAAAGATTCGAGGTTTTAGGATCGAACTAGGTGAGATCGAAGCGAAGCTTTTGGAGCATAAAGAAATAAAAGAAACGATCGTTGTTGCGCGAGAAGAAGTAAGTGGCAATAAATATCTTTGCGCGTATATCGTAGCAAACGGTGAACTCTCGGCTAAAGAACTAAGGGAACATTTAGGCAAAACATTGCCAGAGTATATGATACCGTCCTACTTCCTTCAACTTGAAAAGCTGCCGCTTACATTGAATGGTAAGATCGACCGAAAGGCGTTGCCCAAGCCGGAGGGGAGAATTAATACTTCGGCGGAGTATATAGCGCCGCGAAATGAAGCTGAAGAAAAACTGGCGCAAATCTGGCAGGATGTTTTAGGCGCTGAAAAGGTCGGGATTGAGGATAATTTCTTTGAGCTTGGCGGTCATTCATTAAAGGCGATAAATCTTGTTGCTAAAATCCATAAAGCCTTTGGCGTTGAAATACCTCTGCTGGGAGTATTTAAGGCTCAAACCATAAAAGAACTGATGGAAATGATAGCGGGTGCGGCTGAAACTGACTATGCCGCGATCGAACCGATCGCAAAGGCGGAATATTATCCGGTATCGTCGGCGCAAAAGAGAATGTTTATTCTGAATCAGTTCAAAGCAAGTGATACTACCTACAACATGCCAGCGGTTTTTAAAGTAGAGGGGAAATTAGATAAACAGCGGTTTGAAAATGCATGGAAAAAACTCATTGAGCGGCACGAAACGCTGCGGACATCATTTGTAGTTATCGAAGGTGAGCCTGTTCAAAAAGTTCATGATGGCGAGATTCAATTCACAATGGACGTGATTCAAGGGAATGAAGAGAATATACCGGGTATAGTTAAAGCATTTGTGCGGCCCTTTGATTTAGGAAAAGCTCCGCTTCTTAGAGTGGGGCTGGTCGAAGTTGCTGAAACCGAGCATATGGTATTGTTTGATATGCACCATATAATATCTGATGGTGTGTCCATGAGGATTTTAGTCAAAGAACTTACCAGACTATATGAAGGACAGGAATTAGCAGAGCTCAGGATTCAATATAAGGATTTCTCTGCTTGGCAGAATGGCGTGTTTAAAACTGAAGCCTTTAAGAAACAAGAAGAGTATTGGCTTAAAACTTTTAACGGTGAAATTCCAGCACTTAACCTGCCGAGCGATTATTCGCGACCGACGGTTAGAAATTTTGCCGGAGATCGGCTGAGTTTTACCGTAGGGGAAGAATTAACAGGAAAGTTGAATGACTTGGCGGGGCAAAACAGCGCAACGATGTATATGGTGCTGTTGGCGGCTTATAATGTTATGCTGGCTAAGTATAGCGGACAGGAAGATATTGTTATAGGGTCGCCAATTGCCGGTAGAGCGCATGCGGATTTAGAAGGTATTATCGGGATGTTTGTTAATACCCTGGCGATGCGCAACTTCCCGGAAAAAGATAAAAGTTTCAGAGCGTTTTTGGAAGAGGTTAAAGAAAATGCGCTGTCAGCCTATGAGCATCAGGATTACCAGTTTGAAGAACTGGTGGATAAGCTTGATATACCGAGGGATCTAAGCAGGAATCCGCTGTTTGACACCATGTTTGTTCTGCAAAATATGGATACCATAGCTCTGGAATTTAAAGGTTTGCGATTTTCTAGCTGTGAAATAGACAGTAAGATCGCGAAATTTGATTTAACTTTAGAGGCAGTGGAAAGAAATAACCACCTTGAGTTTACGCTGGAGTACGATACTAAACTATTTAAACAAAAAACGGTGGAAAGATTAGGTAGGCACTTTGTAAATGTGTTAGCTAGTATTGTAGAACAGCCTGAGATCAAGCTGGCGGATATCGATATAGTATCTGAGGCTGAAAAACGCCAACTACTTATTGATTTTAACGATACAAAAATGGCCTATCCGAAAGATAAGACCATCCAGGAACTTTTTGAAGAGCAAGTAGCTGAGAACCCAGATCATATTGCTGTAGTATTAGGAGAACAACAGCTTACGTATAAAGAACTTGACGCTAAAGCTAACCAACTGGCGCGAGTATTAAGAAACAAGGGGGTAGCATCGCCCTGCATTGTGGGTATTTTGGCTGAGCGGTCGCCTGAACTGATTACTGGGATAATGGGTATTTTGAAGGCCGGAGGAACATACCTGCCGATTGATCCGGAGTATCCAGAGGATAGAATCAGTTATATGCTGGCAGATAGCGAAAGCAAGATATTATTAGCACCGCGGCATTTAGCAGATAAGGTGGTTTTCTCTGGGGAAATTATCCATTTGGATGATCCTAGTCTGTATATTGGAGATTCCTCCCGACTATTTTTAGAGCGTAATCCTAGGGACTTAGCCTATGTAATTTATACTTCAGGTTCGACAGGCAAACCTAAGGGGGTTGAGATTGAACATACCAGTCTGGTTAACTTGGTATCTTGGCACCGACGCATATATAATATTAAGGCTGAAGATCGGGCCACCCTGCTGGCTGGGCAGGCCTTTGACGCTGCGGTTTGGGAAATCTGGCCGTATCTGACCTCGGGTGCCGGATTATACATTCCTGATAATAGAACTAGAGCTTTCACAACCGGTTTAATAAAATGGCTTAAAGACAACAAGATTACTATAAGCTTCATGCCGACGCCAATGGCCGAAGCGCTCATGAATGAAGAGTGGCCGCAGGAAATGGCGCTTCGGGCGCTATTAACCGGCGGGGATAAATTGCATTGCCGGCCCCAAGAGATGGCTTTTATGTTGGTTAATCACTATGGTCCAACTGAAAGCACGGTTGTTGCTACCTGGGGCACTGTCAATCCGGATGAGCCTGGAGATGTGCTTCCTTCTATAGGGCGACCGGTAGATAATACGCAAATCTATATTTTGGACAAAAATAACAAGTTGCAACCTGTTGGTGTACCGGGGGAAATGTGCATAGCTGGAGATGGTTTGGCTAGAGGCTATTTAAACAGAACGGAACTGACAGCAGAGAAGTTTGTCGTCAATCCCCTCGTTCCGGGAGAAAGAATGTATCGGACAGGCGATCTTGCGAAATGGCTGCCGGACGGGAATATTGAGTTTTTAGGCCGGATAGATCACCAAGTAAAAATCAGGGGCTTTAGAATTGAACTGGGTGAGATCGAAGCAGAAATTCTGAAGCATCCAGCCATAAAAGAAGCATGTGTTCTTGTAAAGGACGATGTAGGCGACCAGAAGTATCTCTGCGCGTATATTGTAGCCGAAGAAGCACTTGATGTAAGGAACCTAAAGGCGTATTTAAGAAAGCCACTGCCTGATTATATGGTGCCAACAAGCTTTGTTCAGCTTGAAAAGCTGCCACTTACGCCGAATGGGAAGATCGACCGAAAGGCGTTGCCTGAGCCGGAGGGAAGAATGAGCGCTGCTGAGGAGTACATGGCACCGCGCAATGAGGCCGAAGAAAAGCTGGTGCGGATTTGGCAGGAGGTTTTAGGTGCTAAGAAGATTGGAATAGAAGATAACTTCTTTGAACTTGGCGGACAATCTTTAAAAGCAATAACCCTTGTCGCTAAAATTCATAAAACATTTGGGGTAGAAGTACCGCTGCAGGAAGTATTTAAGGCTCAAACAATTAAAGCGCTTAGTAAAATAATCGATAGCTTAAAGGCAACTGATTATATAACAATAGAACCAGTAGCTAAAGCGGAATATTATCCCGTATCATCGGCGCAAAAGCGGATGTTTATCCTGAATCAGTTCGAAAATGGCGATACTGCCTATAATATGCCTGCGGCATTTAAGGTGGAGGGTTTTTTAGATACGGCTAGATTTGATGATTGTTTGAACAACTTGATTCAGCGGCATGAAACGCTACGGACGTCTTTTGAATTAGTTGATGGGGAACCGGTACAAAGGGTTCATGAGGCGGTTGAGTTTACTATTGATATGAGTAAAGGAAATGAACAAGAAATATCGGATATCCTCAAAGCTTTTGTGTCTCCTTTTGATCTAAGTAAAGCCCCGCTTTTTCGTGTCAAACTGGTTGAAATAGCTAAAAATCAGTATGTGGTGCTCTTTGATATGCACCATATTATATCTGACGGTGTAACGATGGGAATTTTAGTTGAAGAACTGGCAAAGTTGTATGAAGGACAGGAGCTAGCAGAACTGAGGATTCAGTACAAAGATTTTTCGGCTTGGCAAAATAACCTGGTGACAACAGAAAGTTTTAAACAGCATGAAGAATACTGGTTGAAAACTTTTGCCGGAGAGTTGCCGGTATTAAGTATGCCGAGCGATTATCAAAGGCCGCCGGTTCGAAGCTTTGAAGGCGCTCGGTTAGAATTTGCTTTGGGCGAAGATGTGACGAAGAAACTAAACAAATTGGCGGGGCAAGCAGGTGCAACGATGTATATGGTGCTGCTGGCGGCGTATAGCGTTGTATTGTCCAAATATAGTGGTCAGGAAGATGTTATTGTCGGATCGCCGATTGCCGGTAGACCGCATGCCGATTTGGAGAACGTAGTTGGTATGTTTGTCAATACACTGGCAATGCGAAATTACCCAGCAGGAGACAAAAGGTTTATCGAGTTTTTACAAGAGGTCAAAGAAAATGCGCTATCAGCCTATGCGCATCAGGACTATCAGTTCGAGGAACTGGTGGACAAGCTAGACATACCGAGGGATTTAAGTAGAAATCCCTTGTTTGATACATTATTTATATTGCAAGACACAGATATAGCATGTCTGAGAATGGGCGACCTAAACTTAATAATGTATCAGTTTGATAATAAAACGGCTAAGTTTGACCTAATATGCCAAGCCTTTGAAAGAAACAATCGGTTAGAATTTACGCTAGAGTATTATAGTAAACTCTTTAAGAAAGAAACGGTTGAGCGCTTTGGGCAGCATTTTGTTAATGTACTAACAAGCATCGTAGACCAACCTGAAGTAAGATTGGCGGAAATTGCTCTGTTGGCAGAGGCTGAAAGAAGACAGATTTTAGTTGAGTTTAATAACACGAGGATTGTCTATCCCAACAAGACAATACAAGAATTATTTGAGGAGCAGGCCAAAAAGAACCCAGAAAAAATTGCCGTAGTTTATGAAGAATATCAGCTTACCTATAAAGAGTTGGATAAGAAAGCTAACCAATTAGCGCAAATACTAAGAAATAGTGGAGTGCGGGAAAACAGTATTGTTGGTATTCTAGCCGAGCGTTCGCCGGAAATGATTATCGGAATGATGGGAATATTGAAAGCTGGCGGAGCCTATCTGCCGATTGATACAGAATATCCAGAGGATAGAATCAGCTATATGTTGGAAGATAGCGGGACTAAGATACTGCTAACCAAAAAGCACTTGGCAGATAAAGTACTTTTCTCCGGGGAAGTTATCCACCTAGATGACTCCGATATTTACTCCGGAGATGGTGCTAGCCTATTTCTAAAGCATAATCCGCACGATTTAGCCTATGTAATATATACCTCAGGTTCGACAGGAAAACCTAAAGGAGTTGAGATTGAACAGATTAGTCTGGTTAACCTGGTAAAATGGCACCAACGCGTGTATAACATTACTGTTAATGACAGGGCAACATTACTGGCGGGCCAGGCTTTTGATGCTTCAGTTTGGGAGATTTGGCCATATCTGACTGCTGGTGCCGGGCTGTACATTCCCGACAGCGAAACTAGAGCATCAACAACTAGACTAATCAAGTGGCTCAAGGATAATTTGATTAATATAAGTTTTATGCCGACTCCGATGGCTGAAATGCTACTGGCTGAGGTTTGGCCGCCCCAAATGGCACTCCGGGCGCTGTTAACTGGAGGGGATAAACTGCATCATCAGACTCAAAATCTTCCTTTTACATTGGTTAATCATTATGGTCCAACTGAAAGCACGGTTGTTGCCACAGCTGGCGCTGTTAGTCTGGATGAGTCCGAAGATAGGTTGCCATCAATAGGTCGGCCTGTGGACAATACCAAGATTTATATCGTTGATAGAAACAATAATTTACAGCCTGTCGGTGTGGCTGGAGAGCTGTGTATAGCAGGGGATGGATTAGCTAGAGGCTATTTAAACAGACCTGAGTTGACCGCAGAGAAGTTTGTTGCCAATCCTTTTGATTCAGGGGAAAGAATGTATCGGACAGGCGACCTTGCCAGATGGTTGGGGGATGGTAATATTGAATTTTTAGGCCGAATTGACCAACAAGTGAAGATTAGAGGTTTTCGTATCGAACTAGGAGAAATTGAGGCTGGCCTGTTAACTTATCCAGCTGTAAAAGAAGCGATAGTTATTGTTAAAGATGATTTAACCAACAGTAAATATTTATGTGCATATATCGTAGCTGAAGATAAACTTACTCTTGCAGAACTACGAGATCATTTAGCGCCAATGTTGCCTGAATATATGCTCCCGACGAGTTTTGTCCAGCTTGATAGACTGCCACTTACGCCGAATGGAAAAATTGACAGGAAGGCGCTTCCGCAGCCAGAGAGGATAAGCGCTGGAAAAGAATATGTAGCACCACGAAACGAGGCGGAAGAAAAACTGGTGTGGATTTGGCAGGAAGTCTTAGGTGTGGAGAAGGTTGGAATTGAAGATAATTTCTTTGAGCTTGGTGGTCATTCATTGAAAGCAATAACTCTTGCCGCTAGAATTCATAAAGAATTTGGCATCGAAGTGCCATTGCAGGAACTATTTAAAGCTCAGACTATTAAGAATTTGATAGTATTTATTGAAGGCACGACAAAAGTTAATTATGCTGCGATCAAACCGGTACCTGAGCAGGATTACTATCCGGTATCTTCGGCCCAAAAGAGGATGTTTGTTCTAAATCAGTTTGAGGATAGCCAGACTGCCTATAATATGCCGGCGGTGCTTAAGATAGAAGGGGTTTTAGATAAGGAACGATTTGAAGCGGCATGGAAAAAATTAATTCAAAGGCATGAAACCTTGCGGACATCATTTGGGCTATGGGGAGGTGAGCCGGTACAAAGAGTGCACCAAGAGGTTGCATTTACTATCGACATTATTCAAGGGACTGAACACTGTATTCAAAATATCATTAAAGCTTTTAGGCGTCCCTTTGATCTAAGCAAAGCTCCGCTTATACGGGTTAATTTGGTAGAAATGGATGAAAATAAACACTTGTTATTATTTGATATGCATCATATTATATCGGACGGCGTATCAATAGGGATTTTAGTCAAGGAACTGGCAAGTCTGTATGAGGAGCAGAATCTAGCGGAAATAAAGATCCAATACAAAGATTTTGCAGTATGGCAAAATGATATATTCAAGACTAAAGCATTTAAAATGAAAGAAGCATATTGGTTAAAGGTTTTTGAGGGAGAGATACCATTACTCAATATTCCAAGCGATTACCCAAGGCCGATGATTAGAAGTTTTGAGGGAAACCGGCTAAGTTTCAATGTGGGCGAAGATTTGACGGGAAAGCTAAACAAAATTGCTGGTCAAACTGACGCCACGATATATATGGTGCTGCTTGCGGCCTATAACATCTTATTGGCGAAACACACTGGTCAGGAGGACATTGTTGTGGGGACGCCAATTGCTGGCAGACAGCATGCGGATTTAGAAAACCTTGTCGGTATGTTCGTTAATACATTGGCGATGCGGAATTACCCTTCTGGTAACAAAAGCTTTAAGGCGTTTTTGCACGAGATTAAAGAGAATGCTCTCCTGGCCTATGAAAATCAGGACTATCAATTTGAAGAATTGGTAGAGAAACTGGACATAGCGCGAGATTTAGGTCGAAACCCGCTGTTTGATACTATGTTTGTACTGCAAAACATGGATATGACATCAATGGAAATGGGTGGTTTAACGTTAGTGCCGGTTGAAATTGATAATAAAACAGCTAAAGTAGATTTAACTTTATATGCGGTAGAAGGAAATAATGGTTTAGAACTTATGCTGGAGTATTGTACTAAGCTGTTTACAGAAGAAACTGCTGCACGATTATTAAAGGACTATTGCAAAATACTCAAAGAGATTACGGACAACGATGACATATTAATAAAAATGATTATGTTAGAAAAACAGTATAGTAAGCGCCGGGGAATTAAGCAGAGTTTAAATTTTAATCTGGCGGCTCAGTTTGGCGAAGCCAAAGCTGGCTCTAAGTAATAGGCATAAAGAATTGCAGGGAGGGAAGTTAAGTGTTGTTAGATAAACATTCTCAAAATATTATTATAGCAAGTGGGGAATATCAGGAAGAAAGAGAATATTGGCTGGATAAATTAAGTGGTGAAATATATTTTCACGGTTTTCCCGGCAATAATGATCAACAAGGATATACAAAAGCAACATTTAAAGGTACATTATCAAGTGACGTGTTTAATAAAATACTTCACTTAAGTAATAACTCTGAATATGCCGCTTACGTGATTTTGTTATCCGGGATAAAATATCTGTTGTGTCGCTACAATGATGCAAGTGATGTAATAGTAGGTATGCCTGTATTTAAGCAAGCCCCAGATGATTTATATTTAAATAGTATGTTACCACTTCGAAGCTCTATTGATATGGAGGAACCATTTAGCAATTTTGTAATGAGAATTAAAGATATTATGATTGAAGCGGATAGTTATCAAAACTATCCGCTTGACCAAATTTATGAGCAGTTGAATTTATGTTCTGCTGGTGACGGGGGCGTAGCTTATAAAACGGTTGTTTTGATGGAAAACATTCACGAGGGAAAATTTATCAGTGATTTAGAAATAGATACAGTATTTTCATTCTTGCTGACAAAAGACTCTATAGAAGTTGTGGTGGAATACAATGCTAATATGTATACAGAACAAATAATTAAGCAGGTAGTTAAGTACCTGTTTAATTATTTGGGGGAAGTGACACAAAATCCGCAAATTAAGTTATCAGAAATAGAAATTTTGTCTGAGGCTGAAAAGAAAGAACTGCTTTTTAATTTTAATAATACGGACGCTGTTTATCCCAAAGATCAGACAATACATAAAGTTTTTGAGGCACAGGTGGAAAGAAGTCCAGATAACATCGCCGTTGTCTTTGCTGATCAGCGTCTTACTTATCAGGAACTAAACAACAAAGCTAACCAATTGGCAAGAGTGTTAAGGAGTAAGGGCGTACAAGCCAACAGTATTGTGGGCATAGTGGTGGAACGTTCATTGGAAATGATTATTGGGATTATGGGAATCGTGAAAGCGGGAGGGGCATATTTACCGATAGCGCCTGATTATCCAAAAGAAAGAATAGACTATATGCTGGAAGACAGCGGGACAAAAATTATCTTAACGCAGAAACGCTTTCTTGATCAGCTATCATCATTTACGGGTCAGATACTTGATCTAGAAGCAGCAAGCTTATACTCTGGCGATTGTTCGAATCTGAGGATAGAGAATAACTCTCATGATTTGGCCTATGTGATCTATACTTCTGGTTCAACTGGAAAGCCTAAAGGGGCTATGATCGAACATTACTCTGTTATTAATAGAATAAATTGGATGCAAAATTACTATAGTCTTGAAGAGAAAGACGTCATTTTACAAAAAACCCCTTTTACGTTTGATGTATCGGTATGGGAAATTTTTTGGTGGTCGTTTATTGGTGCGAGTGTTTATATGCTAAAACCAGGCGGAGAAAAAGAACCGGGAGAAATTGTAAGGTCAATAGAGAAAAACAAAATAACAACTATGCATTTTGTTCCTTCAATGCTAACGGTTTTCCTAAATTATATTGATAATCGAATCAACTTTAATAGTATTGCAAGTCTGAAACAGGTATTTGCCAGCGGTGAAGCGCTGAATCCGGAACATGCCAATAAGTTTAATAAGCTATTTGCCGGGTATGGCGCCAGGTTGATAAATTTATATGGTCCAACAGAAGCTACTGTTGATGTATCTTATTTTAATTGTACAACAGGAGAAGAGCTTAAGCTTGTACCGATTGGTAAACCGATTGATAATATTAAGTTGTACATAGTAAATAGAAACAATAAGCTTCAGCCTGTTGGCGTGGCTGGCGAACTTTGCATTGCGGGAGATGGTTTGGCTAGAGGATATATAAATAAGCCAGAGTTGACAGCAGAGAAATTTGTGAAAAATCCGTTTCTCTCTGGCGAGCGGATGTATCGTACCGGCGACCTTGTCCGCTGGCTTCCAGACGGAAATATTGAATTTTTAGGCCGGATTGATTTTCAAGTAAAAATTAGAGGCTTTCGGATAGAACTAGGCGAGATTGAAACCGAGCTATTAAAGCATCCATTAATAATGGAGACAATAGTCATAGCTAAAGACGGTACCGACGGCGACAAATATCTTTGCGCCTATATTGTGGCGGAACAGGAGGTCACAATAGCGGAAATGAGGGCGCATTTATCGCGAAATTTACCTGATTATATGCTGCCATCATATTTTGTTAAGCTGGACAAAATGCCCTTGAATTCAAATGGTAAAGTAGATAGGAAGGCTCTTCCCGAACCAAATGGTAATATTAATACCGGAGTTGATTATATTGCTCCCAGAAATGAAACGGAAGAGATATTGGCAAAGGTATGGCAGACTGTTTTAAAGGCCGAAAGGGTAGGTATTAAAGATAATTTCTTCAGTTTGGGTGGAGATTCAATTAAAGCAATCCAGGTTTTGGCTCGTTTGAGCCAAAATGGCTTAACTATGGAAATGCGAGATTTATTTAAATATCCAATAATTGAAGATCTGAGCAGTTATGTAACAAGCTCGGATAGGAAAATTGATCAAGGAATTGTTGAAGGTCCGGTATTGTTCTCACCTATGCAGAGATGGTTATTGGAGCAGAGTTTCGCGGATAAGCATTACTTTAATCAAGCTGTTATGCTTTATGGAAAACAGGGGTTTGAAGAAAATATTATTAAAAAGGTCTTTTCAAAGATTGTAGAGCACCATGATGTATTACGAATGGTTATTAAGGATGACGAAGGCAAGATAATTCAGTTTAATCGTGGACTTGAAGAAAAGGTATATTCTTTAGAAACGGTACATTTAATAGACAATGATAATTGTCTGGAAATAATTTCGAAAGAGGCAGAGCGAATTCAAAAAAGTATCAATCTTAATACTGGTCCTTTGGTTAAATTGGGACTATTTAAGACTAAAGCAGGAGATCACCTGCTGATTGTCATTCATCACTTGGTTGTTGACGGGGTATCCTGGAGAGTAATTCTTCAGGATCTTTTTAGTGGGTATATTCAGGCATTAAATAATGAAGAAATAAAGTTTGTGGCCAAGACAAGCTCATTTCGAGAGTGGACGGATGGATTAGCTTGCTATGCCAATAGTAGGGAACTCTTAAGTCAAATAGAATATTGGCTAAATCTTGAAAGAACAATTGTAAGAACGCTCCCTAAAGACAAAAACTTAATACGCAGATTAAGTGGAGATAATGAGCATATTCAGTTAAAAATGACTAAGGGAGAAACAGAAAAACTACTGACTAAGGTAAATTCAGCTTATAATACCGAGGTGAACGATATTCTGCTTACCGCACTAGGTCTTACAGTCAAAGAATGGGCTGGAGAAGAACAGGTACTAATCAACCTGGAAGGACACGGCAGAGAAGGAATAGTGAAAGGTACTGATATATCAAGAACCGTTGGTTGGTTTACCGCTCAGTACCCTGTTGTGTTAGACATGCGTGGTGAACGGGATCTTGTGTACTGGATAAAATCTGTAAAAGAAAGTATGCGTCAGGTACCAGATAAAGGAACCGGATATGGAATTCTAAAATATTTCACTTCGCCTGAAAACAAAGAAGGTTTAAGGTTTAATCTGGAGCCGGAAATAAATTTTAATTATCTCGGGCAGTTTGATGAGGATATGAGTACTGAACTATTTACTATGTCGGATATTCCTACAGGAAAAGCTGTATCACCACTAATGGAAAGTTTGTACACTCTGGATATAAATGGAGTAGTTGCAAAAGGCAGGTTAACATTGAGTTTCATTTATAATGCTGAGGAGTATAAAAAAAATACCATAATAAAGTTTGCCGAGATTTTCAGGCAAAACTTGACTAATATTATCAATCATTGCACCACGATTGATTCTACTGAGATGACACCGAGTGATTTTACTTTGAAAGATATCACGATGGAAGAAATCGAAACTTTTATGGACGCATTTAGTGATGTGGAATAAAGATGACGAGTTATAACAGGCTGTTAGTAAGAACTAAGTGGGCTGGGAGGAGATTTGTATGAGTAATGAAAAGAAAAAAGATAATAAAATAAAAGATATATATTCGTTATCTCCCATGCAGGAAGGTATGTTATATTATTCGCTGTTGGACAATGCTTCGAATGCGTATTTTGAGCAGAGTCTTTTATCAATAGAAAGTAGTTTGAACATTAAGTATCTTGAAGACAGCTTTAACAAGCTTATTGAACGCTATGACATATTACGGACTGTATTTGTGCATGAAAAAGTAGAAAGGCCAGTCCAGGTCGTTATGAAAGCGCGCAAGGCCCATATTCAATTTGAAAATATTGAGCATTTGACGGAAGACGATAAGAAAAAATTTGTTGAAGATTTTAAACAGAAAGATAGGCAGAGGGGGTTCAACTTAAGTAAAGATCTATTGATGCGGATTAGTGTAATTAAGACGAATCGTGAGTCATATAAATTAATTTGGAGTTTTCACCATATCATCATGGATGGTTGGTGTATGGCAATTATACGTCAGGAATTCTTAGAGATATATAATTCTTTGGAAGAGAACAGAACGCCTAATTTAGGAAAAGTATTTCCTTATAGTGACTATATTAAGTGGCTTACTCGGCAAAATCGGGAAGATGCTGCTTTATATTGGCAAAATTATTTAGGAGATTACTCCGAGCGGGCTTTGATTTTACCGAATAAAACTATATCAGCGCCCGGAAACTATAAAGTAGCTGAGGTAGCTTTTCCGATAAGCGACAACACGAAAAAAAGGCTTGAGATTATTGCAAGAAAGAATAATGTAACCCTTAACACTATTGTTCAATCAGCATGGGGAATAGTATTGCAGCGATACAACAATAGCAATGATGTTGTATTTGGTGCCGTCGTTTCAGGTCGACCGCATGAGATAACGGGGATTGAAAATATGGTGGGACTATTTATTAACACTTTGCCTGTAAGAATAAAGTGCGATAATGATGAAACGTTTTCTAAAGTGATAAATAAGGTACAGAATGTTGCTGTAGAGTCTGAACGGTACAGTTATTATCCGCTTGCGGAAATACAGGCAGGGACAAGTTTAAAGGGGGCTTTAGTTGATCATATCGTTGTTTTTGAGAACTATCCTGTAGAAGAAGCCTTGGTGGCTAATAATACCAGGATTACTATTGGTGGCAGTGAAGCTTATGAGCAGACAAACTATAATCTTAACGTAATTATTATTTTGGGAAAAAATTTAACTGTTAAATTTAACTATAATTCATTGGTGTATGACGAAAGTATTATTAAGAGAATAGGGGAGCATTTTCAATCAGTTATTAGCTGTATAGTCGAAAATCCAGATATTTTGGTAAGCAACATCGGTATACTCACTGAAGAAGAACGCAGAAAACTATTGTCTGGTTTCAACAATACGAAAGCGGATTATCAAAAGGATAAGACCGTACAGGAACTTTTTGAAACAGCAGCAGTTAGGAATCCCGAAAATATTGCTGTAGCCTATGGCGAGCAGCGACTTACTTATAAAGAACTTAACAGCAAAGCCAATCAGCTGGCACGAGTATTACGAAACAAAGGCGTAAAATCCGCCAGCATTGTAGGTATCCTAGCTGAACGGTCGCCGGAGCTGATTATCGGAATATTGGGCATATTGAAAGCCGGAGGAACCTATTTGCCGATTGATCCGGAGTATCCAGAAGATAGAATCGGCTATATGTTGAAAGATAGTAGCAGTAGAGTTTTATTAACCCAGCGGCACTTAAATGGTAGAACAGGCTTCTCAGGAGTGACCATTGAGTTAGATGACTCTGGTCTGTATACAGACGATGATTCTAACCTCTCTTTGGCCTGTAATCCAAAGAACCTAGCCTATGTGATTTATACATCCGGCTCGACCGGTAAACCTAAAGGGGTGGAGATTGAGCAGACCAGTCTGGTTAATCTTGTAAGCTGGCACCAACGCGTGTATAACATTACCGTGCTGGACCGGGCAACCCTATTGGCCGGGCAGGCCTTTGACGCTTCGGTTTGGGAGATCTGGCCGTATCTGACTACGGGAGCGGGATTATATATTCCGAAGAATGAAACCAGAGCGTCCATGACGGGTTTAATACAATGGCTTAAGGACAACCAGATTACAATAAGTTTTATGCCGACGCCAATGGCAGAAGCGCTGATGGGCGAGGAATGGCCGAGAGATATGGCGCTGAGGGTGCTGTTAACTGGAGGGGATAAATTACACCGACACCCCCAAGAATTGCCTTGCAGGCTGGTCAACCATTATGGTCCGACTGAAAGCACAGTTGTCGCCACTTCGGGCGTCGTTAGCCCAGGGGAAGTGAGTGAGGCGCTTCCGTCTATCGGACGTCCCATAGACAATACTCAAATCTATATTGTGGACAAAAATGATAGATTGCAGCCTGTCGGTGCGCCGGGAGAACTGTGCATAGCTGGCGATGGCTTGGCTAGAGGCTATTTAAACCAGCCGGAACTGACTGCAGAGAAGTTTGTTGACAATCCATTTGCGCTTGGGGAAAAAATGTATCGGACAGGAGATCTAGCCAGATGGCTGCCGGACGGAAATATTGAGTTTTTAGGCCGAATAGATCATCAAGTAAAAATTAGGGGGTTCCGAATTGAACTGGGTGAGATCGAAGCCGAGCTCATGAAATATCCGGCAATAAAAGAAGCATGCGTTATTGCGAAAGATGACGTAGCTGACCAAAAATATTTATGCGCGTATATAGTGGCTGAAGAGGAGCTAGCTGCGAACGAACTCAGGGAATATTTAAGGCATCCGCTGCCTGATTATATGGTGCCGTCGAGTTTTGTTCAACTTGAGAAGATGCCGCTTACGCCGAACGGAAAGATCGATCGGAAGGTGCTGCCGGAGCCGGATGGTAGAAGCCATGTGGAAAGAAGGTATATAGCGCCGCGAAATGAAGCGGAAGAAAAGATGGCGAAAATCTGGCAGGAGGTTTTAGGTGTTGAAAAGGTCGGGATTGAAGATAACTTCTTTGAACTTGGTGGTCATTCTCTAAAAGCTATAAATCTTGTTGCTAAAATACATAAAGCTTTTAGCGCTGAAGTGTCGCTGCAGGAACTATTTAAAGCTCAGACTATTAAGAAAGTAGTAGAAATTATTGAAGGCACGGCAAACGTTAATTATGCTGCGATCGAACCAATCGCCAATGCGGAATATTATCCGGTATCGTCGGCGCAAAAAAGAATGTTGATTCTAAGTCAGTTTGAGAAAAATGGTACTGCCTATAATATACCTGGAGCCTTTACGGTGGAAGGAGGTCTGGATAAAAGCCGGTTAGCTAAAGCACTCTGGCAGTTGGTTGCAAGGCACGAAACATTACGGACTTCTTTTGAATTTATCGATGGGGAACCGGTGCAAATAGTTCACCAAGAGATTGAATTTACTATCGATAGCATTGCGGGAACTGAAGATAACATACAAGATATGGTTAGCGGCTTTGTACGACCATTTGATCTCAGTAAAGCTCCGCTGTTTAGAATCGGTCTGGGAGAATTTGCAGAAAACAGGCAAATCTTATTATTTGATATGCATCATATAATTTCTGATGGTGTATCCATGGGAATTCTTGTAAAAGAACTGGCTAGCTTATATATGGGTCAGGAATTACCGGAACTAAGGCTACAATATAAAGATTTTTCAGCTTGGCAAGAAAAGAGACACCGGGGTGAAGATTTTAAACAGCAGGAAGAATATTGGCTCCGGACTTTTAGCGGAGAACTTCCGGTGCTCAATTTGATTGGAGATTACCCCAGGCTTCCGGTTAAGAGCTTTGAAGGAGAGCGACTGAACTTTATTCTCGAGGGAAAATTGACCGAAGATCTAAAAAAGTTTGCTGGCCAAACGAATACGACTTTATATATGGTGTTACTAGCCGCCTATAACGTATTATTGTCAAAATATGCCGGTCAAGAAGATATTGTTGTAGGATCGCCGATTGCTGGTCGAACCCATGCGGATGTTGAGAATATTATTGGCTTGTTTATTAATACGGTGGCGATGCGCAATTATCCGTCAGGTGATAAGCGTTTTCGGGAATTTCTACAAGAGGTCAAAGAAAATGCTTTGGCGGCTTATGATCATCAGGAGTATCAATTTGAAGAACTGGTGGACAAGCTGGCAATACCAAGGGACTTAAGCAGAGCTCCACTGTTTGATACGATGTTTGTTTTGCAGAACATGGATATCGCAGCGATGGAATTTGATGATTTGAAGTTTACCCCGTATGAGCTCGACAATAAAACCGCTAAGTTTGATCTTACTCTACGGGCCGCTGAGAATAATAATCGGTTAGAGTTTACATTGGAGTACTATAGCAAGCTATTTAAAAGGGAAACGGTTCAAAGGCTGGCAAGGCATTTTGTTAAGGTTTTAAAAAGTATTGTTGAGCAGCCCGAATGTAAGCTGGCAGAAATAGAGCTTCTGGCTGAAGATGAAAAAAAACAGATACTAGTTGATTTTAACAATACAAATTCCGCCTATCCGGCAGACAAAACTATCAATGCACTGTTTGAGGAACGGGTCGCAAAGACCCCAGATAATATCGCTGTCAAATTTGCCGAGCAGCAGCTTACTTATCAGGAGCTTAATACCAGAGCTAACCAATTGGCTAGAGTACTTAGGAATAAGGGTGTAAAAGCAAATCGTATTGTAGGGATCATGGTAGACCGTTCGTTGGAAATGATCATCGGAATCTTGGGAATATTGAAAGCCGGTGGGGCGTATTTACCGATAGCGCCGGAGTATCCAGCGGAAAGAGTTAGCTACACATTAGAAGATAGCGGGGCAGAAATTTTATTAACGCAGCGGTACTTAATTTCTGCAATTTCTTTTAACGGGGATATTCTTGCGTTAGATGATCAGAGCCTGTACCGTGGAGAAACAATAAATTTAAGACAAGAAAACACTTCGCATGATGCAGCCTATGTGATATATACGTCAGGATCGACAGGAAAGCCGAAAGGAGTATTGGTTGAGCATAAGGCGGCAGTAAATATGGTAAGTTGGTTACAGCAACAATACCCGTTAGGGGAAGACGATGTTATTTTGCAAAAAACACCGTTTACTTTCGATGCCTCAGGCCGGGAATTATTATGGTGGATTGTCAGCCAAGCTAAGCTGTGTTTTTTGAAGCCAGGCGGAGAAAAAGATCCCGCAGAAATTTACAAAGCAATTGAGAAAAATAAAATAACCGTTATTAACTTTGTTCCATCGGCATTGAATGTATTTTTGGAATATGCAAACAGAGAAGAAAATTCCAATAGCTTATCAAGCTTAAGAAAAGTATTTGTTGGCGGAGAGGCATTAAAATTATCTCAGGTAGAAAGATTTAACGAACTCTTGAACAAGCGCTTTAATACCAAGTTGGTTAATCTTTATGGTCCTACTGAAGCAACAATTGATGTATCCTGTTATGACTGTTCAATAAAGACCCCGCTTGAAGTGATTCCTATCGGCAAGCCGATTAACAATCTTGTACTATATATTATGGGTAGAAATAATACTCAATTACTACCAATTGGTGTAGCCGGAGAGGTTTGTATTGCGGGAGAGGGCTTGGCTAGAGGTTATGTTAATAGGCCGGAATTAACAGCCGAGAAGTTTGTGGAAAATCCGTTTATATTGGGCGGAAGAATGTATCGAACCGGGGATTTAGGACGGTGGCTACCTGATGGTAATATTGAATATTTAGGCAGAATTGATCATCAAGTGAAAATTAGGGGATTTAGGATTGAACTGGGTGAGATTGAAGCTGAATTGTTAAAACATCCGTCCATAATAGAAACGGTAGTTATCGCGAAGGAAGATGCGTTCGCTAATAACTATTTGTGTGCTTATTTTGTTGCAGGAGAGGAGCTTACCACTACAGAACTACGGGAGCATCTTGCACAGGAACTGCCTGATTACATGATTCCATCAAGTTTCGTGCAACTGGCTAACATGCCATTAACTTCCAGTGCCAAAATAGACAGAAAGGCATTGCCGGAACCAGAGGGCAGGATTAATACGGGGACTGAGTATCTAGCTCCTGCCAACGAAAGGGAAAAGAAGCTGGTAGCTCTTTGGGAGGAAGTATTAGGCGCAGAAAAAGTCGGGATGAACGATAATTTTTTTGATCTTGGAGGACATTCAATAAAAGCCATAGCGCTTGTTAATAGAATATATAAAGAATTTGGTGCAGAAATAGGATTGCAGGAAGTATTTAAAGCCAAAACAGTCAAAGAGCTATCGAAAATAATCGACGGGATGGCGCAAAATAGTTATGCGGCAATTCAGCCCGTACAAGATCAAGCCTACTATCCGGTATCATCAGCGCAAAAGAGAATGTTTATTTTGCAGCAGTTTCAAAATAGCGATACCGCCTATAATATGCCAGCAGTGTTTACTGTGGAGGGCGGCCTTGATATAGAGCGGTTGGAAGGGGCACTCAGCAATCTTGTCCAGAGGCATGAAACGTTGCGGACATCTTTTGAGGTTATTGGCGGAGAACCGGTACAAAGGATTCATAAAGAAGTTGAGTTTGCTATCGATTTAATTCCAGGGGATGCTAAAAGTTTGTTAGATATTACTATAGCTTTTGTACGCCCTTTTGATTTAAGTAAAGCACCGCTTTTGAGAGTCGGTCTGGTTGAACTGGCCGAAAACAAGCATGTAGTTTTATGTGATATGCACCATATTATTTCTGATGGTGTATCAAGAGGAAATTTCATCCGAGAGTTGATGAGTTTGTATGAAGGGCGGCGGCTACAGGAATTAAAGATCCAATACAGGGATTTTTCGGCTTGGCAAAATAAGTTTCGAGCAACCGAAGCGTTTAAGCGGCAAGAGGAGTATTGGCTGAACGTTTTTGCAGGAGAACTTCCAGCTCTCAATATGCCAACTGATTATCTCCGGCCAGCTATCAGAAGTCTGGAAGGAGACCGACTAGGCTTTACTTTGGGAGAAGAAGTGACAGCGGGGTTAAATAAAATTGCAGGACAGACAGGCACTACCCTATATATGGTGCTCTTGACGGCATATAATATTTTGCTGTCGAAATATACCGGTCAGGCAGATATTGTTGTTGGGGTGCCGATTGCAGGCAGATCTCATGCTGATTTAGAAAATATTATCGGAATGTTTGTTAATACGCTAGCGATGCGTAATTATCCGGAAGGCACCAAGAGTTTCAAGGAATTTTTACAGGAAGTTAAAGATAATGCAATAGCCGCTTACGACCATCAGGCATATCAATTTGAAGAGCTGGTGGACAAGTTAGCGGTTACAAGGGAGTTAAACAGGAATCCGCTGTTTGATACAATGTTTGTTTTGGAGGATACTGATAAAGTAGCAATGGAAGTGGAGAATTTAAATTTTGTGCCATGCAAATTTGAAAACAAAATTTCCAAGTTTGACTTTACTTTGCAAGCTAGCGAAAGAAATAACTGCTTAGAATTTGTGTTTGAGTATTATAGCAAGCTCTTTAAAAAAGAAACCGTTGAACGTATGGGGAGGCACTTTATCAGCATATTGCAATGCATTATTAAACAGCCCCAAATTAAGCTAGCGGAAATAGAAATCTTATCTGAGGCAGAGAAAAAACAGATATTGTCTGGTTTCAACAATACGAAAGCGGATTATCAAAAAGATAAGACCGTACAGGAACTTTTTGAAACAGCAGCAGTTAGGAATCCCGAAAATATTGCTGTAGCCTATGGTGAGCAGCGACTTACTTATAAAGAACTTAACAGTAAGGCCAATCAGCTGGCACGAGTATTACGAAACAAAGGCGTAAAATCAGCCAGCACTGTAGGTATTCTAGCTGAACGGTCGCCGGAGCTGATTATCGGAATATTGGGCATATTGAAAGCCGGAGGAACCTATTTGCCAATTGATCCGGAGTATCCAGCAGATAGAATCGGCTATATGTTGAAAGATAGTAGCAGTAGAGTTTTATTAACCCAGCGGCACTTAAATGGTAGAACAGGCTTCTCTGGAGTGACCATTGAGTTAGATGACTCTGGTCTGTATACAGACGATGATTCTAACCTCTCTTTGAACTGTAATCCTAAGGAGCTAGCCTATGTGATTTATACATCCGGCTCGACCGGTAAACCTAAAGGGGTGGAGATTGAGCAGACCAGTCTGGTTAATCTTGTAAGCTGGCACCAACGCGTGTATAACATTACCGTGCTGGACCGGGCAACCCTATTGGCCGGGCAGGCCTTTGACGCTTCGGTTTGGGAGATCTGGCCGTATCTGACTACGGGAGCGGGATTATATATTCCGAAGAATGAAACCAGAGCGTCCATGACGGGTTTAATACAATGGCTTAAGGACAACCAGATTACAATAAGTTTTATGCCGACGCCAATGGCAGAAGCGCTGATGGGCGAGGAATGGCCGAGAGATATGGCGCTGAGGGTGCTGTTAACTGGAGGGGATAAATTACACCGACACCCCCAAGAATTGCCTTGCAGGCTGGTCAACCATTATGGTCCGACTGAAAGCACAGTTGTCGCCACTTCGGGCGTCGTTAGCCCAGGGGAAGTGAGTGAGGCGCTTCCGTCTATCGGACGTCCCATAGACAATACTCAAATCTATATTGTGGACAAAAATGATAGATTGCAGCCTGTCGGTGCGCCGGGAGAACTGTGCATAGCTGGCGATGGCTTGGCTAGAGGCTATTTAAACCAGCCGGAACTGACTGCAGAGAAGTTTGTTGACAATCCATTTGCGCTTGGGGAAAAAATGTATCGGACAGGAGATCTAGCCAGATGGCTGCCGGACGGAAATATTGAGTTTTTAGGCCGAATAGATCATCAAGTAAAAATTAGGGGGTTCCGAATTGAACTGGGTGAGATCGAAGCCGAGCTCATGAAATATCCGGCAATAAAAGAAGCATGCGTTATTGCGAAAGATGACGTAGCTGACCAAAAATATTTATGCGCGTATATAGTGGCTGAAGAGGAGCTAGATGTGAACGAACTCAGGGAATATTTAAGGCATCCACTGCCTGATTATATGGTGCCGTCGAGTTTTGTTCAACTTGAGAAGATGCCGCTTACGCCGAACGGAAAGATTGACCGGAAGGTGCTGCCGGAGCCGGATGGTAGAGGCCATGTGGAAAGAATGTATATAGCGCCGCGAAATGAAGCGGAAGAAAAGATGGCGAAAATCTGGCAGGAGGTTTTAGGTGTTGAAAAGGTCGGGATTGAAGATAACTTCTTTGAACTTGGTGGTCATTCTCTAAAGGTTATAACCCTTATCGCTAAGGTACGTGAAGAATTTTGTCTGGATGTAATCTATGAACAAATTTTTAAAACCCCCAATATAAAAGAATTTACTACTTGTATACTGCAAGGGGATAAGGTTGGCATCTATAACAATTATATTAAATATAATGCTAATGATAATAATGGTTGCAATTTGTTTTTCTTTCCACCAGCAGTGCCTCTTGGTTTAATATACAGGCATTTGGCTGGTTATTTAGCGGATTATACTTTATTTTGCTTCAATTTAATCGAAACCGAAGATAAAATTAGAGATTATGTAAAATCTATTATCGCTGTACAGCCGCAAGGCCCTTATATATTGGTCGGATTTTCTGCAGGGGGAACGTTAACCTATGAAGTAGCCAGAGAATTAGAAAAACAAGGCTATCAGGCAGAAATAATTTTATTAGATTGTCAGTATGTAGAGATAAGCCTTGAGGTTATGGATGCTTTAATGAAACAATTTGATGCTTATCTGACGAATATGGAGATATCTTCTCAAGAGAAAGGGAATATAGCACAATTCATGCAAAGTAAAACAGCCGATTATTTAAAATACCTTAATACCTTGCTTAACAAGGAAAAAATAATGGCCAATATATATCATATATATTCTTCTAATAAACAAGATATGTCGAAGGTGAATGAATGGGCGCAAAAAACTACCGGAAAATTTTTAAAATATGAAGGATTTGGGGCTCATGAGTCTATGTTAGAGCCTCGATATGTCGAAGAAAATGCTAAGATTATGCAAGAAATTTTACAGCGTATTTCGATACCCTCAAATTGCTAGGTGGTAAGGTTGTTGAAAGCGCTAAATTAGAATTGAACAATTGATAATAATTGGGGTGGAAATGTGGAGTTGGTTCAATTGGCGGGGGTGTATTTTCTAGGGACGGAAGAATTTAATTCATCGAACAATATGATGGCAACTGTGGTTCTGAAAGAAATAATTGATATTAGTAAGCTGGCTATAAGCTACAGAGAAATGATTGTTAGAAATCCGTTACTGCAGACGAAGATTATCGAATGTCCTGAACAAAATAGGTTTTATTGGGGAAGGTTTTCTCATGAGGAGCTTGAGCGACTGCTTAACTTTGAAGATAAGCAACTTGCCCAAAAGTATGATCGGGAAACAATTATAAGCCAATATTACCCGACCAATACCCGCCTTCCTTTTCACATAGCCGTTGTGAATGATAATACGGTAGTTATTTGTATGAATCACATCTTGGCAAATGGGCGGGGGTTGGTTTTTTGGATTCAAAAATGGCTTCAATATTATAGTGGTGAACATCGTATTATTAAAACAGCGGTCATGGAAACTGCCTGGCAGAAGAGTATACGTATATTAAAAAAAATCGGCGCCTTTTTATGGCTGCCGGTTTTTCTTATTGATTTTTTTTATAGTTCAGGCAAAACCGCGATTGAAGATACCGTGGATTTAAGTTATGCAAAAAGGCCTGCTAAAAGTAACGATTATTCTACCAAGTCGTACACCATTAATCAGGAGGATACTGAAACGTTACTGCGGAGGTGTAAACAAAAAGGAGTAACGTTAAGCGAGTATATGTGTGAAGTTTTAGCCCAGGCCTTATTGCAGTATGATCAGGGGAAGAGGCGTGTTTTGCTTTCTATGCCGATGGATCTGCAGCCACTGGTGCCTTACTTGCCGGGAGAAACGCCCGGAAACTTGATTGCAAGTCTTCCAGTGCAGCTTTTTCGGGAAAAAGATATGGAAAGACAGGTAAAAGGCGCATTTAAGTGGTTTAAACGGGGAATCCCATATAGTCTGTCACGCGTTCTGGCTGCTATTTCCACATATGAAAAAGCTAAAAAGCAATGCTTGGAAATGTGCAAAAAGACTATACCTGAAAGAACTAATCTGGGGAATTTTTCACTGACGTATTCTAATTTAGGTGTTATATCGTATCCGATTATGGAAAAAATGGTAGACTCGGTTTATTTTTATTTCAAATCGCAGTCGATTTTGTTGGTGTCGTCCTCTATTTCTGGAAAATTATGCATGGAGATGTCATTGTCAAAAGACCTTTATAATGCTCAGGAAGTATTTAATTTATTTGACCAAGTGCTGACAGCTGAATACTTGTTGAAGTAGCAATAATAGCTTGAGGGAGGATAATAACATGAATGAGACAGGGGTTTCGTATACTGAGCACCCACTAACTTCTTATCAAAAGGACGTATGGTTGGAACAGTGTTTGTATCCGGGAAAGCCTATCTATAATTTAGGCGGATATATGGATATAAAGGGGAAAATCAACCAAGACATCTTTGTTAAAGCCATTGATAGATTAATACAGGATAACGATTCATTGAGGATTAGAGTATTTGAGAAAAGAGGCGAGCCTTATTTAAAAATATTATCAGAGGTAATTTATGACGTTCCTTTTTATGATTTTTCGGGCAGAGAAAAGGCGAATGAAGCATGCCTTAAGTGGATGAGAAAGAGATTCTTGGAACCATTTGAATTTAAAGATAATTTATTTCAGTTTGCTTTGCTTAAGTCTGATAAAAATAACTATTTTTGGTTTGTAAAAGTTCATCATATCATTAGTGATGGATTTAGCATAGCTATGCTGTATAAAGAGGTTATTGAATTTTATAACCAATTGGCTGCCTCAATTATAGAGCCGGATAAAATGGTCTGTTCCTATACGGAATTTATTGACGAAAATAAAAGGTATCTTTCATCCCAAACTTTTTTAGCGGATAAAGAATTTTGGAAGGAAAGATATGAAATAATACCGGAGTCGCTTTTTAACAGGAATCAAGATGTTCATGGCGATTTACCCATGAGTGACAGATTTACTTTTAGTATAAAAAGGAGTTTGTATGATAAGGTTGTTGCATTTAGCAAAGCAAACGGATGTACAGCCTTTCATTTTATCTTGGCGGTGTTGTTTATCTATTTTAGCCGCGTGTGCAATAAGGATGACGTTGTTATTGGTGTTCCTATTATGAACCGAGGGAAAGCAAAGTACAAGCAAGTAATGGGACTTTTAGCGAATGTTATACCCTTACGCATTAAGTTGGCAGAAGAACTAAGTTTTAAAGAACTGATGTTAATAATAAAAAGTAATCTTATGGAATGTTACAGGCATCAAAAGTTTCCGTTTGGAGAAATATATCGGACGGTTTTTAATCAGGTTAAGGATAAAAGTAATATTTTTGATATTTCTCTTTCCTATATTAACCGTGATTTTAGTGAAAATTTTATTACTGCTAGTAATTATGATATTGTAAGCATGGCCCATCAACATGAACGGAATGCATTAACGATATTTGTGAGAGAATATAACAGTGATCGGGATGTAGAGATTGATTTTGATTATCAGCTCAGCGTGTTTGAAAAGTTTATTCCGATCAAAAATGTGGCCGCTCATTTTACATATATGCTAGAAGAAGTGCTTACGAGCAGTGAGAAAAGTATCTTTGATATAGAAATAATACCGGAAGAAGAAAAACACAAGCTTTTGGACAGGTTTAATGCTACAAAGGCCCCATATCCTAAGGAAAAGACCATTCAGGCGTTGTATGAGGAACAGGTGGCAAAAACACCGGAGAAATTAGCGGTCGTTTATGACAATCACCGACTGACTTACAGGGAGTTGAACTCCAAAGCCAATCAATTGGCTGAAGTGTTGATACAGAATGGTGTAAAACCTGATGGTCTTGTGGGTATAATGGTTGACCGCTCAAGCGCGATGATTATCAGTATTTTAGGTGTGCTAAAGGCGGGCGGTGCTTATTTACCGATTGATCCAGGCTATCCGCCGGACAGAATTAAATATATGTTGGAGGATAGTTCTGCAAGTGTTTTGTTGACGCAAGGAGATTTGAAAGATTGCGTTGTTTATCAGGGAAAAGTGATAAATATTGAAGATATTATCCTGAATGAAGGTGACGATAGCAATCCGCGCAATATAAATACGCCGGAAGACTTGGCATATGTAATCTATACTTCTGGTTCAACAGGTAAACCAAAAGGTGTTATGATTGAGCATCAGGGAATTGTAAACTTAGTAACCTTTTTTAAAGAGAGCTATCAGTTGGGCGAGCAGGATAGGATGCTGCAATTTGCTAGTAGTTCCTTCGACGCTTCAGTGTGGGAAATATTCGCGAGCTTACTGGTCGGAGCAACGCTTTACATAGCAAGCCGGGAAACCATTCATAATCTTACAGAATTTGAAAAATTAATTAATAAAAATGAAATAACGGTAACACTTTTGCCACCTACTTATCTGGAGGGGATAAAACCGGAGCAAATGGCTAAACTAAGGCACTTATTTACAGGTGGCTCTGCTATTACGAAAGGGCTGGTTAATAAATGGAAGGATAAAGTTAACTATAGCAACGCCTATGGTCCTACGGAGGCGACGGTTATTGCAACAACCTGGAAATGTAATGAGCAGGAAATGGCTAATGGTACGGTTCCGGTAGGCTGTCCAATAAGCAATACGGAGATATTTATTCTTAATGAAAAGAACCGTCTGCTGCCTATTGGCGCGGTCGGAGAATTGTGCATAGGGGGAGACGGACTGGCACGGGGTTATCTGAATAGACCGGAGTTGACGGCAGAAAAATTCGTAACCAACCCTTATTGTGCAGGGGCGCGGATGTACAAGACAGGTGATTTGGCAAGATGGAGGTCTGATGGTACTATAGAGTACATTGGAAGGAGCGACTCACAGGTAAAAATCAGGGGATTTAGGATTGAACTGGGAGAAATAGAAGCGCGGCTTGCAGATCATCAATCAGTAGAGAATTCGGTTGTAATTGTAAAGGAGGATAAACAAGGCGATAAATATTTGGCTGCGTATTTTGTTTCAGAAGATAGACTAGAAGTAGATGAGATTAGAAAACATTTGTTGAAGGAACTGCCGGAATATATGGTGCCGACCTACATCATCCAACTTGATAGTATGCCTTTGACACTTAATGATAAAATTGACAGGGCAGCGTTGCCTGATTCTGACTGTAGTATAGAGTCCTGTGTGGAGTATATAGCCCCTAGAAATGAAAAGGAAAGAGTATTGGTTAATGTGTGGCAGGATGCATTAAAGACGGAAGGGATCGGGGTAAGGGATAACTTTTTTCATTTGGGCGGAGACTCGATAAAAGCGATACAGGTATTGTCAAAATTAAATGCTTATGGTCTAAAACTTGAAATGAAGGATTTGTTTAAGCACCCTGTAATTGAAGAAGTAAGCAGCTGGGTAAAAGAAGTAGTACATATTGCGGATCAAGGTATTGTTGAAGGAAAAACAAGTTTGACACCGGTGCAACGTTGGTTGTTTGAGCAACGCTTTGCCGAAAAGCATTATTTTAATCAATCGGTTTTACTTCATCATTCTAAAGGTTTTGCTGAAAACATTTTACGAAGTGTATTTACAAAGCTGCTTGAGCATCATGACGCACTACGAATGGTGGCAAGAAGAGAAAGTGACGATATAGTTCTCTTTAACCGGGGAATTGAAGGAAACCTGTATTCATTGGAGACCGTTGATTTAATGAACCAAGACTACTTTTTGGAAAATATCGAAGCAGAGGCCGATAGGCTTCAGAAAAGCGTCGATCTTTATAATGGGCCATTGGTTAAGGCTGGCCTCTTTAAGACTAATGAGGGAGATTACCTCTTGCTGGTGATTCATCATTTAGTTGTTGACGGGATATCCTGGAGGATTATACTTCAGGATCTTTTTAATGGGTATATGCAGGCTTCAAGGGATGAGGAAATTAAACTTCCTGCCAAGACGGATTCGTTTTATGATTGGTCGGCACAGTTGTCTAGGTATGCTAACAGTCAGGCGTTATTAAGTGAGGTGGATTATTGGGCTGACGTTGAAGCAATTAACATAAATCCACTTCCTAAAGATCGGCCAATTACCGAAAGGAAGTATAAAGACATCAAACAAGTCCGCGTAGAGTTAACTGCAAATGACACGACAAGATTGCTTAAAGATGTGAGTCAAGCCTATAATACTGAAATTAATGATATATTGCTTGCGGCATTGGGATTTGCGGTCAAGGAATGGACTGGTGAAGAAAGAGTATTAATTAATCTTGAGGGACACGGTAGAGAGGAAATAACCAATAACATAGATATATCAAGGACAGTTGGATGGTTTACTGCTCAATACCCTGTGGTACTGGATTTAAGCGGAAGCAGAGATCTCACATACAGGATAAAATCAGTAAAAGAAAGTCTTCGGCGGATTCCAAACAAAGGAATCGGTTATGGAATCCTAAGATATCTGACTTTGCCGGAGAATAAAGCATCATTACGGTTCAACTTAAGGCCGGAAGTAAGTTTCAATTATCTGGGGCAATTTGATATAGATCTGGATAATGATGGATTTTCTATTGCGGATGTTTCTCTGGGTATGTCGCCAAATATGGAATGTTTGTATGCTATCGACATAAACGGCATGGTTAACCAGGGAAGATTAATACTAACTTTTGCATATCATGACGGCGAGTATAAGCGTGAAACAATTGCAAAATTTGCTGCAAATTTTCAGGAAAAGTTAGCTCAAATTATTAATCATTGCGCAAAGCGTAACTATACAGAGATGACGCCCAGTGATTTTACTTATAAGAAAAACTCAATTGATGAGCTTGAAACCGCTTTAAGCGATTTGGATACAAGAAACATAAAAGATTTATATACGTTGAGTCCGATGCAAGAGGGCATGTTATATCATACAATACTAGATAATAAATCATCAGCGTATTTTGAACAAGCAACTATTTCAATAGCAGGTAGACTGGATATAGCTCGGCTGGAAAAAAGCTTTCAAATGCTTATTGAGCAATATGATATCTTTAGAACGGTATTTGTTTATGCAAAAATAGCACGTCCAGTGCAGGTGGTTATGAAGGAACAAAGGTCCTGTATAAATTTTGAGAATATTACCCATTTATCAGTGGACGAGCAACAGATATTTATTGAGGCGTTTAAAGATCAAGATAAAATAAAAGGCTTTGATCTTTCAGAAGGCCAATTGATACGATTGAGCGCAATTCAAACTGGAAATGATTGCTGCAAGTTAATATGGAGTTTTCACCACATCATTATGGATGGATGGTGTCTGGGGATTATACTTAAGGAATTTTTCCGAATATATGCAGCTTTACAGAAGAAACAGATGCCAGAGATCGCTGAAATATGTTCATATAGTAAGTATATTAGCTGGTTGGAGAATCAGGACTATAAAGCAGCGGCAGCCTATTGGGATGAATACTTATGTGGTTATGAAGAAGCGGCTTTACTTCCTAAAAAGGGCGGTGTGTCAGTACAGGGAAGCTATGAACGTGAAGAGTATCAATTAAAAATTGACGAGGCTATAGGATGTAGCCTTGAAAATATGACTCGGAAAAACAATGTAACTATGAATACTTTGTTTCAGACAATCTGGGGACTCTTGCTTGCCAGGTATAATAACACAAATGATGTTGTGTTCGGAGCAGTTGTATCAGGCAGGCCGCATGAAATAGCGGGCGTAGAAAACATAGTAGGGTTATTTATTAATACTTTACCTGTAAGAATAAAGTGCGATGGCAGTCAAGCGATTGTTAAGTTGATGCAGGCAGTACAACAAGCCGTTATAGATTCTGAGCGGTATAGCTATTGTTCTCTTGCCGAAATACAGGGACGGACAAGTTTAAAAGATGCCCTGCTTAATCATATTGTGGCGTTTGAAAATTATCCGCTGGAAGAAGTAATGAATGGCGACCTTGGTGTAGAAATAAAGGGGAGTGAAGTATTTGAGCAAACAAATTATGATTTTAATGTTGTCATTATTCCCGGACGGGAATTAAGTATTAAATTTATTTATAATGCGCTGGTCTATGATAAATGGTTCATTGAGGAGCTTGAAGGCCATATTAAGACAATGCTGACAGAAGTGCTTGATAATCCAGGGATACTGGTGAAAGATATAAACATAGTGACAACAGAAGAGGAAAAAAAGCTCTTAGTTGCTTTCAATCATACAGAGATGGAGTATCCAAGAAATAAAGTTATATCAGAATTGTTTGAAGAACAGGTTATGAAAACGCCTGACAATATTGCGGTAGCTTTTTTAGACCGGCAACTAACTTATGGTGTACTAAATGAAAGAGCTAACCAACTGGCGCGGGTGCTAAGGAATAAGGGGATAAAAGCCAACAGCATTGTGGGTATTATGGCTGAACGGTCTCCGGAAATGATTCTTGGAGTTATAGGAATATTGAAGGCCGGAGGAACTTATCTGCCGATTGACCCCGAGTATCCGGAGAATAGAATCAGTTATATGTTGGAGGATAGTAGAACGAGGATTTTATTAACTCAGAAGCACTTGGTTAATCAAATTAGCTTTAATGGAGAAATCATTATACTGGATTGTTTGGAATTATACCAGGGAGAAACTGCGAATTTAACGTGTGAAAATACTGTGAAAGATAGAGCATATGTAATCTATACATCAGGATCAACCGGTACACCGAAAGGTGTTGAGGTTGAACAGGCTAGCCTGACTAACTTAGTATATTGGCACCAGCGGGTATATAACATAACCGCAAGGGACAGGGCTACTGTTGTAGCTGGACAGGCTTTTGACGCTTCAGTTTGGGAGATATGGCCATACTTGCTTGCTGGTGCAGGGCTTTATATTCCGGATAATGAAACGAGAATGTCTCCGTTGAGACTAATTGAGTGGCTGAAGGATTATAAGATTACCGTATGTTTTATGCCGACACCATTGGCGGAAGCTTTGCTTATTGAGAAATGGCCCGATAATATTCCCTTGAGGGCTATGCTGACCGGCGGCGATAAATTGCGCCGTAGACCAAGTTCTACGCTTCCGTTTAGGTTGTTTAACCATTACGGTCCAACCGAAAGTACGGTTGTTACAACCTGGGGTGTTGTCGGTTCGGATAGTGATAATTCTGTGCTTCCTTCCATAGGCCGGCCTATGGATAATACGCAAGTTTATATTGTAGATAGATACAATAAATTGCAGCCGGTAGGCGCTCCGGGAGAGCTGTGTATATCCGGCGATGGTTTAGCCAGAGGTTATTTGAACAGACCAGAATTGACGGCGGAAAAGTTTGTCGAAAATCCGTTTGCGCTTGGTAAGCTGATGTATCGAACCGGGGATCTTGTAAAATGGCTTCCAGACGGAAATATTGAATTTGTAGGCCGGGTTGATCAGCAAGTCAAAATCCGGGGCTTTAGGATTGAACTTGGAGAAATAGAAAGCCGGTTGTTAAAACACCCGTCCGTAGCGGACGCGGTGGTCATTGTAAGACAAGATAAAGCAGATGACAAATATTTAGCAGCGTATGTGGCGGCAGAACATGAAGTGGCAACCGACGAGCTGAGAGAATACATGTTAATGGAACTGCCTGAATATATGGTGCCAGTGTATTTTACTCAGCTTGACAAATTACCTTTGACTCCCAATGGCAAGATTGACAGAAGGGCATTGCCTCAGCCTGAAGGATGGGGAACTACTGGAGAAAGGTATGCTGCCCCTAGAAATAAAGCCGATGATAAAATACAAAATGTTTGGCAGGAAATCCTTGGTGTAGATAGAGTTGGAATTGACGACAACTTTTTCGCCCTGGGAGGAAATTCATTAAAGGCCATACAGGTTGTAGCAAAGCTTGCCCTGGATTTTGAGATCGGAATAAACGATATTTTCCAATATCAGACAATAAGGAAGCTGTCGGATGTTATCAAGTATTCGAAAGACAGATTAAAGGAAATGCTGGCAGCGATGGACGAAGTTGCGGCCACACGCGGGAAGTATAGTGGCTTTGATGGTGAATTACGAAATGCTTTGCGTGATTATAGATTAAAAAATCAGGCATATGAGCAAATTGATCTTTCTGACACCGTGGATTATAAAAACGTTTTGGTTGCTGGTGGAACTGGGTATCTTGGCATACATATTTTGTACCAATTATTAAAACACACAGACTATATGGTTTATGTGCCGGTAAGAGGTAAAAACGATAGCGAGGCAAAAGAACGGTTGTGGGCCAAGCTGAATTTTCATTTTAAGCTTAACAGGAATGAATGTGATAGCTTTGAAACAAGGATGTGTATCTTTCACGGTGATTTGTCAAAAGAGTATTTTGGTTTAACCTCGGAAAAATATATTGAACTAGCTGGCAAAATCGACTGTATTATAAATTCTGCAGCCAATGTAAAACATTATGGACATTACTCAGAATTTATTGATGTTAATGTAAAGGGGAACGAAAGACTTGTCGATTTTGCAAATACAGGTTCCTCCAAGAGCTATAATTTTATATCGACTACAAGTATTGGCAGTGGATTTATAGATGGAAAGGCCAAGGCGGTGTTTACGGAATATGATTGTGATTTAGGTCAGAAGTCAGATAATTATTATGTAGCAACAAAATTGGAAGCGGAAAAATTCTTGCTTAGGGCTCGGCAAGCTGGATTAAATGTAAATATTTTCAGGGTCGGAAATCTTGTGTTTGATTCTGCATCCGGTGTCTTTCAGGAGAATATAGAGAATAACGCTTTCTACACTATTGTAAAATCTTTAATAAAACTTGGCTATTTTCCGGAAATAAAAGAGAAAACCATGAATTTTTCTTTTATAGATTATGTTGCTAAGGCAATTGTATTATTGTTTGATAAGAAAAATTTGCAGGGTGAAACCTATCATATTTTTAATCCCCACCAAATCAGTATGATTATATTTGCTGAACTTTTAAAACAAGCTGGGATAAATGCTGATACAATTGCTCTGGGCAAGTTCGTGAAATATTTATATGCAAGGTATGAGGATGAAGAAACTAAAAACTATATTACTAGAATTATGGTTCATTCTAATGTGTTTTTTGAAGGAGCGAGCAAAACATCCTTTATCATACGGAATCAAAAGACCGAAAGCATTTTGCAGGCATTAAATTTTGAATGGCCTGAACTAGATTGTTTAAAAGTAAATTTGATGTTGGAACACTGCAAGAACGTAGGCTTTATTTAGTTAATTTAAATAAACGGAAAAATTATAGGCAATATGCCAGAATCCTTTGGAGCGGAGACAAAATGGAAACAGTAAGTATTATAAAATGTGAAACCTATCGATATGAAGCTGTAGAAAAAGCCGTTAATGATTGTTTAGAAAATCTTAGCGGAATAAAGAGCGTAGTAAAAAAGGGATCGAGGGTTTTGGTTAAAGTCAACTTGTTGAAGAAAAATGCACCTGAAGATGCAGTTACCACTCACCCGGCTGTAGTTGAGGCAATTGTCAGGTATCTTCAAGGTCTGGGATGCAGTGTTATTATTGGAGATAGCCCAGGCGGCCCGTTTACTGTAAAAAGACTGACTGGTATCTATAAAGCTGCAGGGATGCTTGATGTGGCTAATAGAACAGGCTGCGAATTGAACTATGACACGTCAGCTGTTAGTATTTTTAATGAGCAGGCGCAAAAACTGAAGCATATGCAAGTCATCAAGATTGCTACAACGGTTGATTTCGTTGTATCGGCAGCAAAATTGAAGACTCATGGAATGATGGTCTACACTGGAGCGGTGAAGAACTTATTTGGTGTAATACCAGGACTTATAAAAGCTGAGTATCATTTAAAAATGAATAATGCTGAAAATTTTGCTCATCATTTGATTGACATATGCGAGTATATAAAACCTATATTTACAGTTATTGATGCAGTGGAAGGTATGGAGGGGGACGGGCCTTCAGCAGGGGATAAAAGGCACGTTGGGCTTGTTTTGGCATCTGAAAATCCTTACGCGCTGGATACTGCGGCCATCGGTATTGCTGGAATAAATCCACTAGAGGTACCTACGATGAAAGTAGCTAGGGAAAGAGGAATCTTTAGTGGTGAGCTTAAGGAAATATCAGTTAGGGGGATTCAGCTCAAGGATATACAGATATCTCCATTTAAGCTACCGCGTTCATTAAATAAAAGTTTGTTAAGCGGTATTGTTCCCCGATTTTTAGAGCAATTTTTAGTAAGAAACTTACGCGCCAAACCGGTGTTTAATTATGCCGACTGCATCTCTTGTGGTGAGTGTGAAAGAGGATGTCCAGCCAAAATTATTGATATGAGTTCTGGAAAGCCAATACCGGACTTGGATAAATGTATAAATTGTTTTTGTTGTCATGAGTTGTGTCCTAAAAAGGCGGTTGATATAAAAAAGCATTGGCTTTGCAGATTATTATTTAGATAATGGGTTAAGGGGTATGAAAGGATGTGCAAAGGATTGGGTGGTATCGTATCACCTTTTAACAATAATTTTGGATTTTCAATGAAAACAACGGCTGATTATGATGAAAAGATGCTTTATCCGGAAGAATTGGAATTTCTTAGTCTTAAAGCCGTACAAAAGCGCCGGAGTGAATTTTGCATCGGCAGGTCTGCTGCTCATAGCGCATTAAGCAAAATCGACATAAATAAATTTCCTATTCTTAAAGGGGCTAATAATGAACCTATATGGCCTCCGGGGATAGTGGGGGCTATAAGTCACTCTGGTGAAATAGCACTTGCTGCGGTAGCACGCAAAGAAAATGCCGCAGGGATTGGTTTAGATGTTGAAATGGTTGATGAAACCGTTTCAATGGATATTATAAAGCTGATATGTACGATACGAGAAGCTGAATGGGTAGTGGCTAGAAAAGAGCAAAGTCTTGAAAGATTGTTAATGGTATTTTCGGCGAAAGAGAGCGCCTTTAAAGCTTTTTTTCCACTAATGAATGAATATATCAGCTATTTAGAGTTTGAACTTATTTGGCATGAGGCTACCAGGCAATTTGAAGGAAGGTTGTTAACAAATATTAGGGCTGGTTACGGCGAAGGTTATACTTTTGAAGTTGGATGCAAGAAGTTTGCTCAGTATGTATATACGTTTATGAGCTTGCCGCCTGTTTGATAAAAAGGAAATTTCCATAAAGTGAAATGGAAACAAAAGAAGTAAGCCTGCATTAAAATTGCGACAGGCTTACTTCTTTTGTGGTCAGATTACCAAATTAATAAGATAAAAGTTGCTGTGAATTTTATGGGAGGTTTATAAAATGATAGGAAAATTACTGCCTTGGCTGGCGGCTGCGGATGTACCCAGGTCTAAATCAAATGCGGTTGCAGTGGAACTTACGGATGTGCGAAAGGTTTATTTGACTGGTGCCGGTGAGTTTGTGGCTCTGAAGGGAATAGATCTTTTGGTAGATAATGGTGAGTTTTTGGCAGTGGTAGGTAAGTCTGGCAATGGCAAGTCTACTTTGATTAATATGGTTACCGGCATAGACCGGCCGACTTCGGGGGAAGTGTGGGTAGCAGGCACGGCGGTGCATACGTTGACTGAGAACCAGATAGCCGTCTGGAGGGGGCGTACAGTAGGGGTTGTGTTTCAATTTTTTCAATTGCTGCCGACGTTAACTGTGATAGAGAATGTAATGTTGCCGATGGATTTTTGTAATGTTTATGATCGGGCTGAGCGACCAGATCGGGCTATGGATTTGTTAAATTTAGTGGGGGTTGGAGATCAGGCAAATAAAGTGCCGGCGAGCCTGTCCGGAGGTCAGCAGCAGCGGGTGGCTATCGCGCGCTCTTTGGCCAACGATCCACCTCTTTTGGTGGCGGACGAACCTACTGGTAATCTTGATCCGCGGACTGCCGAAGCAGTCATAGAGCTGTTCAGAGAACTGACTCAGGGTGGTAAAACTATTCTTATGGTTACCCATGATGAGGATTTAGCCTGCTGTGCCAGCCGGATTGTGACGGTGTCTGAGGGGCGGATTGCTAGAGATGGCTACGGGACGGTGGAGTTATGAACAATTATGTTCGATTGTCACCGCGCTGGCGCAAAGTATGGTCAGATATTTGGGGCAACAAGATACGTACACTTCTTGTGGTACTTTCGATCTCTGTTGGAGTGTTTGCGGTGGGGATGGTTTATAGCTCATATCTAATGTTTCAACGAGATTTGAATATTAGTTTTGTAGCGGCATCCCCGGCTAACGCAAGTTTATTTACAGATCCTTTCGATGAAGAATTAGTAGAAAGCATCCGCAGTCTGAAGGATATCAAGGCTGCTGAGGGGAGGCGCAATGTCAATCTGCGAATCAGGGCCGGCGATGATCAGTGGCGGCAGATGGTGTTGGTTGCAATACCAGATTATATCAAACAGAAAGTAAACGTGGTACGTCATTTATCTGGAGCGTGGCCTCCGGGGGACGGTGATGTACTTTTAGAACGGTCATCGGTAGCCGCATTAGGAGTGAAGCAAGGAGACCGAATTACAGTGGAGACGTCTACCGGGCGCAAACGTTCTGTAAAGGTGACCGGAGTTGTGTATGATCCTAGTCAGACTCCGAGCTCGTTCAGCGGTAATTATTATGGTTATATCAGTATGGATACTTTGGAAAAGTTGGACGAGTCACGTCAATTAAACCAACTAAATTTGGTAGTCGAGCCTGCTGTACTGAAAGATAATGATACAACTACGATTAAGGATGTGGGTCGGCAGTCGTGGAAAAAGCTGGAGCAGGGCGGCGCTAAGGTGTCGTGGATGCAGGTAAATAAACCCGGGGAACATCAAATGCAGGGGGCAATCAATGCTCTACTGTTGTTATTGGCAGTGCTTGGAGTATTGGCACTGTTGCTGGGAACATTCTTATTGATAAACACGGTATCGGCAATTTTAGCCCAACAGGTGCGCCAGGTGGGAATTATGAAATCTATTGGGGCGAGCAGGGATCAAATATTACGTATGTATCTGAGTCTTGTAGGAGCGTATGGCATTTTGTCACTGGTGGTGGCTGCTCCGCTGGGAGCATTGGCTGCTCAGGCGGTGACTGGTTTTATTTCTGAAATGTTCAACTTCGATGCTGGGGGATTGGAGTTACCTCCTAGAGTTGTGATTTTGGAAGCAGTGGTTGCTGTTTTGGTACCTCTAATGGCAGCTTTAGGGCCGGTTTGGCGTGGAACAGGCATTACTGTTAGGGAGGCACTTAATGATTATGGTATCAGTGCCATTCGGACCAAGGGCTGGGTAGATAAGATGGTTGATTTTGGCCTGGGGCGGCTGAAAAAATTGCCCCGGCCAGTATTATTATCACTTCGTAACACCTTTAGACGTAAAGGGCGTCTGGCACTTACGTTGCTGACGCTGACTGTGGCTGGTACGGTATTTATGGCGGTGTTTTCAGTTCGAACGTCTTTGTACTCAACGTTGGATCAGGCGTTGGATTACTTTCACTATGACGTAATGATAGAGTTTGCCGATAGTTATCGGGCTAGTCGAATTGAGCAGGCAGTATTAGAAGTGCCGGGAGTTAAAATGGTGGAATGTTGGGGCAGAGTATCCGGTCGAATGTTGGCAGATGAGAGGAAGGAGTCTGAAACTGAGGCTAGCAAGAATGTGTATATTATCGCGCCGCCGGTAAAAACGCAGATGATTAATCCTCAAATTATTGCGGGACGGTGGTTATTGCCAGATGATGAGAATGCTGCGGTGGTGAATACCGAGGTGCTTAAAGACAACCCGCAGCTAAAGGTGGGCGAATCGGCGGTTATCATAGTGGGAAACCGTAAACTGAGGTTTACGGTAGTTGGTGTTGTTCAAGGCATTCTGGCAGGACCAATAGTATACGCTCCTTACGAGTGGCTCGCTGGAGCCGTGCAAGAGGCTGGACGGGCTCGTTCGGTACAGCTTGTAGCGGATTATCAAGATGCCAAAGAACAAAGCAGTCTAGGGAGAAGTATAGAAGAACATCTGAAAAAAAACAGTTTGCGAGTTAAAAATGTGACTATCACCTGGGAACAGAAAAAACTTATTCGTTCTCAGTTTGATATAATCACTACTTTTTTACTTATTATGGCAGTGTTGCTGGCAGTTGTGGGGGCTTTAGGATTGGCTGGTACGATGGGTATTAATGTGTTAGAGAGGACACGGGAAATTGGAGTGATGCGAGCTGTTGGGGCTTCTAGTTTGGATATTGGAAAAGTATTTGTGGTAGAAGCTCTTTGTATTGGCTTATTAAGTTGGGCAGCAGGGATGATTTTGGCCGTACCTGTAGCGGTGATGTTAAGTTATCAGGTGGGGATGCTGTTTTTGAAGAATCCCCTGACGTTTTCGTTTAGCTTCCTGGGGGTGGGGATTTGGCTGGTGTTGTCTACTATGCTAGCGGTAATGGCGAGTTTACTGCCGGCTTGGAATGCTGCTCGGCTGAGCGTACGGGATGTATTAAGCTATGAATAAATATTAAACAAGGAGAGGCAAAATATGTCAATTGTAAAACGATATTGGCTGTTGATTTTAATATTGATTGCTGTTCTGATGGTAAGTTTGTGGTGGCTGTTAAACAATCGTCCAAATGAGAATAGAAATGTACCAGCGGTGAAGGCTGATGAGAGGATATTGGCTGAAGGTATTATATATCCGGTACACTATGTCGAATTAGCTATGCCGGTGGATGGAACGATTGGCGAAGTATTGGTTAAAGAAGGGGATAAGGTAAAAGCTGGACAACCTATTATTCGGCTGGTGCAGAAGGATTATCTGAATCGGGTTGGAAGTGCTCACTCAAATGTAGCTGGGGCGGCAGCAGCTGTAGAACAGGCTAGAGTGAATATGCTGGATGCTGAGCGGGAACTCAAGCGTCAGGAACGACTGGAAAAAGCAGGGGCAGCAACCCGCCAACAAATCGAACAAGCTCAGACAGAGGTAGCGCGAAAGCAAGCTGCGTTGGTGCAGGCGCAGGCTGAGCTGGCGGCTGGGGAAAAAAAGGTGTCTGAATCCCAAGACGTATTGGATAAGACGGAACTAAGGGCGCCGATAGACGGGACAGTTGTGTTTCTGGATATGAAAGTTGGTGAGCATGCTGAGATAGGAAAGGTGCTGGTACGGATTGCTGACGAATCGGCATGGGAAGTGAAAAGTGATGACTTGACCGAATTGTCAGTAGCTAAAATCAAGGAGGGCGATCCGGTGAAACTGACGTTTGACGGCATAAATGACCTGGAGATTGCTGGTAGGGTGAAGTTTATTCGCCACTATGGGGAGAAGAAACGGGGTGATATCACCTATACTGTAATTATTACTCCAGAAGCGTGGGATGGACGGCTGCTTTGGAATATGACGGCGCAAATCGCTATTACGCCGTTGAAGTAGATTGTCGGATAATTTTTTAAGGAGAGTATAGCATGATAAGATCAATCAGCCGGTTGAGATTTTTGATTGCAGCATTTAGTTGTGTAATGCTGCTGATAAATAGTAATGATGCGTTTGCGGTGCCGATAGAATTATCTTTGAATGACAGCGTTAGCCTGGCGCTGAAAAATAACTTTAGTGTAAAAATAGCAAAAGCTGATAAAGAAACCTCAGTTTGGGGTGTTTCTGAGGCTAAGGCGAAGTTCGGTCCCACCCTGACATACACCCATAAGGATACTAGAACGGGACTTCCTACTTTTACTTTGGAAAAGTATTTTGCTGGTACTTCACTTGCTGGTATATCGAGTACTGCTTTTGGCGGTACGTACACGTCTTTTGGCAATACCATTAGTGTCAGCGTACCTCTTTATACAGGGGGAAATTTAGAAGGACAGCGTGATCAGGCGAATAATAACCTCCAAGTCGCTGACCTTGAAGTTAGAAAAGCCAAGCAACAGATAAAATTTGATACTTTAACCGCTTATTTCAATGTTTTAAAGGCTGATGCGCAGTTACGAGTCAACCAAGAAGCATTGGATAATCTTATTTTACATTTGAACAGCGTCCAGACACAGTTTGATGCCGGGACAGTAAACAAAGCAGATGTACTTAGCTCAGAGGTAGAAGTGGTGAATGCTCGGCAGGAACTTATTAAATCCAAGAACGACTACAATTTAGCGCTTGCCAGCCTAAAAAACGTAATTGGATTACCGCTTGACAGTGAAATTAAAGTGAAAGATGAGCTAAGTTATCAAGAATACCCGCTTTCTCTTGAGGAATGCCTAAAACACGCTCTGAATTATCGTCCAGATATCAGGCAAATGGAAGCCAAGGTTGGATTTGCCAAGAGCGGAGTGAAAGTTGCTAAAAGCAGCAAATTGCCTCAGATCAATTTTAATGGCAGTAATAATTGGAATGACGATAAATTTCCTGGTGCGAAACAAGACTACTGGATGGTTAGTTTAACTGCATCAATAAATGTCTTCGATTCCGGACTTACCAAAGCCAGAATGAAAGAAGCGGAAAGCTCAGTTGATAAAGCACTGGAACAAGTAAGGCAATCGCGTGAGGCAGTGGCCTTGGATGTAAGTCAGGCTTATTTGAGTCTGAAAGCAGCTGAAGAGAGGATTGTAACAAGTAAAGCTGCGGTAGACAAAGCTAAAGAAGCTTTTAAAATTAACGAGATTCGTTATAGAGAAGGAGTCAATACCAACCTCGTTGTTATTGACTCACAATTAGCAGTTGCCAAGGCCAAGAATAACTACCATCAGGCACTGTATGATTATAATAGCAGCAAAGCTAAATTGGATAAATCAATAGGGATTGACTAAGTTAAGCAGTGGTCTAGAAATACACGAAAATCCTAAATGGCGGGGGGATAAGTTTGAGTCAAAATAACATGCCGGATATGGCTGTAGAAATCAAAGATATAAGCAAGATCTACAGTAAAAGTGGCAAAAATTATTTTACAGCAGTGGATAACGTTAATCTTTGCGTACGTAAGGGTGAGGTATTTGGCTTTTTAGGATCGAATGGTGCCGGTAAAACCACGACAATAAAAATGATGTGTGGGCTGATAACGCCAACGGCTGGCAAAATATTGCTTAATGGTTGTGATGTAGCATTGGAGCAGGGTAAAGCAATGAAGCAAATTGGAGTTGTATTAGAGGGAACAAGAAATATTTATTGGCCGTTAACTGCTTGGCAAAATATAATGTACTTTGGCAATTTGAAGGGGTGTTCGAAGAAAGACATTATAAAGCGGGGAGAAGTGCTTCTAAAAGAATTGGGACTTTGGGACAGGCGAAATGATATTGTACGAAATTTTTCGCGGGGGATGTTGCAAAGAGTAGCCATTGCCTGTGCACTGGTAGCTGATCCGCCTATTCTTATCTTGGATGAACCGACACTGGGTCTTGATGTCGAAGCTACAGACATAATGAAGAAGTTGCTTAAGCGTTTAGCCGAGGATTATAAGAAAACGGTTTTGATAACTTCGCATCAATTAGACGTGGTACAAGAGCTTTGTGAGCGTGTAGTTATTATGCATAAAGGTAAAATAATCGCTGATAAAAATCTCAATAAATTGCTGATGCTTTTTGGACCGGATTATTATCAGATTAAGCTAAGTGGTGTTTTTAATGGCCGCATGGAGGGTGAACTAAGTAATTTTAGTATAAGAGAGGAAAATGAGGTGACGATATTAACCGGTAAAATTAGTAGCAAAACCAAGCTATATAGTTTGCTTGATCAGATTAGAAAACAGGGAATGGTTTTAATTTCGGTATCACCGTTAGAACCGGATTTAGAAGAAGTGTTTTTAAAACTGGTTAAAAACGAAAGGGGAAATAGTAATCATGATGATATTAAAAACCATGCTTAATGAAACTTATAAAGGATTATTAATTGCCTGGAACTATAAATTTGAAACGTTTTTGCAGCTAGTAATGATGGGGCTTGTTTTTGTTGGGATAGGTTTTATTACTGGTGGGGGACAGCTTAGTTCGGAGCAGCTTACTTATACTCTTATTGGTTACGCATTATGGTTATATTCTTCGATTATTATTTCCAGTATGTGTAGAGATCTATTAGGAGAGGCTCAGGCTGGTACGTTGGAACAAATTTTTATGAGTCCTGTTTCAGTATCCCTAATATTAATAGGGCGATCTTTTTCCACATTAATTACATCAACAATAAATATTTTAGTATTTACGATGGTCATGGTATGGGGGTTAAATATTACCCTTTCGCTGCAATGGCAGGGACTAGTCATCTTTATTATTACTATGGCCGGATTGTTTGGTTTCGGTTTTGTGATTGCAGGTGCAACGCTAGTTTTTAAGCGGGTGGGAGAACTTGCAGGGTTAACAGCAAATGCACTGCTTTTTCTTAATGGCTCAATGCTTCCGGTAGAGCGTTTTCCTAAATGGTTGGCGCTATTTGCAAAAACATTGCCTACAACTCAAGGAGTAATTTTATTACGCGATAATTTAATAAATATGCACTCTCTATATGGTTTGTGGCAAGATGGCAGCTTAATTGTTCTTTTTTCTCAGTCTTTCATATATTGTTTAATGGGGCTGTTGTGTTTCGGGTGGTTTGTGCGTAGAGCAAAAGTTCAGGGAACATTAGGATATTATTAAGCTGAATGGTTATATTATTGAGCAGCGATGCCTGCTGCACTTAGCTTGACAATTCGTATAATCGAAAAATAGCTATTCATCATGCTAATCTCTTACAGACGTTTTGGAGAAAAATAATGATAGGCTTAGTCGGGTCTTTTTGCCACATTACAGTCCTAATCCTAATCTAATTGAAGAATTCTGGGGTTGGCTCAAGCGCTCTTGTATCTATAACGTTTTTTATCACTCTGTAGATGAAATTCGCCAAAGGATTCAAACCTTTGTTGCTCAACTCAACCAAACACCTCAAAAAGTTATTGATAGGCTGTGTTGCTCTTTCTAATGTATTTCTTTATTGGATTCTATATAGTAACAACTTACAGAAAGTGAAAACCTTTGATTATGGCGACTTAATAGAACTTGTAGATGGGGAATAAATTCTCTTTTTTAATTCCCAGGCCGTGGGGTGCGAGTTTGAATCTCGTTACTCGTTCCAGAAAAATTTGTCCCCTGATTTGTCCCATAAAGACCGATTTAGGGGACAAAAAACTGATTAAAACAGTTAAATTTGAATACTTATTACCATATATATTAAAAAACGAGACTTAATAATGCTTGATATATAAGGGCTCGCTGGAGTTTTGTATTTTTGTAAAAAAGGTAAACAAGACAATGTTTTAAGACTCGCATTCAAGAGGTCAAGGGTTCAATTGAAATTTAAGAGATTTTCTGCACCTAATATGCTGTTTTTAGAATGCGTAATAGAGCTAAAATGAACTAATCTCGCATAATCATCTTTTTCAGCAGTTAGCAGGTAATTATTATTCTGAAGTAAGCTGCCATATTATTAATTAATATGGAATATTCAGTTGGATCAATTTGGGGTTAAGAAAAACATATTGTTACTAGCTTTAGGTATAATTTGCGGTGGCGTTCGCCCTGTTCCATTGATTCGCTTAGCAGATAATTTCTGATAGCAAAAGTTTTGCGCGTTGGTGGTGTTGGTTCGCCTCCGCCAATTGTATGTACAAATAGAACGAGGTGCGTTTCGACGTGTTCCTCGAAAATAACTACTTTTTCAATATAAGTCTGGATGGTCTTTTTTAGATCATCTGGATTTTTGCTTTTTGGTGCGGCTATATCCTTTTCAAGATATGCAATAACCATTGATTTACCTAATGATGTAGATTTAAGCTTGTTCTGAAATTCATCTATACATAATAAGACCATGGACTTAACTCTTTGTATTATTATCTATTTGGCGTCGCCGGTTTTCTTAATATAGTGAATAAGATCTAAACCATTTTATATCATTTCATTATACTTTAATATTAATATTTCTAATGCGAAGAAAAAAAATACAGGAATTTTAAGGCCGATGGTGAAAATTTCAAAATTAAATATATTAATTAAAGGAGTTTTGCTTATAATGAAAACACCTGTAGTTATTCCGTTAGATGAAAAAAAGGTTGTGCTTATTGACGAAGATTTTTTAGCAATCCAAATTACCCAAATTGAAGCAGATGATTATATTAAAAATTTATCTGAGAAGGGAAATGGAATTGTAGAAACAAAGGGAGGCAAGATTATTCATTTTATACATCTTGACGAAATAACTTCGAAAAGAGACGATAATGAAATTGATATTATGACAAAAATTAATGGGGAATATGTTATACATACTATAGCAATGCGAAATCTGGAGGAGCGGGATAAATGTCTTGAGACTATCCATACGTATATAGCGCAAAACTTTACTCGTACAGTTGCTAAACAAAAACTATCTGACGCTGTACTGTTTCCCGGAATTTGTTTGGTAGTTGTCGCAGTGTTTGGTAGCTTTATTTCATGGTTCTCCCAGGTAGCGCAAGAACCTCTGCAACGAACTCATATTGTAAAAGCTTGGGTTGCTTTAGTATATCGTATTTGTAAATTTATTGGGCCTACTTTGCCTATGATTTTAACCGGAATATTGTTGGTAGTATGTCTAGTTTTCCTAGGCTGGCAAATTACTCATCGTCCTGTTGTGATAATGCTGGAAAGAGAAAAGGAAAATCAATAATTTAGATATTGGGAGAAATCGTGTTTTTGTTAACGACCAAAATGGCCCAACCTTGCGTTTTAGGTATTTATAGAAGCGTGTTCCAAGATCTTTATAAATTACCAGTAAACATAAATTGACGAAAAATATCGAATAATATACAATGGTGTATAACTAGGACTCAAATATAATAGCTAACAATACTTCTGTTGGCAAAGTTGCCAAAGGTTGGGGGGCAAAACTATGGGGTTAAGGATAATAGGCTATTGCCAGGTTGCCGCTTTATGGAGAAGGATATAATACATCCGCATTCTCATGAAGTCGGCATTTCTTTTTGTCCTTTTCGCCTGGTAATATAAAAGACTCCTGCATTTAAAGTTTAATTAAATGTGGGAATGAAAGGAGAGATTTGTTTAAAATAATACGTGTTTTTACATCTGAAAGGTGATGTACTTAACTAATTTTAGGATTGGAGAGCGGTTTTGTAATGACAAAACTAAAGTATAGGTTAATAACAGCTTTGCTTGCAACTAGTTTTATATGTGTATTTATTCTTTCTTGTTATACAATTTTTGATACCGTTCGTAAAAATGATGCTGAGATAAAAAATTACCGTACAACAATGTTCGAGCAGTTTGATAGAAGTATAAAATTGCAGGTGGAAACTGCTTATAGCTTAGCACAAGAAATATATGATAAACAACAAAAAGGACTTTTGACTGAATCGGAAGCTAAAAAGCAAGCTGCGGATTTGATTCGTGATTTGCGATTTGATGATGGCAATTATTTTTGGATTGATACTACCGAAGGGGTTAGTGTTGTACTCCTGGGGCGTGAAATTGAAGGCAAGAGCCGTATTGATCTTGTTGATTCAAAAGGGAAAAAATTTATACGCGAAATTATTGCTAATAGTATGCAACCAAATGGTGGTTATACCGATTATTGGTTTCCCAAACCTAATCAAACAGAAGATTTGCCTAAACGAGGATATTCTCTTTTGTTTAAACCGTATAACTGGGTTATTGGCACAGGAAACTGGGTGGATCATATTGAAAAAAGTGTACTTATAAAAACCGAAGAAAATCAACGTAAGTTAATGCTTGATATAGGAGTGTCGGCATTAATTGGGTTAATGTGTCTTGGGATTGCGACTATTATAGCATTACGTGTAAGTCGAAAGATATCAGCTCCAATCGTTGCTGCGGCAGAAGGCGTGCGTCAGATTGCTGATGGCAATTTGGGTATTGCAGACTTAGACGTAACATCTAAAGATGAGATTGGAGTTTTATCAAACTCAGTTAATGAGATGAAGACGAACTTGCATAGCTTAATAAGAGAAATAGCAAGTTCATCAAGTCAAGTGGGTGCTGCTAGTGAGGAACTTACTGCCAGTGCGGAACAGTCGGCGTTGGCGGTAACGCAAGTAGCGGAATCAATTAGCGATGTGGCCGAAGGGGCGGCAAAACAATTGCGAGCAGTAGACGAAACATCAGCTATAGTAGAACAGATGTCAGCAGGTATTCAGCAGGCTGCAGCCAGTTCCAATCAGGTAGCCGAGCATTCTGCGCAAGCTGCCGAAAGAGCCAAGGGCGGCGATCAAGCGGTAGCCAAGGCTGTTACTCAAATGACGCAGATTGAACAAACTGTAAATAATAGTGCGCAGGTTGTCGCCAAGTTGGGAGAACGGTCGAAAGAGATTGGTGAGATAGTTAGTGTAATTAGCGGTATTGCCGGACAGACAAATCTGTTGGCGCTGAATGCGGCGATTGAAGCGGCTCGCGCTGGTGAACAAGGCAGAGGGTTTGCTGTTGTCGCGGAAGAAGTGCGTAAGCTGGCGGAACAGTCACAGGATGCAGCCCAAAAGATTGCTGTTTTGATTGGTGAAATCCAGGCAGATACCGAACAGGCAGTAGTGGCAATGGATGAAGGTACTCATGAGGTTAAGGTGGGAACAGAGGTTGTCACAATGGCTGGTGAAGCGTTTAAAGAAATAGTAATTTTGGTAACGAATGTGTCCAAGCAAGTAAAAGAAATTTCTGCCGCTATGCAACAAATGGCCAGCGGCAGCCAGCAGATCGTGGCGTCTGTGCAAACTGTTAATAGCCTTAGCAAAGCCGCTGTGGGAGAATCGCAGACTGTGTCGGCGGCTACGGAAGAACAATCGGCATCTATGGAAGAAATTGCTTCCTCGAGTCAGAGCCTTGCTAAACTAGCCTTGGATTTGGAGAAAGCTGTAAGCCATTTTCGAATCTAATGTTGCAGTGGGTGGCGTGACAATATATTAAAATCCGCGAATTTCGCGGATTTTTTGCTAGCCCTAGAAATTGTGAGTTCCACGCTATTCATGATACAAAAGAATCTGCTGAGTTGCTAGAATGGTGGAAAAATGAAGTCTTCCTACGCTCGCTTACAACGTGGTTCTACTAATTGCTTCTGTTAAATATTAGCGAAATATGCTACAATGTTAAAATAATTTATTTGCCATTGGAAAGGAACTATTGTGGTTGCTTACAATGTTGCTAAACAATAAAAAAATGATTGAGGTGTGATAATGGGAACTTTTTATACAATTCAGTTTACTCCTGAAGAAGCTTCAAAATGGATGGCTTATGAAAGCAATGATGAATTGGGTGTAACGGAAAACGTACAATACGAATTGTATTCTGAAACGGTTGATGGTCAACTAATATACTACATTATTAATGACAGAGGGGAAAAGTCATATGATGTCTGGAAAAAAAACAGAGGTGATTTTGTAGCACTATTTTAAGGCGAGTTATTACCAGCTTATGACGATTCATGTTACCTTGTAAGGCTAGATGCCTGAAAACCCGCGACTTTCGCGGGTTTTTGTTGTTCGTTGGATTGAGTTGTGGAGGTCAAGGGGGTCAGAGTGGCATTTTTGCTTTTGGGGCATATCATATTGTACGTTAGAATCGCCCGTATATGCGGGATTAAAAGGAGGCTTTGATATTATGAGAGAGGGAAAAGTACGGCACCTTTTTCCAGGGGGCAATACACCACAGGGTTTTTTCTCTTATTATAATTACATAATTCCCGTCGATGCTAATCGTATCTTTATTTTGAAGGGTGGACCAGGCACAGGGAAATCCACTTTCATGCGCAAAATTGGAGAAGCCATGATTTCACAGGGACATGATGTGGAGTTCCATCATTGTTCTAGCGATAATAAGTCGCTAGACGGTCTGGTTATTCCGGATTTGCAGGTGGCATTTATTGATGGTACAGCGCCCCATATTGTAGACCCCAAGAATCCCGGATGTGTTGATGAGATTATTCATTTAGGGGATTTTTGGGATGAGAAAGGAATTGTTCCGCATAAAAAAACGATAATTGACTATAATGCCGAAATCTCGCGAAACTTTCAGAGAGCTTATAGATTGTTGAATGCGGCTAAATCCATTTATGATGATATAGCGGCAATAAACAGTTCTGCGTTGGATATTGCCGAAGCCAATCGTGTGGCTGAAGAATTAATTGAGAAAATATTTGCTGGTGTAAATACAAGGGGGGCAGGCAAAGTACGTAAACTTTTTGCCTCAGCTATTACGCCGGACGGACCGGTAAACTATTTAGAATCATCTGTTTGGAATCAAAAAAGTTGCTATGTTATTAATGGCAATCCAGGAACAGGTAAAAGTACTATCGTGCAAAAAGTTATAAGCATGGCCGTTGTGCGTGGTTTGGATGTTGAGGTTTTTTACTGTCCGCTGGATCCGATGAAACCTGAGCACCTTGTCATTCCCAGTCTGGATGTAGCAGTTACTACATCAAATATGCCACATGTGTATAATATCGTTATGAAAGCAGCAGGAACGATAGAGATGAATCAGTATTTGAATTCGACGGTTATTAAAAAATCTGAGGATGCTATCGCCTATGACGAAGAAGTGTTTCTCGAACTGTTTATTAAGAGCGTGGCCTGTATCAAGCAATCCAAGGAATTGCATGATCAATTGGAGGCATATTATATTCCTAACATGGATTTTCAAGCAATACAGAATCTTTGGCAAAGAACGTATGAGCGCGTAGCGTATATCAAGGGAAACATAGTTCAATAATGTGTTCGGCTTTATTATGCAAATTGGAAAGCCTAAAAACCCGCAAATTAACGCGGGTTTTTGTTTTTGTGGGTGGGTATGGTGTCAGTTAGATAGCTAACTGGGTGCTGCATTATTTATATGCCATAATGAATATCAATATGTTTTTATCGAAATTCAATAAAAAAATATTGATATTCATTATGGGGAGCTGTATAATAAAATACAAAGTAACCGAGGAGGGATTGTTTAGTGGAGATAGTTAGCAAAAAAGGGATTTCGGGTGCTGTAAAGTACATGCTGGATATGATTCTCGCTGGTGGAGCTGCAATTGTAATTAGTTTGCCAGTCTGCTTAAAGTGGTGTTTTGAAAACCTCGCATGGAGCGCAGGCGAGAACTACTGGTTTTTATTGGGTTTTCTATTTGTGACTGGCGCATTTGGACTAGTCATGGTTTATGAGTTAAGGCGAATGTTTCGCAGTATAAACGACCGCAAACCTTTTCAGAGACAAAACGCAACCTGTCTTAAACGAATAGCAATAATGGCGCTTTTTATCTCGGCAGCGTATATCATAAAGATAATTTTTTACATCAGCTTTTTGACAATTATTGTCGCGTTGGGTTTCCTTCTGTTTGGGCTAGCCGGTTTGGTATTTTCTGAAGTATTCAGCCAGGCCATTGAAGTCAAAGAAGAAAATGATCTTACTATATAGCGGAGGAAATAAAAATGGCAATAGTTGTTAATCTTGATGTTATGATGGCCAAACGAAAAATTGGACTTTCAGATCTTGCAGGGAAAGTAGACTTAACGTTAGCCAATCTGTCGATTCTTAAAAACAATAAGGCCAAGGCGATCAGGTTTTCCACCCTGGATGCTGTCTGCAAGGCACTAAATTGTCAGCCTGGAGACATCCTGGAATATGTTCCTGATGATGAACAGAACGTCTAGCAACGTTAGGAGGTGCATGTATGTTTGTGTATGAGGAAGAAAAAAGCACTATGAAAAACTTGGTGACCCGTGGTAATTTGGTTATGTTAGTCAGCTCAGTTGTTTTGGCAGCAGGCTATGATGTTTTAATCGCCCAGCCTTTTGCGGCCATATCTTATCCGGTTTTTATTATAGCTTTACTGGCTATAGTATATGGAAATACAAGGCCATTGTTGGTTAAGGAACAGAGCATTGGATGGTTCCTGGTTTTTCCACTTATAGCTCTTGCTTTGACTAGGTTACTATTTACTAACGAAATTCTCTGTTTTTTAAATTCTATGGTAATACCTGTTTTATTTGTAGCGCATATACTGGTGGTTACTAAGAGTAGTCGGCACGAATGGTTTCATAGCGGCTTTCTGAAAGATGTTTTTGGTGGCTTAATTATTCGTCCTCTCCAGTTTGTAGCAAAACCGTTTTTCCTGATGTGGGCTCTGGCACGCCAAGAAAGTGAGGTAGCAACTCGTTCGGTTTTCAGGAAAGTGATCCTTGGTTTAGTTTTTTCTCTTCCAATTCTTGTTGTTGTAGTGATACTGCTTTCTTCGGCAGATCCGGTATTTGAAGTTCTTGTCAGAGCCATTTTGTCCAATATCAATATTGTAGAGATTACCAAGCATTCATTGATGGTTGGTTTGATAACAATGGTGGTCTTCAGTTTTATCTGGGGTCTTAATAATAACAGGGTCGAACAGGTTTCTTATGACGCAGGGGCGAAAAATCTTGACGAGATCATCGTCATTACTGCTCTGAGTGTTTTGAGTGCGGTATATCTCTTGTTTTCTGTCATCCAGTTTTCCTATCTTTTTGGCGGCTTTTCTGATCTTTTGCCTTCAGGTCTGACTTATGCGGCTTATGCCAGAAGAGGTTTTTTTGAACTGGTTGCTGTGGTGTTAATAAATACTGGAATCGTGGTCGGAAACGTAACCCTCACGGTAACATCCAGGCGCAGATTAGCAATAATATTGAAGGGGCTAAATAGTGTTCTTTTATTAAGTACATTTGTCATGTTGCTTTCTGCTCATTATAGGATGTCGCTATATGAAGAAAGCTATGGATATACTTACCTGAGAGTATTTACTCATGGCTTCATGGGAATGGTGTTTGTCATGTTGTGCGCAACCATTTATAAGGTCTGGGTTGACAGAATAAATCTTGCTAAATGGTACGTAATGATAGGGCTTATTGCCTATGTACTAATTAACTATGTTAATGTAGACACATTTATAGCCAATAAGAACATGGAGCGGTTTTATCGAACCGGTGTGATAGATGTCGATTATATGGCGGGGTTATCCTATGACGTTTTGCCTTGTTTAGTGGCGCTGACCCAAGAGCCAGACCGGAATATAGAACTGGCAGCTAGAATACATATTGCCAATAAACAAGACCAGCTTTCTGTAAATCGGAACTGGCAGGGATTTAATTTGTCTGAGCAACGTGCAAGGAATATTCTGTGGAGAATTTATTAAAGCAGCTTTTAAATTCAAAGAATAACATTTTTTCGAACTGAATAAGGGGAATGTTATGCTTATTAGGCGCAAGAGGTTATATTACTTGATTTTGGTATTGGTGGTTATTGTAGTAGGCTTGCTTTCTAGAGAGATTCCCAGCTGGTTACCTAAATGGATAGGAGATATTTTGTGGGGGCTCATGGTATTTTTCATTATGGGATTTATTTTTAGAGATAGGCCGATATTAAATAATGCAATATTATCAGCTATCTTTTCGATAGGGATTGAAGTAGCTAAGTTCTATCATGCTCCGTGGATTGATACATTTCGTTATACCATAATAGGAGGGCTGATTTTAGGGTATGTTTTTTCATTCTATAATATTTTGTGCTATATAACTGGTATTGCTATAGGAGTTACTTGTGAAAAGTTGGGGATAAATAACTCGAATAAAGAATAGAGATAGTAAGGTATGAAACTGATAGAAGGGTTGTCTCAATTTTTGTATTGAGACAACCCTTCTATTCGGTACTCCTAATTGAAGACGTAATTTAATTACGTCTAGAATAGTTCAAGAACCCATATATTTAATAACAAGGTAAAAAAACAGGGCTGTTTTTAGTCCGTGTCGACGCAAGTAGCATGATTTGGCATACTATATTAAGAAAAAGAGAGGGTATGTTGGGGGTATAAGTATGTGATTCAAGTATCAACAGGTAATATATCAGCAAGAATTTGGTTTGAATGCTCTAATTTGTATTTTTACAAATTTGTCGATTTCTTCTTCCAGGCTGTAACTTCCACCCTGGACACACCAATCAAATATAAGACCTCTTATAACAATGAAAAAATATCGTCTGATCTCTTCAGCTGGCATATTGGTCGATATTTCTCCTTTTATTTGGCCATCCTTAATAATGTTTTCTAAAATAACTTCCATTTGTCGCTTTTTTGTAAACATAGAGTTATTTGTACTATAAATTGACCGAATATTCTCTACTCCAACAGAAGTAGTATGTAAGGCATAGTGATGAAAAAACTTGTTAATCTGTTCAATAGGAGAACATTCGGCGAGTAACCTAGCTACTACATATTCCTCAAAGTAATTATCCATTGTTTTGTATGCTTCTTGAAGTATATCTGCCTTGGAGTTGAAGTAGTGGTAAAATGTTCCAACAGAAATTTTTGCTGCTTTAATTATATCATCGACCGTCATGCCTTCGTAGCCTTGGTGTTGCATTAGTTCAAGGGCGACATTAATAATTTTTTTTTTTGATTCTAATGACTTGGGCTTCAACTGATTGAGTCCTCCTGCTATCTTAGCCTATAACTACAACAAGGTTGGCTAAATACTCGCAATCATCAGAGGAGTGCCGATGCGATCTGTTGATTCCACCACTTTCAAGAGGTACGGGATTAGCATCCTTTTATAAGAACATAAAAAACACTCATGTCGACTTCGAAGTCCGATGAGTGCAAAAATTTGTGCGTTAAATAACGTTGCAATTTTATTATAGATCTACATTGCAACATCTATGAATGAAATTTATTCTAGAATCTGTTCTAGAATAAATTATAAGATAATTCGTGAAATTTGTCAACGATTTATTTGAGAAAAACAGCCGTTGTTTAGAGCATTTAATATTTAATGGATTCTGAATAAGTTGCGCGCAACAACTGGTGAAGTTCTGTTGGCTGGATGGAGGTGTAGATAATCAAAATCGGGTTAATGGTTAACTGACGTTGTATTTAGATTATGAGGAGGAATGAGGCATGAGTAAAAACTTTAGCATCTCGGAAGTTGTGGATTCTTTTGGGGTCAATAAGTTTACTTGGTCTGTATTTTTTTTCCTTGGTATGGCAATGGTGTTTGATGGCTATGATTACATGGTTGTATCTTACACCATGCCGCAAATATCTGCTGAATGGGCTTTAAATAAAGTACAAACTGGCAGTTTGTCTTCTTGGAGTCTCTTCGGTTTGATTATTGGTGGACTTTTTGCAGGTATCATTTCTGACAGAATTGGCAGACGAAAAACGTTAATATACTCTATCGCGGTATATTCTGCATTAACCATTCCTATCTACTTTGTTCATAGTTTTGAGGCGTTTGCCTTTTTCCGTGTATTGACTGGCGTGGGGCTGGGAGCTTGCATTCCTGTTGTTACAACTGTTTTTTCCGAATCCACGCCCACTTCCCGCCGAGCCCTTTTTATAACATTTGGTATGGCATGGATGATAGTTGGATGGGTACTGGGTGGTGTTATACCAACATTGGTTGTTCCTGTTTGGGGTTGGAGAATGTGTTACCTGATCGGCGGCGTACCTCTACTATATTCCATTTTCTTATATTTCAAAATGCATGAGTCAGCTTATTGGCTGGCCAATAAAGGCCGGATGGCAGAAGCGGTTAAAATTATTGAACACATTGAGAGGGTTGCTACTGGCAAAGTTACTGAGCGGGATCCTAATGACTTGGTTGTTCCACCGCAACCAAAAGTTGTCGGCCCCAAAGCACTTTTTTCTAAAGACTATAGAATGATAACTGCAGGTATCTGGATTACGTATTTTTGTGGCTGTTTCACTGTTTACGGCCTCAATGCCTGGCTGCCATCACTGATGCTGGAGAAAGGTTTTAAGCTCACTTCCGCGTATGCATTGGCAATTGCCAATAACGCAGCTGCAGTATTAGCAGATGCAGTGGCCGGTGTCGGGTCTGAGCTGGTAGGTCGCAGGCCAAATCTTATTTTCAGCTATATTATTGCTGCTGTTTCTGTTGTCATTATGGCCTTCATCGGCGGTGGTTTTGCAGCTATTATGGCTGCAAATATTTTCATGGGTTTTGCTATAAACTATTCGATTACCGCAGTGCAACCCCTGATGGCAGAGGGTTATCCGACTGAATTTAGAAATACGGGGGTATCCTGGTGCCATGCATTTGGTCGGCTCGGGGGGGCCAGCGCTCCAATTATAACCGGAATACTAATGGGAATGAACTTGGGATCGCAAATGTCTTTTTTGTTTTATGCTGTTCCAGGGTTAGTTGGAGCATTAGCAGCTATTCTTTTTATTAAAAGAGAAACTAAGGGAAAATCGCTTGATCAACTTGCAAAAGAAAAAAGTAATATTGGTGGCTAATTATAGCTATTAGCTATCCATTAGCCACAAAGTTTTGTGTATTGTTGGTAACGAGTCGTTTTGCCAATCAAATCAGGAATTATTAAGAAGCCACGAGTTTCGTGGCTTCTTTGCTGTCACGTTGGGTTGACTAGTGGGGCGCTGTCAATTTCGGGTTTTTATGCGTTTAATATGGTTTTTGCTAATTTGTCGATGTTTTCAGTAATGATATTGGATACATTATTACTCGAGCCGGACACCTTTTTAACTATAAACCGTTCAATAAAATTCATTTTGTCGAACTTGTATTCGCCACCGAAATGTTCTTTGGTTATGGCAACGGACAGTAATTCCTTGGGGAAGGAGGTGTTAATCTGGGCTTGCACATTGTCTTCCACCATACCGCATATAAAGAAGGCAATTCTTTTATTTTTTAATGTATCTAGGTTTTTCTTGCAGAAACGAGTGATTTCTTTTCGTATTTTCCCGGCATAGATTGGTCCGCCGATTATTAGCTTGTCGTAATGCATAAGGTCAGGAGGTACTTCCGATTTTATATTGCAAATGTCCGCTTGTCCAGCGAGGCCTTCGGCAAGTTTTTCGGCACACTTTTTTGTAAAGCCGTATTTGGTTGCGTAGACAATCAGTATTCTCATATTTTACTCTCTTGCGCAGAAGTTAAAGCGTTTTCTATCGCTTTCAAATAAGCCTTGCTTGTTACAGTTGCGCCTGTAACAACATCTACCGTAGTGGTTTGGTTTTCTAATACCCTGTGGAATAGGTTGGCGGAAAGTCCCTCGGTTGTAAAGGCAACGTCTTTTACAATCTCGATATTAGTAATTTTTCCGCCTTTAACGGTTATATTAAGTTCGTTGGACCATCTTCCGCTGGTGTATTTTCCTTTATAGGTGCCATCCTGTAAGGAAGAACCATCGATACCGGCAATCTCAATGTTGCTTCCAGTTTCCAGTCCCCGGGTAATGTAAAATAAGCCACCTGCGCCAATCAAGATTATTGCTATTAATACAGATAACGTAATTTTTAAAAAAAGTTTCATATAGATTTACCTCCTGGCATATTATTTGTGTAAATTCCAGCCATTTGCAATATCGTAACGTTTACAAAATGATCGATAAGTCTGTACTTTTGTTTTTCTTCAAGTTCCGCTTCGACATTGAGCCTCATTATAAGTCCAAAAGCGGCAATAACTATCATTTGAGCCATAAGCTCAATTTCGCTCTCCGACCGAGGGGCATTTTTGTGAATATCCTTTAGGCAATCACAAAGAAATGCCAGTGCCGGGTTTTTATTGGTGGCGCCCCTGAAAAGCGATGCAGTATATTTGAGGACGTCCGGCGAACTGTTTAGCTGGGCTGCGTTATATTCATTAGGCATGGAAAGAGCTGTTTCAATATAGTTCCTTGTGGCATCTTTAAGCCTTTCCACAGGGTGGTCTGATGATAATTTTGCTGAGGATAGTGCTGTGATAATCTTCTGATAGGCGTTTGACATCAATTGGTTTAATATATTATCTTTGTTATTAAAATAGTGGTAGATTATAGATGGCGAGTATTCTATACGTTCGGCTATTTTTCTTATGGAAAGCTTATCGATTCCATCTAGAAAAATGATTTCTGCTGCTGCATCGAGAATAAGTTTACGCATTTCTTCCTTCTCACGCTCGCGGCGTTCTTCCAGGGACATTGTAACAGCTCCTTGCAGTTGTTGCTGAGTGGTGTTTTAAATATAAATAATGAAATATTATTGAACACCGTTCAAAAATATTGTAATTTGTAAGAAGTTGGATGTCAATGAGTAGCATTTGAGGAGTAAATATATAGGAAAGGTTCATGTGTAATAATAGGGTAACATTAAGTGATATGAAATCGAGTGTTGAGAAGGGAACCATTATGAATAATTCAAAAGCAAAAATTATTTACTTGTTTCATAGCGGCTATGCAGTAGAAACGAGGGAACATCTTTTTATCTTTGACTATTATCAGCCTGGATCAGTTCGGGGCGGGAATTTGGTTGACGGAATTATCACTAATGAATATCTCAAGAGTAAAAATAATGTTGTTGTTTTTGCTTCCCACAGCCATCCAGACCACTATGATCCTGTCATCCTAGAATGGGCAAAAAGTATTCCCGCAATTACCTACATCTTTAGCAGCGATATACCAATCGGTGTAAAAACACTCCACTGCAATATTATGTCGCCTTACGAAGAGTGGAAACAGGAAGAGGTGCTGGTTAAAACTTTCGGTTCTACCGATGAAGGAGTATCTTTTTTGGTACAGGCTGATGGTTTATCGATATTTCATGCCGGAGATTTAAACTGGTGGCACTGGAAAGGGGAAAGTAAGACAGAACGAGACCGGGCAGAGTCGTTTTTCAAAGCGGAGATTGATAAAATCGCGCCGCAGTACATTGATATTGCATTTTTTCCGGTGGACCATAGGCTGGAAGAGTTCTACTGTATTGGTGCAGAGTATTTCGCCGCTAAACTGCACCCAAAACTGCTTCTTCCTATGCACTTCGGGGAGGTTTTCGACACAAGCAAGGCTTTCTCTGAAAGAGTGAAAGACTCTTCTTTGGCCACCATTGAGATTATACATAAGGGGCAGGAAATCTTCTTCTAGTCCCGCGAAGATATGTAGTCGTGCTATAATGGTAGATAAATGATGATGAATAAGAAAAGGAGAAGGGTTCATGAAGTTTAGTTTTGCTCACAATAACTTTAATGTTTTGAATTTGGAAAAAAGCCTGGTGTTTTATAAGGAAGCGCTACAGCTATCAGAGACACGGCGGGTTGAAAAACCTGATTTTACTCTGGTTTATTTAGGAGACAATACTACGGCTCATAAACTGGAGCTGACTTGGCTGAAAGATAGGACGCAGGCCTATAATTTGGGAGATAATGAAATCCATTTGGCATTTATTGTTGACGACTTCAACAAAGCCTATGAATTGCATAAAAAGATGGGCTGTATTTGCTATGAAAATCCGGCCATGGGCATATACTTCATCGCAGATCCTGACGGTTACTGGTTGGAAATCATTCCAGAAAAAAAGTAATAGTGATCGACCTATGAAAGATTGCAGGAAATAATTACCTGTATATAGAATCATAATAGGTCATTTAACTGAGTGCCAATATATTAAAGCAGAATAACTTAAAGGCAAACTTATTGAAAGATAAGGACGCAAAACTATGGGTCTAAAAGCTGCTAATAAAAGAGTTTATGACTGCCAGGTTGCCCAGAGGAAGATCTGGACAATCTGGCAGCTTTTATTTATTTCAGCAGAATAAGTGTCGACAATATTGTTCTTTATTTATTCTTGCTTATTTGGCAAGGAAGGAATTAAAGAACCAAAAAATAATAGGTTCAATTAAAAGTGCAAAGTAAGGCGATAAAAGGGAAAGACAATAGTATTTAGCGTACTTTAGATGAAGAAATAAAAGATAATAAAAGTCCTATGTCTTTTTTATTCACATTAATTGCTGTATTATCGGGTATAGTATCATTGGTTAGTCTGCTATTTGACTAGCTCGACCTTCAGGATGAACTTATGGGGGCAGGGATTGAGTCGAGTGCAATTTGTTTTAAATTTAAAAAATGGAAGTAGAGAGGAGGAACAAACCCAATTAATTAATTTAGTATTACGCTTTCCAGTCTGCAAGAGATGCTTGGGCATATAAGTGGAGTCATTGATGAAACTATATAAAAAGGGGAAATGAATAGCATATGTTGTGGCTTATTGCGATTGTCTTAGGAATTGTACAAGGGTTGGGCGAATTTTTACCTATATCTAGTTCAGCACACTTAATTATTGTGCGGTGGCTTTTTGGCTGGGATCCGGTTATCGCTCAAGTAGGAGGAAATATTGATATCGCGCTTGACGTAGCGTTGCATGTTGGAACATTGCTGGCGGTACTCATTTATTTTTTCCAAGATTGGAAGACGCTTATTGTAAATGGATTAACGGGAGGACTAAAAACTAAAGAGGGGAGAATGTTTTGGTATTTGGTTGTAGCAACAATTCCTGGCGTAGTTGCTGGAGTTATCTTTGAGTCAACTATAGACAAATTTATTCGTTCTCAACCCCTCATCATTGCTATTGGTCTCGTCATCATGGGTATCATTCTTTACTATGTAGATAAGAATTCAACTCAAAGAATTAATTATGAAAATATAACTTTCAAACATACGTTGTATATTGGCGTTTCACAGGCGCTGGCGCTGATTCCGGGGGTTTCGCGATCAGGTATTACCATGACAACTGGCCGTTTGTTAGGAATTTCGCGGGAGGCGTCAGCTAAATTTTCTTTCTTACTAGGAACGCCAATTATTGCTGGGGCAGCGCTAAAACATACTCCGGATATTATTCATAATATTGCTAATCCCTTGTTTTTAGTGGGCGCAATTACATCAGCAATAGTAGGGCTCTTGTGTATTAGCTTACTGCTTAAATATCTCCAAAGAAATAACTTTGCTATATTCGCTATATATAGAATAATGTTGGCAGTACTTATTGTGGTTGTATATTTTGTTAGGGGTGCATGATTGTAGTAGGATTTCTTAAAAATATGCTGAATGACACCGTTTTTCAAATGGTGTCATTTTTATTATCGGCTTTAGCCAGTGGGGCGCACGTTTTTAGCGCTCCACAATAAACCACCCGCTAGGCGGGTGCGGAAACGGATGTTATACAAAAAAATCACCTTTTCGTTATAATTTAGGTGTTCAAGCCA
>Ga0316613_10000163_pt1 | contig 77739 bp, 66 predicted proteins | sample OWC_soil_day10_C_2_FD_207647 | JGI IMG/M metagenome (GOLD analysis project Ga0316613, IMG submission 207647) | Wetland soil microbial communities from Old Woman Creek delta, Ohio, United States - OWC_soil_day10_CT_b | ecosystem: Environmental > Terrestrial > Soil > Wetlands | place: USA: Ohio...
TTTTAAGATTATCTTCTTTCTCTTTTATGATTTTACCGGAATGAGAAAATATAAATTTTCCAGAATAACCTAAAAAATTATAATTAAAAACATCAGGAGTCAATTCCACCCCTCCACAGGTTTTATAGTCATCATTTGTTAAAGCATTGTATAAATTTTCATGAGTCATACCCTGCAATGTAAAAGGAAGAGTGGTCCTGGGAGCTGCTATCGTATATTTATCCATATGGTAGATTCCCGTTATATCAGTTAGATAATTATCCGAGGGATAATAAAAATATGACCATGCACAAAAATCATTATAACGACCTATAACAGTATGGGTGATTATGCCACCTGCATTCAAGGACCATCCTAACCCAACTCGACTAGATTCTTCATTGACTTTTATACCAGAAGCATTGTACGAAATCGTTATAGGTAATGAGATATCCTTCAACTTGATGTTATATATAGGTATATCTATATTTGGAACACCTGTATAATTAGACACCGGAAACTCTCCACATTTAAGCAATGTCTGTGCATTAGGTGAAGGAGGGACATAATTAGACATCAAAATTTTATCTGTCTGAGACGAAACAGAAGTTGAATACAATAAGAAGTAAATAATGCTCAGTATTGCCTTGTTCATTTTTTATTGGTATTAGATTATTGTAACATATTATTAAATAGTAATATGTATTTCCTTCATTTGACTCTAGAATTAAGATGAAGCTTACCATACAATATTCTATTCCTGCTGCAAAAATAAAGGCTTTATTTCACAAAGCATGCAATCTCAACGTTATCATTACGTTATTTTTTTTCGAGCCTAGGTTAACAGAACGTTAACGAAAGAGTAGTCAACACCAGTCAATGTTAACGCCTAGTTAACGTTACTTTCCCTATTTCAGGGAGATACAGAGAGAAACAGAAAATGCTACGTTAACAGAATATCATCTTGTTCACTCCCAACGTTAACGCAATGTTAACATTGAATTATTTCGGAATTATCTTAGCACAAATCAGCTATTTCTTAAAAACATAATACAACGTCCCACCATTACTCCGACGTGAAGGAATGCCCAACTTACTCAGCAGCCGACCAAAATGGACGATCTTGCCGGCGGTGAAGCGCATGCGACTACGTTGTTGTATGTGTTCCAAAATGCCCACGGCAAGGATCCATTCGCCTTCTTCGCCTTTCGCTACGCTGCGGAAATATTGGTGGAAGAGCTGCTCTATGGGCGATATTTCCTGAAACTCTTCGTTGTTCTCCGTCATCAGGCGCTCTTCGTTGCTGTCGAACCAGTAGCGTTCGCCGCCATAGAGGGAGTCCATGGCTTGGGAGTAGAGTTGTTCGTAATGGATGGGGCGACTCATGTCGATCGGTGCGGTTACTTCGATGCAGATGAAACGACGGCTGCCCGATGTGTCGGTGAGCAGGTCTTTATGGTTGCTGGTGCCGATGAACGAGGCGTAACGGCGCAGTTCTTGCACGGCACTGGCGTGAGGAAAACGGGTGTTGACCACGGGCTTCTGGAGGATATGTTTCACGCTCGATATCAGACTATTTGTATCGAAACGATTGTGACCTTTGCGATTATAGCAATGTATATGCCGACGCTGCAATTGGGGCAGACGATCAATTAAGCAAGAGACAAATATTCTTAAGAAAATAAGAATAATCAGATGTTCAGCCAGCTTTGTTTGGCTAGTTAGTCCATTCAATCAATCATCTGCCGAGTTCAAGTAAGAATATTGCACCATAGCATAATTAATTCATATCGCTCATGGCTTTTTCTATAAGGCTATAAAATTCTCTTTTTATAGATTCATAATCGTCATCAGTTTTTGCCTCAATCATACTTTTGAACTCTGCATAATTATATTTTGCTATAGATGTACCGCCCTCTTTGAAATAAAATTCGCTTCCCAACAATTGGGCATACAACTTCTCGATGTTCTTGTTTATCTTGAAATAATTCAAAACATAATTTGGATCATTTAGTACGATATTCATGCAATGCATACCTAATATTTCCGAAAAAGCACCATCTGAATTTTCACAAACGGTATTAAAAACGTAAAAATAAAAAGCCTTCGGTTTATTATACCAATTTTCAGCAGTATCCAACAGACTAAATACCTCCTCATTGTCAGATAGTTGAAAGTTCTTTCGATAATATCTTAGAACATTATCATTCACTGGAAGTAATGACAAAACACTATCTTTATCACTATTTGTCATGTTTTCCCAATAAAGGCACTTCATTGTATCTGCGTAACCAGATTGCTTACCATGTCCAATACAAGTAAAAAATACGAGTATTATTAAAATTAGAAATTTCATATTCATTTGTTTTCTAATATTTTATCAATCAGATATTGCCAATACATCAATGTTGATTCTGGAACATGATAATTTACTTCAACTCCTTTAACGGTTTCCGTTTTAACAGGTTCTTCTGCTTCTGATACAACAAGTTTCCTTGGAATTTATTTTTTATCATTATTTTACAAATTATCAGTACTGTTTTTTTTTAATTTAGTTCAGGCTGATAGATTCGGAATGCTTGCCGATCGTTCATGGATTGTGACAAGGTAACGCTTATTCCCAATTCCCATCAGATTCCGAATCAGGGTAGATACATTTGACTTCAAGTAGCCACTTCCCACTATTTAGAGGCATTATGAACTTACGCCCGTTAAAAACAATCCATGCTGGACGAACAAATATAATTTCGTTAATATTTTCAGATTAACGAAATTACGAACAAATCAACCGGTTTCGGAATTCAAGAAAGATGAATTCGCAGAAATTAATCTCTAGAAGATACTCTATCTATCTCTTTTAAAATTAAAGAAGCTCTCGAAACGAAAAACATCAATCTGATATTGGCCTTCATTGAAAATAATTCTAGTAGCGAATATCCCTTCAGGTGAAATCTCTTTATTCTCAATTTCTTCTTTTTTTATTTCTTCAAGATTCCATTCAGATACTAATTTTAGCATATAATTGGTAAAACAGTATTCCTCGGTGAAATTAAAGGTTTTTCCTGCATCCTTCGATTCAATAGATAATTTAGTTGTTTGATTCCAACATGTGGAAAATAGATATGGTGGATTCCAAACTAGAAATTGATCGAGCATAAACACTGTGTCATTTTTATTGACAGGGGACAACTTATCCATGCAATTAGACTCCCTCCTTAATTGAAAGTAAGCATTTATTGCATTTTTACTATCGGGATATTGATGTAATTGCACTTTTTTAATCTCTTTCAATATTTTGTTCCAATTTTGCCCTAAGCTATTTACACTAATTAATAGCAAACACCCGACTATAATAAAATATCTCATTTTCATAATTAATACATATAAGGAGTTGTTAACACAAATATACCATTTATTCCTACAACTCTTTTATAAAATAAGCTTTTATTAGTTTTAAACTGTAAAATTTCTGTTGAATTGTATTCTGGACTGTAATGAGTCCTTAAAGGAAGCCCATGTTCCGATCTTAACTGATTTTCAATATGAGTGGCATATTTCTCAGCATTTGGAATAGCTATACCTTCAACGGTTGTCCATGTAGAAGCATTATATGTGCCATTCCAAACATCATTAATATGAGCCATTTCATGCCCTAAACCAATATAAGTAGGCCTTGTAGTACCCCCTTCTTGATCCGGCCCTCCCGTAGTTGAGTTTGGATCCCAGCGTATGTATCCTCCTTTTGGATCCGCACCGTTTTTTTGAAGGCCTCTTGCCTGCACTATTTGAACAGTATTTGTTGAATTTATTAAGTCACCGGCTAATGCTTTTCCTGTGGTCCCTTTTTGTAAATTTCCTAATGCGGTTGTTAGGCTAACTACAAATTGGTCGTCACCGGAATACATTTGGCCACTACTATCCAAAAAGCCATAATTGCCTTTAGCATCTTGCCCATAATAATATGTTCTATTAGTAGTAACCCCATCTACAGTTGAAGTAATTACCGTAGTAATTGTATCCCCTCTTAAATCAATTGCATTCATCGGATTATTCCCAACATAAATATACGGACTCACTGAATAATACTTCTCCGCAAAGGGATCCACCGTACTAAACCTCCCCAAAACAGGATCCATCAACCTAGCCGAGTAATCATACAAATTCAATCCTCTTTCAGTATCCAGTTCCTTAGCGTTGTACTTGTAAGGTTGTTGACTTGTAGTAACACCTTCAGCAAAAGACATCCCGAACGGATAATAATGATTCGTCTGGACGATTCCTCCATTTGCATTAGCCACCACACGGTTATTGCCCAAATGGTCAGTCAGATAGAAGTAGTACGTACCACCTTCTATATAACCGCCATCAACCAAGATACGTTTCAGTACTCCACCTTCATAGATCACATTGCCAACATAGTCCGTCTGCTTACTACCGATGATAGATCTCAGTTTAAGACCGTCTGCGGCATATGTATACGTATTCGTTGACTGTCCCAGCGTATTACTAATCGCAACACTTTGCGGCAAATTTAGTAAATTATATGTGATACCTGTTATTCCTTTATTTAAATCTTGCGTTAAATTACCATTTAAGTCGTAGAAATATTCTTTCGCAGCCGTGGAGTTGTTCTTAAAGTCCATCGATGCGGATAAAGTGACGCTTGTTCCCGCATCATCCGCTTTGATCAGTTGATTACCAGCATAATTCATACTTAGGTTGTCAATTGTGCCGAAAGTACTTGTTCCCGTACGACCGTTACGAATCAAGTTTGTCATATTACCATGCTTGTCGTAAGCATAAGAAGTACCATAACTCGTGTTGGCAACTCCTCCTTCCAGATAACCGGCTGCCGTCAATCGGGAAAGATTATCATAAGCGAAGTTGTAACCCCTTGTTTTATCTCCGCTTGTTGTCCAACTCATCGCAGAGATGTTGCCGTTGTAACGGAGAGTATTGTTTCCGTAAGAATCGTTATAGTACAGTGTTTGGCTGAAAAGTGGAGAACTTGAAGACTTCATCCATGAGCGAACGTTATAAGCATACGTCGTGGTCAAGGCTGCAAGAGAGTCCTTCATATTCGTTTTCAGTCGGCCAAGTTCATCATAAGTGTTCTTAACCAATGTGACCAGCCTTCCCATATTGGTTCCACTGTTCAGTTTATGTTTTACCGTAAGCAATCTTCCGGCGTGGTCGTAATCATACGAGTAGATTTCCGTCTGAGTGGTTTTGCCCGTGGCAGAATGGATATGTTTCTTCTGTGTAGGTTGCCCCGTGAAGTTATAAGCCACATACTCTTTTTCGATGCCACCCGTCAAGTGATTGTTGGATTTGGTCTGTATCACACGACCCCTGTAATCGTAGTACATCACGGAATACAGGTAAGTCGGAGTGCTGGAACCATCCAGCTTGGCTGTCAATGTCCCTGTTAGAAAAGTTTTAGCACTCTCTTTATATCGAATGCCAAAACCGGAAATCGGTTCATATCGGAAGTATGTATCTGTGGAATCTGGAATACCGTTTTTGCCCATAAAGGCGTAATCATCGTAGTAATTCACATTCAGAACCGTGGGGCTGACAAGGGTGATGCCCGACAAGGTATACCCCTTATAGGTACCCATAGTATTATCACGGGTGACTTTCACAACGACATTGTTTAACGGTGGAGTTGCTGCTAGGGCACTGAAGCTATTCTTGCAAATACCCGTCGTACAAGTACGACCAAAGACATCGGGGAGAGTGAAACCCCATTCTTCTTTCTTACGTTGTTCGCCATCTTGGGAGAAGATCAATCTGTCGCCCGTATCATACACATAGTAGTTCCAACTACAACCCGGAAGGCGTTTGGCCTTGCAACGGTTTCTGCCATCATACATGTACAGATAAGCATAATTTCGTAGGATGGCTGAATTAACATTTGTCCACGAAGTGCCACTCTTCATTCCATCCGATGCCAGGGGAGGAAGAACCGCCGCCAGATCCCCGTACCTTTTTATTAAATAAAATTTAAACAAGCTCTAAGTAAAGCAATACATTAGATAAATCTTTAGAGGCCAAAAAAGCTTGGAATTCTTGCAACTGAAAGAATGATAATTTTCCCATCAGTATTCTTTTGGGTTCGATACACATTCGTTCAAAGTTTACAATCGCTAAATCTTTTGCAGGATAGTATCTTTTTTATCATGTTAGCACTGTCATTTCGTCATACAGTAACAGCTATTGACATTTAAATAGTTGCGAACTTGCTTTTTGATATATTTACATTGTTTTTTTTCAATATTTACCATAATTTGAAGGGCTAATTTTGTTTTCTTTGTAAGTATAGTAATAAAAATATGGATCAAATAAAGGAGGTGGAAATCCTTTTCCATGCTTATCTACTGTATATTGATCATTTGGAAAATAAATGAAATCAAAATATTTTTTGTCATTAGTCGGAATTATAAATTTATAAAAGTAGAATTCGAATTCATATTTTTTAAATTCGTTCGACAATACAATAATAGGTATCATTTTATCATCAATATAACCAATTATTCTACTATTGTTAGAATAAATATAATCTTCAGAAACATCCTCCGCTTTTACTGATGTAAAACAAAACTCGGGATTTGAATCATAAATTCTCAATACTAAAATAATAACATTTTCTCCATCTTTCAATATATGCGTACTATCTTTAATCCCGTGTATGATTGAATCTAATTGACTATTTATTACTTTAAATCGCTGTAATTCAAATCCATTATGTTTAGATTTATTTTTGCAATTGGAAAATGCCAACATAAATAAGAATCCAATACAAACAATCAAAATTCTATTTCCTTTTTTTATTCTCATATTTGTAAATATTTGCATTATTGTAGTAAATATATCTTCTTCTCGGGACATCGTAAACTCTATAAACAGTAGTATTGTTAGGGTACTTTCTATTCATATAATTTGTAAAATCTTTATCGCCACTATTTTGATGCTCTGGCACATACCCCGATGGCAAACCACCTTCAGGATGGCTATGTGTGAGTCGACTAACGTTATAGCCATCACTAGATAATTTATTTGAAATTAACGAACCAGCAGCTTCAGTTCTTTTTTTGTGAGATGTCGAAATAATATTATCACTCTCTTTTGAGTTATTATATTCTATTCGACTAAATTCTACTCCAGTGTTTTCAGACAAAAACTCATCGACTTTTCCTGCGACCTTATCATTGGACACGTTGAAATAATCACCAACCTTATTCCCTTTGTCATCAGTGTAGCTTTTAATTTCTCCTACCGACCCAGCAGGCATTACTAAGGTGTTATTTTTATTGTTAACTGCAATAAGTTTATCATCTTTATCCTTAATACCAAAGAATTTTCTTACAGCATCGAGTATAGGATTAGTTTTGTAAATATATCCTTCCTTATTAACTGAGTAGTCTGTTAAACCCTCTGGATCTATGATATTCACAGGATTATTGTGGCAATAAACATAAGGCGATATTTCAGGATATTTCTCACACAATGGATCTACAGTACTAAATCTTCCCAACACAGGATCCATCAACCTAGCAGAGTAATCATACAAATTCAGCCCTCTTTCCGTATCCAATTCCTTACCATTGTACTTGTAAGGCTGCCCGCTCGCAGTAACACCTTCGGCAAACGACATCCCGAACGGATAATAATGGCTCGTCTGAACGATTCCTCCACTCGCATTCGCTACCACACGGTTATTGCCCAAATGATCAGTTAAATAGAAGTAATAAGCACCACCTTCTATATAACCGCCATCAACCAATATCCGCTTGAGGGTTGTTGCAGTTCCGTTTACACTTTCATAGATCACATTGTCAACGTAGTCCGTTTGCTCGCTATTCGTGCCGCTCCATTGTTGTACCGTCCGCAATTTACGACCATCAGCGGCATACGTGTACGTATTCGTTGCCTGACCAAGAGTATTACTTATCGCAACACTCTGCGGCAAATTTAGTAAATTATATGTAATACCTGTTATTCCTTTATTTAAATCTTTTGTTAAATTACCGTTTAAGTCGTAGGAATATTCCTTCGCAGCCGTGGAGTTATTCTTAAAGTCCATCGATGCCGACAAAGTCACGCTTGTTCCCGCATCATCCGCCTTTATCAATTGATTACCCGCATAACTCATGCTCAGGTTGTCAATCGTTCCGAAAATACTTGTCCCCGTACGACCGTTACGAACCAGATTCGTCATATTGCCATGTTTGTCATAAGCATATGAAGTGCCATAACTCGTGTTGGCAACTCCTCCTTCCATATAACCGGCTGCAGTCAATCGGGAAAGATTATCATAAGCAAAGTTGTAACCCCTTGTCTTGTCACCGCTTGTTGTCCAACTCATTGCAGAGATGTTGCCGTTGTAACGGGGGGTATTACTTCCGTAAGAATCGTTATAGTATAGCGTTTGGCTGAAAAGTGGAGAACTCGAAGATTTCATCCACGAACGTACATTGTAGGTATAAGTTGTTGCAAGAGCGGCCTGCCCATAGTTGACTGTTGGACTAAATGTGCTATTTTGTAAAAATGTGATGAAGCTATAGAAAGATCCGTTCTGTTCTCTCTATTTATTGGAGAACAGAACGGGGGATTTTATACTACACCGTAATTGTTCAAATCTCTATTCGTTGAAATCCATACCATCTCGATGCAAATCAAAAAAATCTTTGAAATAGAGGCAGCTAATTTTATATTTCTTACCATCAAGAATGATTCTTGTAGCAAAGACCCAATATTGTGGTAAGCTTGCTCCATTTAACTTTTCCTCTTTTTTTATTTCTTCTATATTCCATTCAGATACTAACTTCATCATATATTTGGTGAATAGTTTTTTTTCTACATTTATATAATTTTTTCCTGCATCATTTGAAATACAGGAAATCGTATTTCTGTTACTCCAGATTATCGATTTGAGCTCAAGTGAACTCCAATCTGCATAAGAGTCTAATAAAAATAAAGTATCTTGCCTACTAGCATGAATACGTTTTAAATTATTAGATATATGCCGTAGGTTGTAATAGCAATTTATATATGCTTTTACATTTGGTTGATCTAATAACTGCATATTCTTGATATCGTTGGATATCTTATTCCAATTTTGGCAAATTAAATCGTTTGTCGTAAATAACAATAAATACATTATTAAAATCGGTATTTTCATATTTCCTATTTATTAATTAATATGTGTATGGTAATCCAGGATATATTTTCCCCTTAATTATAGCTGTTCCTTTGAAAAATAAACTGTTTCTAGTTCCTGTATAAAGAATTTGGGTTGAAGGATCTCCCACTCCAGAAGTTGTAATGCCATAATGTGTTCTTAATGCTAACCCATGCTCAGCCCTTAATTGATTTTCAACATGAGTGGCATATTTCTCTGCATTTTGAATGGTTCCTACCCAACTATTCTTATCGTATGTCCCCTTCCAAACATCCTGAGTATGTGCCATTTCATGACCTAGTCCGATATAGGCAGATCTAGTTGTACTTCCTGTTTGATCAGGCCCGCCATTTGTCGAATTTGGATTCCACAATATATATTTTCCTTCTGGATCTGCTTTGTTAGATCCGCCTTTTACCATTCTAACATTTCCTTTAGTTCCCATCAAGTCCTGAACCAATGTAGCACCCGTAGCATCACCCCTTAATTCGGCCAACGCTGTAGTCAAGTTATTTACAAATTCGTTGTCACCTGAGTACATTTGTCCCTTACTATCCATAAAGCCATAATTACCCTGAGCATTCTGATTATAGTAATAAGTTGTATTTGTAGCAACACCCTCCACCATCGTTGTGACAACTGTAGTTATTGTATCGCCACTTATATCAATACGATTGATCGGGTTATTTCCCACATATGCATAAGGGGATATTGAATAATATTTTTCCGCCAGCGGATCCACCGTACTAAACCTACCCAAAGCAGGATCCATCAACCTAGCCGAATAATCATAAAGATTCAATCCTCTTTCCGTATCCAGTTCCTTGCCATTGTACCTGTAAGGCTGTCCGCTCGCAGTAACACCTTCAGCAAACGACATTCCGAACGGATAATAATGATTCGTCTGAACGATCCCTCCGCTCGCATTCGCTACCACACGGTTGTTACCCAAATGATCAATCAGATAGAAGTAATAAGCACCACCTTCTATATAACCGCCATCAACCAAGATCCGCTTCAGTACTCCACCTTCATAGATCACATTACCAACATAATCCGTCTGCTTAGTACCTATGATAGTTTTCAATTTACGACCATCAGCGGCATACGTGTACGTATTCGTTGCCTGACCAAGAGTATTACTTATCGCAACACTCTGCGGCAAATTTAGTAAATTATATGTAATACCTGTTATTCCTTTATTTAAATCTTTTGTTAAATTACCGTTTAAGTCGTAGGAATATTCCTTCGCAGCCGTAGAGTTATTCTTAAAGTCCATTGATGCGGACAAAGTGACGTTTGTCCCCGCATCGTCCGCTTTGATCAACTGATTACCCGCATAGCTCATACTCAGGTTATCAATCGTACCGAAAGTACTTGTTCCCGTACGACCGTTACGAACCAAGTTCATCATATTGCCATGCTTGTCATAAGCATATGAAGTGCCATAACTGGTGTTAGCTGTTCCTCCTTCCAGATAACCGGCTGCCGTCAATCGGGAAAGATTATCATAAACGAAATTGTAACCCCTTGTTTTATCTCCGCTTGTTGTCCAACTCATTGCAGAGATGTTGCCGTTGTAGCGGGGGGTATTACTTCCGTAAGAATCATTATAATATAATGTTTGGCTGAAAAGTGGAGAACTCGAAGACTTCATCCACGAACGAACGTTGTAGGCGTATGTGGTATTCAGATTGGCTTGATTGTTCTTCTTGTTTGTTTTTAGTCTTCCCAACTCGTCGTATGTGTTTTCAGCCAGAATTACTTCCGCTCCCGTATTCAATTTATGTTTTGTCGTAATCAATCTTCCTGCATGATCATAAGTATAAGAGTAGATCTCCGTCTGAGTATCCTTACCTGTGACAAAATGGATATGTTTACTTTTTGTGGGCTGTCCCGTGAAGTTATAAGCTACATAATCTTTCTCGATGCCGCCTGTTAAATGATTATTAGATTTGGTTTGTATCACACGATCTCGGTTATCATAGTACATTACAGAATACAAGTAGGTTGGAGTGCTTGAACCATCCAACTTGGCTGTCAATGTTCCTGTTGGCAGCGTCTTGGTGCTCTCTTCATAACGAATGCCAAAACCGGAAATCGGCTCATAATGGAAGTTTGTATCTGTGGAATCGGGAATACCGTTTTTGCCCATAAAGGCGTAATCATCATAGTAACTCACATTTAGAACCGTGGGGCTGACAAGGGTGATGCCCGACAAGGCGTAACCCTTATATGTGCCCGTAGTGTTATCACGTTCGGCCTTCACTAAAATATTTTTCAGTGGCGGGGTTGCAGACAAGGCACTGAAACTATTCTTGCAAATACCCGTCACACAAGTACGGCCGAAGACATCGGGGAGAGTGAAGGTCCATTCTCCTTTCTTGCGTTGCTCGCCATCCTGTGAGAAGATCAATCTATCGCCCGTATCATACACATAGTAATTCCAACTACAACCCGGCAGGCGTTTGCCCTTGCAGCGGTTTCTGCCGTCATACAGGTACAAGTAAGCATAGTTTCTGAGTATGGCTGAACTGGCGTTTGTCCATGAAGTACCACTCTTCATTTCATCCGATGCTAAAGGAGGAAGAACAGCTGTCAAATTCCCGAAATCGTCATAAATGTAATAAGTATCATACATTGTTTTTGTGCTGCCGCTGCGAACAATTTGCCGAGTGAGCACCACCTGTCCCTGTTTATCTTTGAATTCGAAAGAGGCGTTGCCGTCCTCATCCGTGCTACGGATAACGTACAGTTGAGCTGTCTCATAGCTACCTCCATAAGTGATAGTTACAAGAGTATCTGTAGAATTAGCTTCCACCTTATAGTAAATGCAGTTGAGCGTGTCGTTATCGGAGATGTTGGCCAGATAAGCTGTTTTTGCACTCCGAGAATTATTTTGCCAAGCCTGACCGGGGCCGTATTGTTCCAGAACCCGGTTTAGAGGAGAGGCTTCATAGACGGGAAGCGTATAGGGCTTAGTCTCATCAGGATAGCTAACATTCATGTTGCTCTTGATAGTGCTCAGGCTGGCGAAAGTGCCATTGTTATTTGGCAATACCACCGGCAACCAACTATTAGATTCTCGTCCGACCCCATCGTATTCTTGATAAGTGACAAGATCAGAGCCCGCCGGAGAACTCCCTACCAGAGCAGACTCCTCAGGACGACCCAAGCCGTCGAAGTAATCAACCTTGTCCTGCCACGCCGTGCCCGCATCACTCATATAGGTACGGGTCAGAATATAATTCTGGTCAGTGGAACCAATACCTAAATTATAAGTCGTTCCTTTTATCTGGGTGATGATTTCTCCGTTTTCGAAATTTCCTTCGGAAACCACGTAATAAGTACCCGCAGCCAAGTTTGGCATATCTAAATAAGATAACTTATTATTAGAGCAGGCTTCAATCCCTGAATAATCATCATTATACCCAATGCGGTTTCCGGAAGAGTCCAATAACCAGACATAACTATCAGATACAGATGACCCGCAATGGGATATGACAACATTCATGTCTTCGGACAAGGTAAACTGATAAAAAACATCATTGCTGTAAGGACGACCTTGATAATCATTCGTAAAGCCATTGGTGTCTTTCGTGTCCGTATACAAAAAAGACGAAGAATAGACTCCCATATTAATAGCGTTGCTCATCGTATTTCCTTCAGGATTACTTGAGCGGGGACGTTCACCTTCTATCACCGTAACTATATTTCCGATCGAGCTAGGTGGCCAATCTATCCAGACATAATAAGTTCCGGGTTGTAGATCGGCTACTTCAAGATGGGCTAAATTCGGATTGGAGCAATTCGGTGATCCGACATTGGTGTCTATATAATCTTCATTCTCATTGAGTAAGAATATACCTGTATTTTCCACCGTGGACTCGCAATGGGATATGGTTATGTCCATCACTGTGGATATAGTGAATTGATAACTAAAAGTGTTAGTTTCACCACTTGAAATTACCGTATTAGTATAGGAAAAAGGCGCAGATTTAGTACCTATGTCAAGGGTCGGATCAGATTGTCCATACGTTCTTCCAAATGCTATGGATAAAATTATTATCAGCAATAGTCTTCTTTTTTTCATTATATTCCTTTTTAATTATTAACCAGTATAATGATAATTATAAATTTTTACTACCTCCTTTATTCGACGACAACTTGGATAATACATGAACCATTGGCAAATTACACTCAAACGCGGTGGAGGTTAATAACAATCGTTTCATTATGGATGATTTATTGATTAGCATAGTTGTAATCATAGCTCTGAATATTTTTTTTACTCCCATTTTCCATTAAATAACTTTTTCTCAGGCGCCCTAAAGAGTCATACTCGTAATAAGTGGTTAAACCGTTGGGATCGGTACTGGTTAAAATTCCGACTAAAGGAGAATAGGTGTAGGTAGATACCTGAGCATTGGTCAATTGGTTTCTCAAGTTTGCTACCTGCGAATCGCTTAGTCCTCCGGCACCGAGGTTGGGAATTGCACCTCCTAAGGCATTTGAAACTTCAGTCAGTGTAGCTCCTTCTATTTTGGCTACCGGGTAACTTTGATTGTATCCCCACAGGTACACCACCTTGTTGATCCCGTCTTTTATCAGGTACTGCAGATTACCTTTATTGTCGTAGGTGTCATACACAAGCCTTGTCTCATAAGTATTTGAACCTATTTTCAGATCGACCGATGTCGGGGATATAATAGTATTGTTTTGAAAATAGGTGTAATTCGTTCGTTTGGACTGCGATAATGTTGACTCGTTATACTTGGTTGACCCTTCTTTATACTCGGCTTGTTCTATAACGGGAGAGATTTGATTGCCGGCAATCATGGCATCATATATGGGGGTACCTGTAAAATCGGCAGGATACTTTATTCCCGTATGTTTAGAGCCTTTACTGGTTGATTCTGTGATAGAGTTTACACAAAAATTATTCGGATTATAAGAGTAGGCATAGGTTTTCTTTACTTGCCCATTTGCGAAATAGTGGATGGTTTCTTTATTGGTCAGTGTATTCCAATAATTTATGGTTGGGTAGGTAAAAATATTAAATCGCCCTATATAGGCAAATGGATCATGCAAATTAATACACATATCTGCGCCTTGATAAAGATCTTCTGCATAAGTGTTGATATTTTCAGCAGTTTTAGTGCCGGATAATACCCCATAGGTATTCTTCTCAACTAAAAGTGTATCTCCATTGTTGTTCATTATAATTTTCTGTTCCAAATTTCCGTTCGCCGTTTCTCCAAAGTAGGGGATTCTATTAAACAATATAGTTGCTGGTGCATTACGGAAATATGAAATTTCTTTCCCATTATTACCCGTGCTGTTATCTGATTCTACTTCCACCCGGCTATAACCCACTTTATTCCCAAACGGAAGGGTGGATAGAGTAACATAGCTGTTGCCACTGAGGGTATAGGTGGGTTTGTCTACCAAAGTTGTATTCCCTATACCTCCAAATCCAGAGTTATCAGGATAATAAGTGCCAACTCTAATTGTCTTATAGTCTATGTTTTGTGTCGGGATCATAAGCAGCCCGCTTGTTTTGCCATCCTCATTCACATACGAATATTTTATTGATGAGGACACATTATTATTTGAACCATAATTGGTAATGCGCTTTATTCTTACACCACCTCCGATAAAAGTATACTTCGATAAGGCATCTTCATTATAATCGGTATAAGTTATATAACCTTGAATCGCAGCAGGACTGAAAGCGTTTAGATTCGAGTTGGTTGGAACGTTACATGTTAATTTATAGGTTCCGGGATTTAACCATATATATTCTTGCCAGTAAATTCTTCCATCAGTAGCAGTTTGGCTGGTATATTGGTACATTTTGGTTGAAAAACCACCGGGAACAGAAACTGCTTCTATTGTAAATTTACCATCCTTAAAATTAGCATCGGCGTTACCTTTAAAATAGGCACAAATCCGGTGGGTTAGTGTAAAAGTCGATTCAGTCGAATTATACGCAGAATTATAAGAGGCATGCACATTCGCTCCACTTGTAATTATACAATCATGTTCATCTTCGGCTGAGAGGTATCTATAGTTGTGAAAATCGTGTGGCTCGTATTCAAACATTGTTTTCCCTTTGGTAGGATATTGTATCGATTTTAGCATGCCAGTGGTAATATATTCTTTACTTGCCCCTCTGACTGCTCCATCAAAAAAAATAAGATTGCTGGGATACTCGTTATTCAAAATAGAGTAATTGGCTATTAATAGCGGTGCGAGATTAGGTATTATCGTGTGATGGCTGTCAGAGGAGGTCATAATAGTGGTGCTCCAATTATTCTGTCCATTATAATATCCCCAATGATCTAACGCAAACGATGTCTTATAGGGCAAGGGAATTGACTCGTAATAGTTAAAGGCGTATTTCTCATTTGTCATTGAACTACTATATTGTATTAATGAATCCAACTTAAGCCTCTTACTTTTATTATCAAGAGTATACATATTCGGATAATAATAAGGTACTCCGTCATCTAGATAATCACCCCCATTACCGGATCCCCTAAAATAATCATAAGCAAACCTGTATGCCATTTTTTCGGTTTGGCTGGTTTTATCTTTTACAGTAATCTTAGCCAGCTTTACACCTCCTTTAAAGTCGACTCTGTCGGTATTGCTTTCAAATATGACCAATTCGTTTCTGGTTTCGATGGTTTCCAGATACACGTTGTGGGGCTCCCATACAAGTGAAAAATTTCTTGATGGAGTTCTTACTCCTTGTTGTAAAATGCATGTTTCGCTTAAAGGTGGCAAATTGACAGGGCTAATATATTTATACTTCAAACTAATTTCATCCCCAGTGGAACTAGTGATATTTGTTAACACCAAACTTGTACAATAACCCGAACTGCTCTCACCTTGTTCAAAACGGTAAATAGTTCCGTCTTCTCCGGTAATGACAAATCCGTTGGTCACATTACCGGTAATTTTGCATTTATTTTTTTGTCCTACAAAAACGATAGAGTCGTTTTTGGGATGTTTAGTAAACTTGAAAGAGTAATTCAAAAAATTAGCTGAATAAACATCCTGATCTTCTACTCCGGCAAGCAATGCATCTATTACTTCTTCAGTGATAATTTGCGGGCTTGATTTTTCAGGATAACAACTCCATTTAACGTACCAGTCTTCATGTTTCCCAGATGGAGATGTGCTATTGCCCATATAGCTAAGTACATTTTTATATGTATTCCAATCAAGTTTGTGTGCAGCAGGATTAGAATCATATCCTCTAGAGGGAATATAGAATATATTACCTCCGGCTATCAGATTCCATCCTAAACCAACCCATGTGGCTTCCTGACTTACCTCAATACCGGCTGCATGATAGCTTAATGTAATAGGAAGAGACAATTTTCCAATCGTCACAGTATGAATAGGAATTGATATATCGGGAGTTCCTGTATAAAGACTTACCGGAATATCTCCGTATTTTCCTAAACTTCTCGATTCGGGAGACGCCGGAATAATAGTGGGTGTTTGTACAGATTGAGCAAATAAGCCGATCGCTATTACAAAATGGAATAAGCATAGAAATGAAAACTTTTTCATAACTAAATGCAGTCCTCCTAAATTTGATCTCACGTTCAATCCATCGGATATTTGTCTCGCTTGCGGGAAGACAGGAGAGGTGAGCATATTAGGGAGCTTTGGGCTTAGCACTATATTTTCATTTTCTTTCTTGGCAAAGCTAAGCGGTAAAACAGAGCGGATTACGGCCTTATTTTTTGAATGTTTCATATATTTACTATTTGTTTTATGCATTAAGGACAAAAGGAACTCGCAATAATCATAGCTCTTTGGTTATAGCCTGAACTGCCGGGATCTTTGTACTGTACTTGTTGTTTTACCAGTTGATCGGCTGCACGGTAAGCGTTGCGCTCTGTGCTTAATTTGTGAAGATTCTGTGCCCGTAGGCTTATTACCATTAAGGGAATAGAAAATAGGGAATGTGTAATTTTTTCCATTTTTATTGATTGGGTTTATTGTGTATCGTTGTCACTTTGTGACTGGGTTTATTTTTCATTTTTTCAAAGTCAGAATATCAAAAGTATAACAACGTTATTAAACTAAATAAATTTGCATAGCAAAATAATAATCTAACTTAGAGCCTCTTTAAAATTTAATAATTGACAATCTTGGGTGACAAAATCACTTTCTCTACAATTCTGTATGGATTTGCCAATATATTCATCGCCGAAAAAACAGGGTACGAAGAAGTTGTCAGAGAAACTTCATGATATTTTTCACAAAATAACGCAATGGAGTCCATAAGCTAGCCGTATCGGGCAATTCAACTCTTCCTGCTCCGAACGTAACCTCTATTCCAGTTCATTCGCCTACCGCCTTGCCAATTTTGTTTTGGCATTCCTTGTTCCATTGCTCCTTTGGCGGTCTGCCAAGAAGTTTGTTCATGGCTTGAATCTTCAGATTTTTCATTAGTGAGCGGTACTGTTCATGCAAATTTTATTCACGCAAAATATATTGCTTATCACCAATAATTTCGCATCCTCTATAAGTGCATATAGTCATTAATAAAGGGTGAGTTAGCTTGTATCAATCTTTCTCTTCATACTCCAGTGTTTTTTCTATTTGGTATCAATTTCGTGTAACTAAGATATTCATAGCAATAAATCTTCGCCAACAAAAATATCTACTTTATTTCACAAAGCATGCAATCCCTACGTTATCATTACGTTATTTTTTTTCGAGCCTAGGTTAACAGAACGTTAACGAAAGAGTAGTCAATGCCAGTCAATGTTAACGCCTAGTCAGCCCTGTTTCCCTATTTCAGGGAGATACAGAGAGAAATAGGACATGCTACGTTAACAGAATATTGTATTGTTCACTTCCAACGTTAACGAAATGTTAACATTGAACTACTTTGGCATTTCCTTCGTCTGGCTACCAATATTTCTCGGAACTTTAAACGGGGCTTTAAAATGGTGAACGATGTAGAATTCTACAATGATTTAGCAACACCCTAGAGGATTGTGTGTGGGTGGTGGTTGCTAGTTAGCTTACGGATCATGAATAGCACTTGGTATAGGGCAAAAAAAAGATTGATTGTCATCGCGACAATCAATCTTATATATAAAGCTGTATTCTATTTTGAAATCTAAAAGAAGAAGCTAATAATCCACGAACGAACATCATTTACTTCATTACCATCTTTGTTTTTTCAAGAATACTCAGTTACATGTTGAATAGACATTGCAACACTGCATTTCAGGAGGTATCCAACCTTCATAAGTTTCTTTCTCTATGACAATTCTTACTTTCAACCATCTATCAATACAATCAAGAACAACATACATATTAGGATTATACTCCTTCTCAATATATACACTTTTACTATCTTTAGAAGGACACGCATAAAAAATCAATGGTTCATTATAAGCACGAGAAAAAATACCTAGATGGATATTCTTTTTTATCCAACCTTTTATAGGTATAATGATATCACCTATAGAATAATAAGCAGAAACATAAAACAGACTGTCATTGCTAAGAAGTATATCAAATAAAACGTAATTTTCTTTATTGAAATCATTCTTCACGATATTTGTAATATTACCATTTGGATGATCATACACAGGTATTTCTCCAGAATAATCAATATCTAAAAAAATAGATGAGTTGCATTCTCTTACTTTTTCTTGCGAATAAAGATCTATTCTCAAAAAAAACATCAATATTATAAATAATAACATTCTCATTTTATTAATCTTTTTTAGTGACCCACTTAGGTGCATATATTCTAGGAACAACGCCTGTAGCTCCCTGTATAGGTCCTTTCATTATAACTTGGCGTATTACTTGTACCTTAAAGTTTTTAACTCCATACATAACATCATTAAATCCAGACCAGTCATCTGGGTGTATTAATAGGCAACCGGTGGAAACACGCCCTCCTGCAAATCCACTCCTATTAGTGGAATGTATAAATATACCATCTTTATAACCTTCTCCATCGCTACTTAACTGATCTGGAGCATTAGGATTTATCTTACCATCTAACATTCTCACAGGCCCTCTATTATTTAAAACCCAGTTAGATTTTAGAGAGCCGCTTTTTCCCTTTGAATCATAATTAGCATTGTATAAACCTTCATCTATTGGCCCGAATTTAGCCGCATTAGAAGTCATTGTGAATCCTCTATACTTATGAATATCGTCAGCTCCATCAGGACCATATACCATTACACTTGCAGTTACAGCACCTTCCCCTTTTATGTTATCCCCCTTTCCCAATTTTTCCTCTCTTGAACCATTGAAAACGACAATTGCTTCAACTCCTTTTAGGATAAAATCTTTTCCATTAGTATCTTTTACTCCTGTATTGTATGTATCTCCATCTCTCCAATTCCAAGTAGGATCACTTTTGCCATCTAAAGAATAATAAAACCATGCAAGTCCTGTGGGATCTATTCTTACAATAGGATTATTCCCTACATAAGCATACGGACTAGCCCCATAATACTTCTCTGCCAACGGATCCATCGTACTAAACCTACCCAAAGCAGGATCCATCAACCTTGCCGAATAATCATAAAGATTCAACCCTCTTTCCGTATCCAGTTCCTTTCCATTGTACTTGTAAGGCTGCCCGCTCGTAGTAACACCTTCAGCAAACGACATCCCGAACGGATAATAATGACTCGTCTGAACGATTCCTCCGCTTGCATTAGCTACCACACGGTTATTGCCCAAATGATCAGTCAGGTAGAAGTAATAAGCACCACCTTCTATATATGTATTCGTAGTCTGTCCCAGTGTATTACTAATCGCAACACTCTGCGGCAAATTTAGTAAATTATATGTAACACCTGTTATTCCTTTGTTTAAATCTTGCGTTAAATTGCCATTTAAGTCATAGAAATGTATGCATTTTATCGGAAAGCATATGGAATAGGGGCAAAAAACATTGATCGTCATTGCGATAACAATTTACACTTTAAAAATATAAAGTGAAACAAAATACAAAAGGAAGGAACTAATAACATACAAAAAGACTAGCCACCCTTTTAATTTATGATATTTCTCATTCTTATAACGCAGTTCCAGTTCTTTATATTTCTTTTTGTCTATAAAAAAACTAATTATTATAAATACACACAAAATGCAACCTATCAATACAGTGCTAAATTTTATTTTAAGTAAAGAAAACACTAATGCTAATAAAGACAAAAAATAAAAACTTAAACTCCCCAACACCAAAAGACTTCCCGTAAAATGTCCATCTTTCTCACCCCTGTTCTCATAAAATTTCGAGATTCTATAATAACAATAATCAAACCAAGTTTTCATAACCCATCTTATTTAAAAAGTTAATTCACAGGAAGACCAAAGTTTAACCCCATTCCATCCATAAAAAAGAGATCCTTATATTGTTTATCAAATTTAGTCATTCCAATATTTGGAAGCAACCAATCTCATAAGCATAATTTTCTAAATCAAATTCGATATTGATGATTTGCTTCAATTTGCTTATCTGTTTTTTTTTCACAGTATAGACGTAGTAATACATTAATGGATCCTTTTTTCTAGGTTTCATAATACTTTTGAGGGTCTCAAAATCAACATCATCTATATTATATTCACCAACAAGTTTATCTGTTTTTTTATCAAACCAGCTAATCAATCTTACTATTTTCATACTCAATTTTCTGTTTTTCTATTTGGTTTACCTTCTTCTCTCTTAAAAACATAATACAACGTCCCACCATTACTCCGACGTGAAGGAATGCCCAACTTACTCAGCAACCGACCGAAATGGACGATCTTGCCGGTGGTGAAGCGCATGCGGCTACGTTGCTGTATGTGTTCCAGAATGCCCACAGCAAGGAGCCACTCGCCTTCTTCACCTTTCGCTACGCTGCGGAAATATTGGTGGAAGAGTTGCTCTATGGGTGATATTTCCTGAAACTCTTCGTTGTTCTCCGTCATCAGGCGCTCTTCGCTGCTGTCGAACCAGTAGCGTTCGCCGCCATAGAGGGAGTCCATGGCTTGGGAATAGAGTTGTTCGTAATGGATGGGGCGACTCATATCGATCGGTGCGGTTACTTCGATGCAGATGAAACGACGACTGCCTGATGTGTCGGTGAGCAGGTCTTTATGGTTGCTGGTGCCGATGAACGAGGCGTAACGGCGAAGTTCTTGCACGGCACTGGCGTGAGGAAGGCGGGTGTTGACCACGGGCTTCTGGAGGATGTGTTTCAGAAAGGCTTGCTGGGTGGTGGTTATCTGATCGAACTCGTCAATATTAATCAGGGCGAAACGGTTGAGGAACAGTTCGGCATCACGCTTGCGACTGAAGTCGATGCTGTCGGTGTAGTATTGTCGCAGTTCGGGCGGAACGATGGAGCGGCAGAAGGTGGATTTCTTATAGCCTTGCGGACCAACAAGCAATGGTGATGTGCTGTTCGCGTGATTCTTGTCAAAACCTCTCCAATGGGCTACCATGTTGAGGAACCAGCGATAGAACAGGTCGCGCCAGTAAGGATTGTTGCACTGCACGGTGTCGGCCAATGCACGGATGCGGTCTTTACCATCCCATCTGGAAAGAAAAGAGAGGTATTCTTCGATGGGTTGATAGATGGGCACGGAGTCGGAATTGACATACCGTTTCACATCTCTATCCCACATTTTTAATCCTTCTTTCATGGCACTGATGGCGATACTGTTGAGCACGCGGTCATTCACGGATCTAAAGTAGAAACCAAAGGTGTTTCGCTCCCTATATTCCACCTCGGTGGTTTGGGTGTTATAGCGAAATTCGTAACGGCGTTTCATAAATTCTTCCGTGGCCAGAGCAAGGGCCATTTCGTTACTTACACAGGGTTTATTACCAAAGCCTTTTCCTTTGAGGTAAACATTATGTATCGTGCTGCGAATGATCATTTCGTGTTCTTCGTCGTAATAATGATAGCGTGTCCAGCGCACAGCATCGTCTTCGGGAATGCCGGAACGAAAGCAATTCTCACCCAAGCGCACCAATAAGGGTTTCATATCTTTATCTGGATCAAAATCTTTCAACGAATTGAGTGCATCCGTCTCCGAGGTTTCAAAAAGCATTGACATCGTTTTATAGCTACCAAAGCCGGGCAGAAGGCGTTTAAGAGGATCCGGTTCGGCATTAACAGTCTCCTTATAGGTCATTTCGGTGGGCATCTCCGTGGGTTGTTGCAGATACAGAGGGGTGGCATTGGGGGCAAAGTACAATTCCGGATCGAAACTCAGGCGACAAGAGCGTTCGAGTGTAGGCTCTTTGAGCTCGATGCTAAAACTGAGTTCAGGCTGATAGATTCGGAATGCTTGTCGATAGGCATGCGCCTGAAACAGCAAAATGTCTTCACAGTTCTCGGGCAAGGTGTCGTCCGGACGGGTGAAGCGCACCCATATCTTCACACTCTTTCCACTGGAACCGGTAAAAGCGGCCAATGTTTGTGGAAAGTCGCATACTTTTTGTTTGACTGAATCCACCTCATGCTTGCCTGCAAGGTGGTTTACTTCGAGCTGAACGATTCCGTTATACTCCGTCATCTGCACCATTCCGTCTTTTTTACGAAAGACTCCTGCATGGAGTAGCTTCGGAACTTTCTGTACTACCGGGATTTCATACCTCGGACGGGCATATTTCAGCTCCTCTCTCATGTTAATTACCAACTCATTGCTGGCACCCTTCTTCATCTGTTCCATCAATTCAGCCAGTGCAAATGCACGATAGGTCTGAGTCTTGCCGTTATCTCTTAATTGCGTAATTCTCACAGTACCAATTATTTACGTCCTAAAATCTAGTTATTCGTGCAGTAAAGGTACAACAATGCTCATTTACAGGCAAGTAAATACTTGTTTTATTTTCCGAAACAGCACATCCAGGTAGGTAACTTTGCCTCTCTTTTATTTGCATTATGCGTTATTATTTAGTACCTTTATGGCATCAAGCTTTGCGCTTCACACGTGTGGAGTGTAGGGATCACGCCCGTAGTCTGTACACCCCACGTGTGTAGTCTGTACGGACTACGGGCGTGAAGCGAAGAGCTTGAACCGAGGCATACGGTTAGTAGTTACCTTATCGCAGCTTACAGATACCGTCCCGTTGGGAAGTTTAACGTACAATCAATTCACAATTAACTAATAAAAAACAAAAAGTATGGCCGCAGAGTATGACTTTAGAAGAAAACCTAGTAGCAAAGAAGAAGCAGAACAACAACCTCTCTATCCGCGCATCGTGTCGAAGGGCACAATATCGACCCAAAAACTAATTACCGAGATTTCCGAGGCATCGACTTTCACCGAAGGCGATCTGGAGGGGGTGCTATGTGCGCTGAGCAAAAAGATATCGGGCTATCTGGCGGACGGATTTCATGTGGAACTGGGCGAGATGGGTTATTTCTCAGTCAGTCTGAAAGCACGACCGGTGATGGACAAAAAAGAAATTCGTTCGCATTCCGTCTCTTTTGACAACATAAACTTTCGGGCGTCGAGCAAGTTTCGCAAACAGTCGTGCGGCTACCTGGAACGTGCCAGATATGGCTTCCGACACTCAGCCAACTTACCCGAAGAAACCCGCAAAAGCCGATTGGAGGCCTATTTCAGCACACATCATTTCATCACTCGCACGGAATATTCGCAAATCAGCGGCCTGCTCAAAGGGAAAGCGTTGAAAGAACTAAACGACCTGATAGCCGATGGATATCTGGACACAATCGGCCGGGGAAGCCACAAAATCTATGTTAAAACCACACAAGTGTGAGAGTAAAACCCGAAAAGTGAGAGTAAAACGCTCGAAAACGTGGTAGACATATTTTACTATCACACGCTGGAATGACTTACAGAAAGCCGTTTCAGCGTTTTTTGTGATAGATGTGATAGTAAAACGTGTTTTTTCATAGGAGGTAAGTGAGTGGTGAGAAGAGTAATAATAAAGGGCGATTCATTGCCTTAATGCAACTTTTTCATACCTTTGCATTTCAATTTTTCTTTTATATGAAAACAGACAGTCAAGTTATATTCGATAGAAATGTGGTGGAGTTTGTAACCGTTGCTGCTGAGGCTTGTGCATTCTTGGAACGATCCGAGAGCATGAAGCGCAGTCAATTTGTTGACACCATCCTAAAAATACTTCCGTTACTTTACCTCAAGGCATCACTGCTGCCCAAGTGCGAAATGATAGGCGAAGATGAACTCGAAACCTTCGTCACCGAGGAAACGTATGAGATACTACGCATGAACATCGCATCGGTATTGGCCGAAAAAGATGATTATCTGGAAGTGTTCCTGCCCGATATGGCTTACAGCGACACGCCGATAAAAAAATGTATCTCCGAAGATCTGGCCGACATCTATCAGGATATTAAGGATTTCATTTTCATTTTTCAACTGGGACTGAACGAAACAATGAACGACGCACTGGTAATCTGCAAAGAGAATTTCGGAAACGTCTGGGGACAGAAGCTTGTAAACACGCTCCGTGCATTGCACGATGTGAAGTACAATCCTGATGCGGAACCGGAAGAGGAAGAAGTAAATGACGAGAATAAATAAAGATGGTTATAAAAAGAAACATATCGAAAGAAGAGATATCACAATTGCCCAAAGCATCCTTTCCGGGAAAGATCTATGTTATCCAGACGGAGGCGGAAGCTGAAAAGGCGGTAGACTACCTATCATCCAGGCAAGTGCTTGGCATAGATAGTGAGACCCGCCCTTCATTCGTCAAAGGGCAGTCACACAAAGTAGCATTGTTGCAGATCTCTTCCGAGGAGTTTTGTTTCTTGTTCCGCCTCAACCTCACAGGGCTCACAAAGTCGCTACTCGACTTGCTGGAAAACCCTGCCATTATCAAAGTGGGACTGTCACTGCGCGACGACTTCATGATGCTACGCAAACGGTCGCCTTTGAAACAGCAAGCTTGCATCGAATTGCAAGACTTCGTCCATCCGTTTGGCATTGAGGACAAGAGCCTGCAAAAGATCTACGGGATCTTGTTTGGCGAAAAAATATCAAAATCGCAACGTCTCTCAAACTGGGAGGCAGATGTGCTGAGCGACGCACAAAAGCTTTATGCCGCAACCGATGCCTGGGCCTGCCTGAACATCTATAACCGACTTCAGGAACTGGAAAGTACCCACTCTTTCGAAATAGAACCTCTGCCGGAAGAAGAATCGACGGATCTCGATGCAGCCAATCAACAATCACAAGAAAAGTAATCCATAACATCAACCTATGTCCTATAAAAAAGTATATCTGAAATCAGGAAAAGAAGAATCATTGAAAAGGTTTCATCCATGGCTTTTCTCGGGTGCCATTGCGTACTTCGACGGAGAGCCGGAAGAGGGTGAAGTGGTGGAAGTATATACCTCAAAGAAAGAATTTATTGCCGAAGGCCATTTCCAAATAGGAAGCATTGCCGTGCGTGTGCTGAGTTTTGTACAAGAAAAGATTAATCATGACTTCTGGAAAAGGAAGTTGCAAGTGGCCTACGACATGCGCAAGAGCATTGGCGTGGCTGTAAACCCGACCAACAACACGTATCGGCTGATACATGGAGAGGGCGATAACCTTCCCGGACTGATCATCGATGTGTACGCCAATACTGCCGTGATGCAAGCGCACTCTGCCGGCATGCATGTTGACCGCATGGCGATAGCCGAAGCCCTCATAGAAGTGGTGGGAGAAACGGTGCCCAACATCTATTATAAATCGGAATCGACTTTGCCATTCAAAGCTGACCTCTTTCCGGAAAACGGATTTCTGAAAGGTGGCAGTACGGACAACATGGCACAAGAATACGGACTGAATTTTCACGTAGACTGGTTGAAAGGACAAAAAACAGGCTTCTTCGTTGACCAACGGGAGAACCGTGCTTTGTTAGAAAGATATGCCAAAGACAGAACGGTACTCAACATGTTTTGCTACACCGGCGGCTTTTCATTCTACGCTATGCGTGGTGGTGCCAAGTTGGTTCACTCGGTAGACAGTTCGGCAAAAGCCGTAGACCTGACCAACAAGAATGTGGAGTTAAACTTCCCCGGCGATGACCGCCACACAGCTTTTGCAGAAGATGCTTTTAAATACCTCGACCGCATGGGCGATCAATACGACCTGATTGTTTTAGACCCGCCCGCCTTCGCCAAACACAAAGAAGCACTACGCAACGCCCTGCAAGGCTATCGCAAACTCAATGCCAAAGCTTTTGAGAAGATCAAACCGGGAGGCATCCTGTTCACTTTCTCTTGTTCGCAAGTAGTGACGAAAGATAATTTCCGCACAGCAGTATTCACCGCAGCAGCCATGTCGGGCCGAAGCGTACGCATCCTGCACCAGCTTACTCAGCCCGCCGACCATCCGGTAAACATCTATCATCCCGAAGGTGAATACCTCAAAGGATTGGTACTCTATGTAGAATAATTCCGAATTAAAAATATAAATAAAGTTAATACAAGAAATAAAATAAGCACATTACTATGTTACACAACATAAAAACGCATATATTTGCACTGTGTTTTTCATGGTATTAGATTTAAGGTTTGAAGATTGGTTGTCGCGATGACAATCAATTTTTTTTTGGCCCTATACCAAGTACTGTTCATAAAAAAAAGGAAAAGCAAATTATCGGTATTGAAACGAAATATAACGTTAATACTTTCTCCCCAACAGAAAACACAAGCAATCGACTCGTGTTTGTATTTACTTCTTAAGCAAATAAATTAGTAGTGGTATCAGGACTTTCAATTTATCTGAATGCCCTGTCTCATACATTAGATTTAGTTCCTGACGTAACGTAGAAAGTGCAGACGAAAGCCCATTTCGGACGGTTTTCTCACTTATAGAAAGAGCTTCTGCCGTTTCTTTTACCGACCGATGCTCCACATGACGTAATTCATAAATTTTACGGGTTAGTGGAGGCAGATTTCTCAGAATCTCATCCATCAGATGCAATATTTCCTTCACATAAAGATCTTCCGAAATATGCGTATAAGTCAAATGATCGACCTGTTGCCCAAGAAGATTCTCGTTAGATATTTCCATTTTGCTAGCCTCCTTTTGCACCTGTTTTAGTATCCGGAATGTTAGATTACGCAATAGATAATCTTTAGCTGAACCATGCTCATTCACTTGAATTCCTGTCGGTAAAGTCCACACTCCTATCCAAAAAATCTGCGTGACATCACAAGCAGCGTCATAATCATTCAATCGGGAGAAAACCCAACGATAGAACAATCGTTCGTAACGGTTGTAAAGCACATCAAAAGCCTTGGCGTCTTTCTCTGCTATCCTGTCTAATAGTTCCCGGTCGGTCATTCTACTTTTTGTTTTCAATCGCAAAAATAGATAGAGTATGTTGCAGAAATATTATAAAAACATTAAAATACGATCACTGCATACTCCAATTCATCAACCAGAAGCGCTGTAATCAGAATGAAACATAATGGTAACTAAATCTTAACAGCTTTCATATGGGACAATTGCCCTACTTAAGTCTTTTATCTAATAGGAAGGAAAAGATAATTTCTTCAGAAAAAGAAATGAATAAAATAATAAAAAAAGAGGGTACTGTACATCTATGAGCATAAAAGACAAAAAACAAACCGGAATATTGGATTACATTGTGGATTTGGTGCGACGTTATGAACGCGGCGAAGTAAGTAACTCGATGAAGCAGGCACTCGACAGGTGGACTCCCGATACTGCCGACACAGAAGGTTACCCGATGGACGAACAAAAATCAGCCCTTGCCCGTGACAAAGTAAGCCGACACGTAACAGCACACATCCGCCACGACCTGAGAAGAATGACGACACGCCCAAGGTGGAGAAACGTTTACCAACGCTATGCTGCATTAGCCGCCATAGTAGTACTTATCGGTAGTGGAGTATGGACAGCTTTCTGGGGTACAAACGGCTTTTTGCAGCCGGAAACAAATACGTTGGCTAATGTCCGCAAAACATGGACGACTGACGACACACACCGGACTAAACTCATTCTTCCTGACGGAACAATTGTACAAGTAAATGCAGGTAGCCGTATTGAAATAGCTGAAGCGGCTTTTAATAAACAAAAACGTGAAGTATGGCTCACTGGTGAAGCTTTTTTTGAGGTGGCAAAAAACAGAAAAAAGCCATTTATTATACATACTAGAAACATTCAAACCACTGTACTTGGGACTTCATTCAATGTAAAAGCCTATCCGCAGCTAAACGAAGATGTGATTTCCGTACGTAACGGACGAGTGGAAATTAGTGAGAACAAAAAACGATTGGGAGTACTAACAGCTAATCATCAACTTAACTATAACAACTATGATCATACAGTCATGATAGCCAACGCCAATTGGCAAGATGCTGCCGGATGGACGAAAGGACGACTGGTACTGAACAGAGCGGGGATGGAAGAACTGAAACTACGCTTACTGCAACAATTCGGTGTAAAAACAATTATTGAACAAGATGCCCTCAAAGGAAAATATATATCAGGAGCGTTTGGTACAGAGAGCACCCTAACGGAAGTAATGAATACAATATGTGCCATCCATAACATACATTATCAAATTAATGGAAGCAAGATTACGATAACTCCCTGACTCTGTGGCAACAGGTGAAATCCTTTAGAAAAGCGATCCGCAAATTCAACGAGGACTCATCTTCTGCTTGCCAATCAGCACTTTAACAATATCTTAATATTAATAGTTTTCTTCTGCAAAGCAAGAACAGAAGAATTATGTCCTCATCAAAAAGTAACAATATAATAATTCATCAATAAATAAGAAAAATGAAAATAACTGTAAAATCACGATGTTTCGGACTGATGCCAATACTGATAGCAGTCCTGACACTATGCTGTATCTTGCCTGTAGAGGCAAAAGATTTCAAAGCACAGTTTCCTGAAGAATTGTTATCAGCGCGATTGAAAAAGATCAGTGAGAAAAGCGGTGCCACCATTCTTTTCGATCCGCAACTAATCGGTAACACTCGTATCCCCTCACTCATAGCTAAAAGCTTAACAGTGGAGCAAGCTCTGGAACGCAGCCTCTCAGGCACGTCCTTTATCTGGAGAAAGACGGCTGAAACGTCTTACGCTATAATAAAAAAATCTACTAACTTGCAATCGAAAAAAGTGCAAGGAAAAGGAGTTATTTCCGGTAAAATTATCGATGAGAATGGCGAAGGAATACCAGGTGTAAACATTCGTTTTATAGGGACAACTCTGGGAGTAATCACAGACATAAACGGGTTTTACAAGCTGACTATTCCTGCCGGAACGTATCAAGTGGAAATAAGCACTATTGGGTATCAAAAACAGAAAATTACAGATGTGGAAATAAAAGATGGTAAAACCACCAATCTGAGCACGTCCATGAGACCATCCAATAATCAATTGGATGATGTAGTAGTTACTGCATCATTCAAAAAAGCGTCTGTGAATAGCCTATACCTGACTCAAAAAAATAGTGCCGGCGTGACCAATGGAATCAGTGCAGAACAAATTGCACGGACACCGGACAAGAATATCGGTGAAACCTTAAAGCGTGTAAGTGGTGTAAACGTACAGGATAATAAATACGTGGTGGTAAGAGGATTGGGCGAACGTTACAATGGCACCATGATGAACGGACAGGTAATGCCTAGTACGGAACTGAATAGAAAACAGTTCTCCTTTGATATTATCCCGACAACGATGGTAGACAACGTTACCATTTACAAGACCCTTACTCCCGATAAAAGTGCGGAGTTTGGCGGTGGACTCATCGAGGTGAATACAAAAAATATTCCTTCCGAAAACTCCTTCAGTATCACTATTGGAGAGAACTATAATGATAAAACTACCGGTAAAAATTTCCGAGCACAGAAGATAAGCAAAAGCAGTTATTTTGGTTCTACTGGTTCCGACCGGACTTTACTGGGGCGAACGGACTGGAAAAATGGCGACGACATTCGTGCTTATTATACAGCTAACGGATCAGATGCCAAACTATTTTCCAATAACTGGAGGCTATACAATTATACCCCGTTGCCTTCGCCAAACCTTCAGGCTTCGCTTGGTAGAGTGATCAACCTAAAAAATAATGACCAGATCGGCATTATTACTTCAATAAGCTACCGCAATACATGGCAAACCTCAGATGTTCTTTCTGGTCGTAATGGATATACAGGTAACGACCAAAACGATGAGCTATATGGCTTTACAGGTAAACGGTATGGTTTTACCACCAATCTTGGAGGCATTGTGGGTATCGGTTATACCGGTAAGCTGTTAAAAGTTAGCTTGCAAAGCATTTATTTACGCACATACGACCAACAACTGTTATTAGGTACGGGATCCAAGGATGATTTTGGGCAAGCCGTAGGTTATTACGACCAAACCACACAAACCACTATGCTTCAAAATCAACTGAAAGGTGAAAAGACGTTTGGTAGCAGAGGTATTAAGCTAAACTGGCTTGGCAGTTATACCATACTGGACAGAGAGAAACCCGATAATCACCAGATGGACGCAAATTACTTTGGCAGCAGCACCGATAGTCCGGATGTAACTACCTCCGATTTCAGTATCATGAATGCACAAAGCAATCTCAGTCAGGGGGTAATGCGTTCCTGGAGCAGGTCGTACGAAAAGAATCTGAGCTGGGATCTGGACCTAACGGTGCCGGTTAAGTTCGATGTTTTAAAAACGATTGTCAATAATTCTTTGAAAGCCGGTTACGCAGGCTGGAGCAAAGATCGGTTATTCTGGGTGATTACTACTGCATCGAATTTTGCCACTTCCGATCCCCAACCCCTGAGCGAGGTGTTTGACCAGACACTGCATCCGACCAGTACCATCGAGATCAATAAATTTGGTGACGATTACCACAAAAAGGCAGCCTTGCACGCAGGCTACATGATGCTGGACTCCCGGATAGGAGATAAACTCCGTCTGACAGCCGGTGTGCGTGGCGAATACTATGACATGAACAGCGCAAACACTCTGCTGGAAAATTTTGTAAGAATACAAAGAGAACAAAATAATGATGTGACCGATTACAGCGATGTGTTTGGATTGGAGTCCAAATTCAATTTGTTTCCGTCTACGGCACTAACTTATGCACTCACAAAACAAATGAACCTGCGCCTGTCTTATGCCAAAAGCATCATTCGTCCCGATCTGCGAGAGTTGTCCTATTTCAAGGAATATGATTTCGAATTGGGTGGTACCTACCAATCTTCAAGCCCGATTCGTTCTACCAAAATCCATAACTTCGATTTCCGTTATGAATGGTACCCCAGTGCGGGCGAAATCTTTTCTTTATCCCTCTTCTACAAAGATCTGGATTATCCCATGGAAATTTTCGGTCTGGGAAACCGGCAGTATGAGCTACGAAATGATCTGTCGGCAAAAAACAAAGGTATAGAGCTGGAAGCACGCAAATCATTTGCCTTTACCAAGCTACCGGTATTACGTAACTTTACCCTGTATGCGAACTTCACGCGTTTGTATGCCAAAGTAACACCGATGACAGTCAACTATGTTGCTTCCACAACCGAACCCAACAAAATAGTGGTGATGGATGTAGCACAGCCAGAGGTAGAGCGTCCACAGGCCGGAGCTAGTAACTACACTTTTAATGCCGGTGCCTACTACGATGCCAAACCTTTCTCGTTGAGTATGAACTATAACTACATATCCAACCGCGTTTTCCGGGCTTCTGAAGTATATAAGGAATCCTTATTCGAAACCCCGCTACCTTCTTTAGACGGACAAATAGCAGTAAACATTCTGAAAAACAAAGGGTTGCTCAAATTCAATGTTAGTAACATACTGAATGAATCAAGCAAGGTATATCGAAAAAGACAGGGAGATAATGCCACTACCTTGTTTTACGAAAAAGGTGACTTTATCGACTATCAGAGTACGCCCGGCCGCACTTATGGAATAAGTTTCAATTATAATTTTTAAATAATTCATTATGAAAAAAATACTGATTACGATATTATTCGGTAACCTTATTTTCCTGTTTTCTTGTACAAAAGAAAAAGAGTTGGAAGACAAGTTTTATTATGGACGCGTGGATGTTGCTGTTGCAAACCTTCCAGGTACTCCGGGCCTTGAGTTGCGAATCAATAATATTCTTCATGATACAATTTCCCAGGGAAGCAGCTCATTCCCGCAGGTTACAGTGGCTGCTAGCGAACCTGTAACCCTGAGTGTATACGAAAGCGCTACCGGCGAATTGGTAGAGGATACTACATTTATATTGAATAAGAATGAAAACAGGTATCTTAAGATAGCCTGTAGCAATGATTATGGTATTAAAGGATGGTTAAATGGCAAGACAGTAGCAGATTCAACAAGACAAATGCAATTTGTTAACAATCTAAACGAGGAACAATATCCTTTCTCTTCATTTGACTTATATATATACACTGCAAACTATAAAACCGGAGCGCCTATAGACACCGTGGCTGTTTTTCATAATTTTAACCGTGGCAAATTATATCCGACAACTCTTACATTGCCGGTTTATAACCAGGACGGAAGTAAAATTACTTATGTTGGGAGTTTGCACAACCATGAAACTCAGGTAGTTATTCCCAATAAAGGACTTAGTAACAAAACCTTTTTTGTAATCTTGAATAATACCTCTAATTACAATGGGACATACGGCATTTACATTGTGATGGATGACGCAAATGCGAGAATATATACAAATATCATTACTCTTTAATAAAATCAATAATAGAGTCTATATATTGCTCAATTAATGCAGTATTAGATTGAAGATTTTAAGATTGATTGTCGCAATGACAATCAATCTTTTTTTGCCCCTATTCCATATGCTTTCCGATAAAATACATACATTTGCAGTGATGTATCGGTAAATCTTAGAAGAAACATATAAAACAGATTTAAAACTATGAGCGTAAAGTATCGTTTGATTATCATGAGCTTCCTGCAATATGCCATTTGGGGAGCGTGGTTGATTTCTTTAGGAGCCTATCTGGGCGGAGGATTAGAATTTAGTGGCAGACAGATCGGTAGTTTCTTTGCCACAATGGGAATAGCTTCCCTCTTTATGCCCGCCATCATGGGTATCATTGCCGACAGATGGATTCCCGCTCAAAAACTTCTGGGTATTTGCCACATCATCGGTGCTGCTCTATTAGTAGCCGCCGCTCCGCAAACTGAATACTTTCCTCTTTATTCGTTGATATTATGTAGCGTCATGTTCTACATGCCTACAATTTCGCTTTCCAATTCTGTGGCCTACAACGCATTGTCTAGCGCCGGACTGGATACGGTAAAGGCCTTTCCACCCATACGAGTATGGGGCACGGTGGGCTTTATTTGTGCCATGATAGCAGTAGACTTACTTGGCTTTGCCCGGACATCCATGCAATTATACACATCGGCCGCATTGGCCGTGATACTAGGTATATACTCTTTCACGTTGCCCAATTGTCCAACTTGCAAAGTTGCAAAAAATCAATCGTGGGTAGACACGATGGGATTGCGGGCCTTTGCACTCTTCAAACAAAAGAAGATGGCTGTCTTCTTCATCTTTTCAATGTTACTGGGGGTGTCGTTGCAAATCACAAATGCTTTTGCCAATGACTACCTCACCAACTTCTTCGGAAGCAACGAGGCATACAAAGGAACATTCGGAGTGGAGCATGCCAACATATTGATCTCCATCTCACAAATGTCTGAGACGCTTTGCATCTTGCTTATTCCTTTCTTCCTGAAAAGATTTGGAATTAAAAACGTGATGCTGATCAGCATGTTTGCTTGGGTATTGCGTTTCGCTTTGCTAGGTACAGGAAATCCGGGAGAGGGAGTATGGATGCTCGTTCTGTCGATGCTGGTATATGGAGTGGCGTTTGACTTCTTCAACATTTCCGGTTCGCTATACGTTGATAAAGAAACCGATCCTTCTATCCGATCGAGCGCACAAGGTGTTTTCATGATTATGACGAACGGATTCGGGTCTTTCTTCGGATCATACGCTGCCGGCGAAGTGGTGGATAGAAACGGGTGGCCCGACTCATGGTTCATCTTTGCGGGATATGCATTGGTGGTCGGTCTTTTGTTTGCTGTTGTATTTAAGTATAAACATCATCCGAGCGAGATAAAAGACAAAATATAAAAGAAGTATGGATAAAAAAGTTGAATTACAAGTACTAAACCTAACGAGGAGTCAGGCAGAGGCGAACGCTTTTGCAATGGTGCTCGGTGAGGTCAATGGTGAGCGTCAACTTCCCATCATCATTGGAGCTGGCGAAGCACAATCTATTGCGCTACATCTAAAAGGAGTAAAATATCCTCGCCCTCTGACCCATGATTTATTTGTATCTTGCTTAACTTCTTTCTCAATTACGCTAACTGAGATTTTAATCTACCGGGCCGAAGAGGGGGTTTTCTATTCTCACCTTTATCTAAAGAAGGGTGAAGAAATGATCAAGGCTGACTCACGCACATCGGATGCTGTGGGTCTGGCCATCCGCATGCAATGCCCCATCTACATTTACGAATCCATTCTCGAAAAAGAGTGTCTGGCATCAACCGAATTAAATACTGAAACGGAAGAGGAAAAAAAGAATCTAGAGGAAGAAACCGTGCAATCATTGAAGAAAGCATTGGCTAAAGCCATAGAGAATGAGAATTATGAATTAGCGTCTGTGTTACGTGACGAAATTTTACGCCGAAAATAATTATGCATGTATTTTATACACCCGATATATTGACCAAGGCAGAGCTTCCTGAAGAAGAAGCCGCCCATTGCAGCCGTGTACTACGTCTCTCAGCAGGAGACGAGATAACACTGACGGATGGGAGGGGTAACTTTTATCTCGCAGAAATAACGGCGACAACCAATAAGCGTTGCACCGTTATGGTCAAGGAAACGAGACCGCAAGAGGCACTTTGGCCTTGTCATCTGCACATCGCCATGGCACCCACAAAAAACATGGACCGCAACGAATGGTTTGCCGAGAAAGCAACGGAGATTGGTTTTGATGAACTGACTTTCCTGAACTGCCGCTTCTCGGAACGCAAGATTATAAAAACCGAACGCATTGAAAAGATATTGATTTCGGCCATCAAGCAGTCGCTGAAAGCCCGCTTACCGAAATTGAATGAAATGACGGACTTTGATAAGTTCATCGCTCAGGATTTTAAAGGACAGAAGTTCATTGCTCACTGTTACGAAGGAGAAAAGCCTTTCTTGAAGGATGTACTCCGAAAAGGCGAGGATGCTTTGGTCTTAATTGGTCCGGAAGGTGACTTTAGTGAAAAAGAGGTGGAGAAGGCTATCGAAAAGGGATTCATCCCCATTAGTTTGGGAAAGTCGCGCTTACGTACCGAAACGGCCGCTTTAGTGGCCTGCCACACAATGATTATAGCTAACTGATTATTCATATATAGTATGGAAAGAAAAAAGACTTACCGCTTTCTGGCACTCACAGTGCTGATTGTATTTCTAGCCGCCTGTTCCGGTGAAACTGAATACACAAATATAATTCCGGCCGACGCTTCGGCTGTAGCAAGCATCAACCTGAAATCTTTGGCCGAGAAATCGGGACTGAATGATCAGGAGAACAAAGAGGTGAAGCAGAAATTGATGGACGCCATCAAGAGTGGATTGAGTGCTACGGCATTTAAGCAGGTGGAGAAGATAGTGAATGACCCTGCCGAGAGCGGACTAGCGCTGAATGAGCCGATCTATTTCTTCGCATCACGCACACTGCCCTACCCCGCTCTTATCATGAAGGTAACTGACGTGGACAAAGTACGTGCTACTCTGGATGCTATGGCTTCGGAGCAAGTATGCCAACCTGTGGCTGAAGGTGACGGATACGACTTTACCACTTTCACCGACGGTTCATTATGTGCTTACACCAAAGGTGCCTTAGTAGTGGTGCTTTCGGTTGAAAGTACTCAATTGGAAACGATCAAAAAGACAGTAACCCAATTGATGAAACAAGAGGCGGACAAGAGTGTGAGCAAAAACAAGGGCTTCATCAAGATGAAAGAGCAGAAAGGAGACATGATTTTCTTTGCTTCTATGCAGGATCTACCGGCCACTTACACCCAACAAATAGGATTCGGGCTTTCCGAAGAGATGGATATGAGCCAATTGTTTGTGTTGGGTAGCTTTAACTTTGAGAACGGAAAGATCAGCATGAAATACGAAACTTATACGGAGAACAAAGAGTTACAAGCGCAACTGAAAAAGCAGCAGAAAGCTTTTGGCACGCTAAAGGCTTCTCTCACCTCCTACTTCCCGGCATCTGCGGTAGCTTATATTGCGGTGAATGCCAAAGGGGATGAATTCTACAAACTGCTATCGGAAAACAGAGAATTTCAGAACTCGTTTATCGGTGCCGAACGAAGTGAAGTAAAGAAGCTAATTACTCACATCGACGGTGAGGTGGCCATTGCGATTACAAATGCGTCGCTGATGGGAATGCCTTCGTTCATCGCTTATGCGGAGATCAACAATGAGGTAGCTGTGAAAGCTCTACGCAAATATGCCGCTATCTCAATAGTGCCGATGTATGTGGGGCAGACCGGCAAGCTGGCCTTCATCACCAATGATAAAGCACTCATGACAGTTGCCGGAAAGATGCAGACTGATCCGCTCAGCAAAGCTTCTTTCGCCGGAAACATCAAAGGAAACACTTACTACATGGCAGTCAACACGGAAAGCTTATTGAAGTTACCTCTGGTAGCCGACATGGCCGGATTTGGAGAAGAGTTTGCCATGTACCAGAACTTAGGATCGCAGATTTCATACATAGAGATGTGCGGACAAGAGGATGGAAAAGGAGAATTGAACATGACATTAAAGAATAAGGAAAAGAACGCCCTCAAGCAAATTGTTGATTTCGCAAAACAGTTTGTCGGACTATAAAACACGAATTATGAATAGCATTCATTTGCAACAAACACTGCCTGAGGTTTTTGCCGAACGCGACAAGATTGAATCGGAAGTATGGCACAAGGATCTTGTATTCAACAAAAAGGAAATTTACCTGATTGAAGCTGCTTCCGGAACCGGCAAATCATCTCTTTGTAGCTTCATCTACGGATATCGGAATGATTATCAGGGAATCATTAGTTTTGATGCACAAAACATCAAAGCAATGAAGATAAAACAATGGGTGGAGTTAAGAAGGCATTCCATCAGCATGCTTTTTCAAGACCTGCGTCTGTTTTCGGAGTTGACTGCAATCGAAAACATTCAACTGAAGAACAACCTGAGCGGATATAAAAGCAAAAAGGAGATCATTGCCTATTTTGAGGCTTTGGGCATCGCCGATAAACTGGACAAGAAGGTAGGCAAGCTCTCTTTCGGACAGCAACAACGAGTGGCCTTTATCCGTGCACTTTGTCAACCGTTCGACTTTATCTTTCTGGATGAACCGATCAGTCACCTTGACGATGTGAACGGACAGATTATGGGTGAACTGCTCACCGCCGAAGCCCGTCAACAGGGTGCCGGTATTATCGTAACATCCATCGGGAAACATATAGAACTGGAGTATAACAAGGTGTTGCAACTTTGATGAACCTCCGCAGAAAACAACTGAATTGTAATTCGCTTAATCGCAAATCAAAATGAAACTTCTCTGGAAACTTCTCCGTCAACACATAAGCATCGGTCAACTGGCCGGCTTCTTCCTGGCAAACCTCTTCGGCATGATTATCGTACTGCTCAGCGTGCAGTTTTACACCGACATCATTCCGGTATTCACCGAAGGTGACACTTTCATGAAGAAAGACTATCTCATTGCCACAAAGAAAATCAGTGCCATTGGTTCATTTGCAGGAAAAAGCAACACGTTCTCTGACGAGGATCTCAAATCGTTGAAAGAACAATCGTTTACCAAAAATGTAGGTGCATTCACTCCTTCACAATTTAAAGTATCGGCAGGCTTTGGCATGCAAGAAGCCGGCATCCATCTGTCTACAGAGATGTTCTTCGAATCTGTACCTGATCAATTTGTCGATGTAAGTCTTGACAAATGGCACTTCGACAAAGAGAGCCGCAACATTCCCATCATTCTTCCCCGCAATTACCTGAACTTATACAATTTCGGTTTTGCACAATCGCGTAGCCTGCCCAAGCTATCGGAAGGGGTCATGGGATTGATACAAATGGACATCGTGTTGCGTGGTGAGAATGGGCAGCAAGAACAATTCAAAGGAAACATCGTTGGTTTCTCCAACCGTTTAAACACAATCTTGGTGCCGCAAGCATTCATGTCATGGGCGAACAATGAGTTTGCCCCTAACACGAAAGCACAACCTGTTCGCCTCATTATTGAAGTGGATAATCCGGCGGATGCCTCCATCGCAAAGTACTTTCAGCAGAAAGGATACGAAACGGAAAACGACAAACTGGATGCGGGTAAAACCACTTATTTCTTGCGCTTAATCACCGGTATCGTGCTGGGTGTGGGATTGTTCATCAGTGCCCTATCGTTCTACATCCTGATGTTAAGCATCTTCTTGCTGCTGCAAAAGAACACCACCAAGCTGGAGAGTCTTTTGCTTATCGGCTACAGCCCCGCCAAAGTGGCCATCCCCTATCAGATACTCACTTTGGGACTGAACTTGATCGTACTGCTCCTAAGCCTCGGATCTGTGGCGTGGATGCGTACTTATTATACAGAGGTACTGACACAGCTCTTCCCACAAATGGAAGTTAAGTTATTTTGGCCGGCTATCATCATGGGTCTTATTCTATTTGTAGCCATATCTCTGATGAACATTATTGCCATAAAAAAGAAAGTAGCCTCTATCTGGATGCACAAATCCTGATTGCTTCTGTAAGAAAGAGAAGGCATATTTCATTTTCTTTTTTATATCTTTGTACAAACGATAAATTAAGACGAATATGCCTGATTATGATTTAATCGCGATATTAGGTCCCACCGCCTCGGGGAAGACGCCTTTTGCAGCCGCACTGGCTTACGAGCTGGATGCGGAAATCATTAGTGCCGACTCACGTCAGATATATAGAGGCATGGATCTCGGCACAGGCAAAGACATCATCGACTATACCGTGAAAGGCAGGCAAATACCTTATCACCTCATCGACATCGCCGAACCCGGATATAAATACAATGTATTCGAATTTCAACATGATTTCTTAAATGCCTACGAAGCCATTAAACAGAGAGGTAAACTACCTGTTTTATGCGGAGGAACAGGCTTATATCTGGAGTCGGTGCTGAAAGGGTATCAATTAATACCTGTACCCGAAAACCCCGAACTTCGGAATCGACTGGCTGATAAGAGTTTGGAAGAATTAACGACTATTCTCAAAGGATACAAAACATTGCACAACTCTACAGATGTAGATACTGCCAAGCGTGCCATACGTGCCATAGAAATTGAAGAGTATTATGCATCGAACTATCTGTCGAAGAGAGAATTTCCTACGTTCAACAGCCTCATCATCGGAATAGACATTGACAGAGATTTACGTCGTGAAAAGATAACACGCCGCTTACACCAACGACTGGAAGAGGGCATGGTAGACGAAATAAAAAGGTTATTGGCCAAAGGAATCAGTGCCGACGACCTGATTTACTACGGCCTTGAATATAAATATCTAACGCTTTATGTCACGGAACAACTCAGCTTCGAAGAGATGTTTACGCAACTGGAAATAGCCATCCATCAGTTTGCCAAACGGCAAATGACATGGTTTAGAGGTATGGAACGGAGAGGTTTCAATATTCATTGGATAAATGCTTCGTTGCCGATGGAAGAAAAAATAGAAAAAGTAAAAAGACTAAGAATGATATGAGTGTAGAACCAGGAAAATGGGGAATTATATATAATCCCAAAGCCGGAACACGCAAAGTTCAAAAACGGTGGAAAGAGATCAAAGAGTATATGGATAGTAAGAAGGTGTCTTACGACTATGTACAATCTGAAGGCTTCGGATCCGTGGAACGACTGGCCGGCATTTTAGCTAACAATGGCTATCGAACAATTGTGGTAGTGGGAGGAGATGGTGCACTTAACGATGCTATCAATGGTATCATGAACTCCAACGCACCGGATAAAAGTGAGATTGCTATCGGAATTATTCCCAATGGAATAGGTAATGACTTTGCCCGGTATTGGGATCTGAATCTGGAATACAAAGAAGCAGTGAACTGGGTAATCAATAACCGCAAAAAGAAAATAGATGTGGGCTACTGCAACTTCTATGATGGAGAAAAGCATGTACGGCGCTACTTCATGAATGCTGTAAACATCGGACTCGGAGCACGTATTGTGAGAATAACCGACCAGACAAAACGCTTCTGGGGCGTGAAGTTCTTATCTTATCTGGCAGCCTTATTCCTCTTATTCTTCGAAAGAAAACTGTATCGGACTCACCTCAAAATAAACGATGAACACATACGAGGACGAATCATGACCGTCTGTGTGGGGAATGCAACGGGATATGGACAAACGCCCAGTGCTGTGCCCTACAATGGCTGGCTGGATGTTTCCGTCATCTATCGTCCCGAATTGTTGGAAGTAATTGCCGGCTTATGGATGCTGATTCAAGGCCGGATACTAAACCATAAGATGGTAAAATCATATCGTACTAAAAAAGTGCGTGTGCTCCGTGCACGCAATGCTTCGGTAGACCTTGACGGACGCATATTACCTAAACACTTCCCGATTGAGATAGGGATTCTATCCGAATCCATCACACTAATTATTCCTAATTAACTCTACACATATAAATAAGATGAATATAAAAGATTTGAAACACAGCGATTCCGGTAACTTTTTCCTTCTTGCCGGTCCCTGTGTTATTGAGGGCGAAGAGATGGCTATGCGCATAGCCGAACGAATAGTGGAAATGACTGATCGCTTAAAGATTCCTTATGTCTTTAAAGGTTCGTACCGAAAGGCGAATCGTTCAAGGTTGGACTCATTTATGGGGATAGGTGATGAAAAGGCCTTAAAGATATTGCAGAAAGTAAGCCGGACATTCAACGTGCCTACAGTCACTGACATTCATACCGCCGAAGAAGCCGCTATGGCTGCTGAATATGTTGATGTGCTTCAGATACCGGCCTTCTTGTGCAGACAAACAGATTTGCTCGTTGCTGCTGCCAAAACCGGAAAGATTATCAATATCAAAAAAGGACAATTCTTATCTCCCATGTCCATGCAGTTTGCAGCCGACAAAGTAGTGGAAGCCGGAAATGAGAATGTGATGATCACTGAACGGGGAACAACCTTCGGTTATCAGGACTTGGTGGTAGACTTTCGTGGAATACCCCAAATGAAAACGTTTGGTTTTCCGGTGATTATGGATGTAACCCACTCGCTGCAACAACCCAACCAAACAAGCGGGGTTACCGGTGGCATGCCTCAGCTGATAGAGACAGTAGCCAAAGCCGCAATAGCCGTAGGAGCGGACGGTTTGTTCATTGAAACGCACGAAAACCCAGCCGTAGCCAAAAGCGACGGTGCCAATATGCTACAACTTGATCTGCTCGAAGGATTGCTAACTAAACTGATTCGTATACGCATGGCCATCAACCAATAAATAAAAAGTTTTTTATAAAAAAGAAGAAGATGCCTGTGATTAATAAAGACGAGGACACGACATATTTAGCGTAAAAACAAATTAATTTTATAAGATAATGAAACATCTATTCCGTGGTTTATCTGTTGCTGTTATCGCCGTATGCTGCAACAGTGGTTTAGGCTTTGCACAGCAAATGCCTCCTATTCCCGTTGATCCAAATGTGCGCATCGGAAAACTGGAGAATGGTCTTACGTATTATATCAGGAAAAATAATCTACCCGAGAAAAGAGCAGATTTCTATATCGCACAGAAAGTGGGTGCTATTCAGGAAGAACCTGCACAACGTGGCTTGGCACACTTCTTGGAGCACATGTGTTTCAACGGCACCAAACATTTCCCCGGAAATGCATTGAAAGAATACTTGGAGACAATCGGTGTGAAGTTTGGTGAGAACCTAAACGCATATACCGCTATTGATGAAACGGTATATAACATCTCTAATGTGCCCGTAATGCGAGAAGGACCTATTGATTCATGCTTACTCATTCTGCACGACTGGTCAAACGATCTTCTCTTGGAAGACAAAGAGATAGACAAAGAACGAGGGGTAATTCATGAAGAATGGCGAACACGCATGAGCGCTATGCAACGTCTTCAAGAAAAATCGCTATCACAAATGTATGCTGGAACCAAGTATGCAGACTGCCTGCCAATTGGTAGCATGGACATTGTAGATAACTTTAAATATCAAACACTCAGAGATTATTATGAAAAATGGTATCGTCCCGATCTGCAAGGAATTATCGTTGTAGGTGATATTGATGTAGATGCCATGGAAGCGAAAATTAAGAAAGTCTTTTCGGATATTCCCGCACAACCCAATGGTGCTGAACGCATTTATTACCCAGTGAGCGATAACAAAGAACCGATTGTTGTCATCGAACAAGATAAAGAACAACCGAACATACAGATATTGGTATTCAACAAGCATGAAACAACTCCTGACGATCAGAAAGGAAATATGGGTTACCTCGTAAGTGACTACGCGAAGAAACTCATCGGTAGCATGCTGAATGCCCGCCTGAACGAGTTGACTCAAACAGCCAAGCCTCCTTATATATATGCCGGAGCTGAAGATGGAACATTCTTTGCTTCTAAAACAAAAGATGCATTTACAGGAGTAGTTGTTTGCAAAGAGGGAGAAATAGAAAGTGGATTGTCCACATTATTGCGAGAAATAGAACGCGCCAGAAGATTTGGCTTTACCGAATCGGAATATGTACGTGCACGTGCTGAATATCTACGCCAATTGGAGTCAGCATTCAACGAACGTGACAAGAACAAAAATGAAAGTTACGTAAATGAATATGTACGCCACTTCCTGGACAAAGAACCCATACCGGGCATTGAAAAGGAATATGCCATCATCAATCAAATTGCTCCAGCCATACCGGTAGCCGCATTGAATGAATTGATGCAAACACTGGTAACAGACAGCAATCAGGTTGTAGCCCTTTTCGGTCCTGAAAAAGAGGGACTTAAATATCCGACAAAAGAGGCTCTTCTCGAAGTTCTCAAAAAAGCGAAATCCGAAGAACTGACTGCCTATGTAGACAAAGTATCCGACAAACCATTAATGGCCGAAAAGCCCAAAGCCGGCAAGATTCTATCGGAGAAAAACGATCTGGCATTCGGAACAACAACACTGACTCTGTCTAACGGTGCCAAAGTCATTATTAAGAAAACAGATTTTAAAGCTGATGAGATACAGATGAAAGCTGTCAGCCTGGGAGGAACCTCTCTGTTCCCAACTTCTGAAATCATCAATATCAAATCATTGAATGACGTGATCGATGCAGGCGGCCTGGGAGAATTCAGCACAGTGGAACTTCAAAAAGTACTTGCCGGAAAGAAAGCATCTGCCTCTCCCCAAGTGGGCGATAAAACAGAAGCCATTAGTGGTAACTGTTCTCCAAAAGACTTCGAAACAATGCTGCAACTTACTTACCTGGCCTTTACAGCACCACGCAAAGATGTGGATGCATTTGAATCTTACAAGAACCGCACAAAAGCTTCTTTGCTGAATCAAGAAATGAATCCGATGATTACATTCGTTGACTCCATTCAGGGAGGCATTTACATGAATCATCCGAGAATGCAGAGACTAAAAGCAGACATGATAGACAAGATCGATTATGATAAAATTCTATCCATGTATAAGGATCGCTTCAAAGATGCCAGCGACTTTACCTTTATTTTGGTAGGTAACGTAGACATTGAAGCTGCCAAACCTCTGATTGCTCAGTACATTGCTTCTTTGCCATCTATCAAACGGAAAGAAACATTCAAGGACAACAAGGTAGAAATGCGCAAAGGAATCTATAAAAATGAATTTATCAAGGAACAAGAAACGGCTAAAGCTTCTGTGTTTGCATTCTATAACGGCACTTGCAAGTATGATTTAAAAAATAACCTACTGATCAATATGACCGATCAAATCCTTGACCTTGTCTATACAGAAAAGGTAAGAGAGGAAGAAGGCGGAACTTACGGTGTGAATGTTGGAGGAGATCTCCAAAAATATCCTCAAGAGAAGTTTGTACTCCAAATCATGTTCGACACTGCGCCGGCTAAAAAAGAGAAATTAACCGGTATCATCTTTGGTGAATTAGAGAACCTAAGTAAAAATGGTCCTTCGGAAGCTAACCTGAATAAAGTAAAAGAGTTTATGCTTAAAAAGTATAAAGAAGATTTGAAAGAAAATGGTTTTTGGCTCAGCACGATTGATGATTATCTATTCACGAATGTGGATATGACAAAAGATTATGAAGCAATACTAAACAGTATAACAACCAAAGACATTCAGAACTTCGCCACTTCTATATTCAGCCAGAAAAATGAAGTAGAAGTGACCATGATTAGTCCTGAGAAGAAGTAACTACAAACACCTATTCATTATGCTTTTTAAGGAACTATATAAGCATCACAGACTTGCTGCTAAACGCCACCCGATGTATGAGAAGAACAAATTCGGAAAGTTCTTCATGTACTTCATGGCGGTGTTTTGGGCAGGATATCTTATCTTCTTCGGAACCACATTCGCACTCAGCTTTGCTGAAGCAGCTCCTAATATGGAGCCGTATAATGTGATGAATAAAGGATTGATCTTTGTGTTTGCACTCGACTTCCTGATGCGTTTCCCTTTTCAGAAGACGCCTACACAAGAAGTTAAGCCTTATCTGCTGATACCAATCAAACGGAATAAGATCCTTGATTTCCTATTACTCCGATCTGGATTAGATACGTTTAACATCATCTGGTTGTTCATGTTTGTGCCTTTTGCGATTATCACTGTCACCAAGTTTTTTGGAGTAACAGGGATTATCACCTATTCGTTAGGCATTTACCTGCTAACGGTTCTGAACAACTATTGGTATCTTCTCTGTCGCACGCTAATGAATGAACGGATATACTGGATTGCCTTACCCATTGCGGCTTACGCCGCATTGGGGGCAATCATGTTTATCCCTGAGAAGAATTATATCAGTGATTTCACGATGAATCTGGGAGAAGCTTTTATCGAAGGGAATATCCTTGCTTATTTGGGTACTCTGGCGGCCATCGCACTCTTATGGATGGCCAACCGGAAAATCATGGTTGGACTGGTATACGCAGAACTAAGTAAGGTAGAGGACACGAAGGTGAAGCATGTATCAGAATATAAATTTCTGGAACGCTACGGAGAGATTGGCGAATACTTTCGCCTGGAGCTGAAGATGCTTTTCCGTAATAAACGATGCAAAACTTCATTGCGAAGTATTGCAATTATTGTACTGCTCTTTTCTGGTCTGCTAGGCTTTTCTGACGTGTATGATGGGGCTATCATGAAAAACTTTACATCCATTTATGCTTTCGTGGCTTTTGGTATGGTGATCTTAACACAAATCATGAGCTTTGAAGGCAATTATCTGGATGGATTGATGACTCGTAAAGAATCTATATTCAGTCTGCTAAAAGCGAAATACTACCTTTACAGTATGGGAGTTATCATTCCGTTTATCTTCATGATTCCTGCCATGGTGATGGGAAAGCTTACTTTATTAGCCGCTTTCTCTTTTGCTTTCTTCGCCATCGGACCGGTTTATTTCATGTTATTCCAATTAGCGGTGTACAACAATAAAACAGTTCCTTTGAACGAAGGAGTTTCCGGTCGACAGGGCTCGGGAACCGGATTTCAAACCATGGTGAGTTTGGCTGCTTTTGGTATCCCTATGATACTCTATTCTTCGTTGGATGCCCTGTTGGGAGAAATCACCGGACAATGGATTCTGTTGGGCATCGGACTGACATTCGCGCTTACCTCACATCTTTGGATTAAAAGTGTATACAAGCGCTTTATGGCTAGACGATACAAAAACATGGAAGGATTTCGGGATACGAAATAAGTAGTATTAAGCAATAAAACAAAGAATAGAATATGATAACCATCAATCATCTGCAAAAAAACTTCGGCGAAAAGAAAGCCGTTGATATTGATAATTATACGATCAACCAAGGAGATATGATTGGGCTAGTGGGAAACAATGGGGCCGGCAAAACGACTCTTTTCCGACTAATACTCGATTTGCTTAAAGTGGACAATGGCGCTGTAACCATCAACAACATTGAAGTAAGCAAGAGTGAAGAATGGAAAACCTTCACCGGCGCTTTTATTGACGACGATTTCCTGATTGACTACCTCACTCCTGAAGAATATTTCTACTTTATTGGAAAGATGTACGGACTCAAGAAAGAAGAAGTAAACGAACGACTTGTTCCTTTTGAACGCTTCATGAACGAAGAAGTGATCGGACAGAAGAAGTTTATCCGTAATTTCTCGGCTGGTAACAAACAGAAAATAGGTATCATTTCGGCCATGCTGCACAAACCGCAACTGTTGATTCTTGATGAACCATTCAACTTTCTGGATCCAAGTTCGCAATCGATCATTAAGCATATGTTGAAGAAGTATAATGAAGAAACAAATGCCACTATATTGATTTCAAGCCACAATTTGAATCACACAGTAGATGTCTGTCCGCGCATTGCTTTACTGGAACATGGCATCATTATTCGTGATATTATGAATCAAAATAGTTCTGCAGAAAAGGAACTGGAAGAATACTTCAATGTAGAAGAGTAGACTGATGAAGAAAGGCCTTAGTAACCATTATAATCAATTGATATGAAAAGAAATCTTGTTATTTTGTTCGTTGCGTGCTTAGCGCTCAATGTAAACGCACAGTTGTTATGGAAAGTATCCGGCAAGGGATTAAGCAAACCTTCGTATATTTTAGGAACTCACCATCTGGCTCCTCTTAGTATTATTGATAGCATCAAAGGATTGCAAACAGCATTCGACGCAACCACACAAATCATAGGAGAATTGAAGATGTCCGAAGTGCAAACTCCGGCCGCCATGCAACTCATGCAACAAAAGATGATGATTGAAAACGATACGACACTCCAAGTACTTTTCACTCCGGAACAATACACCACAGTAAACAACTTCACAAAAGAGAATCTGGGCTTTGACCTATCGCAGATGCCAAAAGTAAAACCTGCATTCATAACCAACAATGCAATTATCGTACTCTACATGAAACATGTAGGAGATTTCAAGCCACAAGAACAACTGGATGGTTACTTCCAGACAAAAGGTATTGAAAAAGGGAAAAAAGTCGATGCATTGGAAACGCTGGACTTTCAGTTTAACCTTTTATATAATAGCATGTCCCTTCGTCGACAAGCAGAACTACTCCTATGCGAACTTAGCGATGTAGATAAGTTGATCAATAACACAAAGAAACTGACGACTGCTTACATGAATCAAAAACTTGATACGATGTATAAACTTTCGCTAGAAAAAGAAGGTGCGCCTTGTGATCCTCTGCCCGGTGAGATGGAAGCAATGATCGATAACCGGAATAAAACATGGGCTACTAAACTTCCTGCGTTAATGGCTACCGACCCAACGTTTGTAGTAGTAGGCGCACTACACTTACCCGGTGAAGACGGGCTACTAAATCTCCTGAAAAAACAAGGTTATACTATAGAACCAGTAAAATAAATCTCTGTAATTAAAGAAGATTCATTACTTTTGCCACGAATCAGGAATAAAGTACAAAGCTATGAATAAGAATAGAGCACAAGCATACCTACGCCTCATTAATTACAAGCAACGTCATGGCAAAGTAATATCTACGTACACTGACGGCGAAAAATATCACTGTAATAATTGCCACATAGAATTTGAAGGCAATTATTGCAGTAACTGCGGACAAAGCAGAAGCACGTCACGCTTTACTTACAAATCTGTAATAAAGAATGTTTTCCATAGTCTGGCTCATGTTGATGGCTCTTTCTTCTTTACCGTCAAGGAGCTATTTACCCGCCCGGGCTATATGATAGGCGACTATATCGCCGGAAGGCGGGTCATTTATTACCGTCCCATTCAAATGCTCTTCATTCTGGGAGCTTTGTACATGCTACTGGTCCATAATCTGCATCCCGCCACCGCCGTTGCTAGTAGTGAAATGATAACACCCGACAATGCCAATTTAAAACTTAATGACTATAATCTGGTCCATTGGCTTAATTCATCCTTCATACGCTCTGTTACTAAAACGCTGGAACATTGGTTTACAGGCAATAAAGCGCTAGAAATTATGTGTACCCTCCCCATCTATGCACTTGCCACACATTGGGCTTTCCGAAAACGTGCATACAATCAACACTATAATCTGGTGGAATTCTTTTTTGTACGTACCTATGCCGCATGCCAAATGTTGATAGCATCTATTATCTTACTTCCTTTCATGAGTAGCGGCGAAGAAGGCATCCCTTGGTGGTTGGAAGTATTGTTTTCGGTATGGATCTACGCACAGCTGTTCAGAGAGAAAATAGGCTACACAATAAAACGGACGATAGTAATGTACATCTATTTTGGACTCATTTTTATTCTGCTGGCAATTATAGTTGTTGCCATACTGACCTTATTGGCATTTATCGTCCGCTTATTTGCATAAAAAAGGGAATAAAAGTTTGTCCGGCTGAAATAAATGCACTAATTTTGTGGCCTGATTATTCCGCATCGGGTAAACTAAGTGTTCTTTAAGTGATTAAAGGCCACCCGCCGGAGAAAACCTGTATAACAATATTATAACAGATGTACGCAATTGTAGAGATTAACGGTCAGCAATTTAAAGCTGAAGCCGGAAGAAGGTTGTTCGTTCACCACATCCAAGATGCTGAAAACGGTTCAACGGTAGAGTTTGACAAAGTTCTTTTGGTAGACAAAGACGGAGCTGTAACAGTAGGTATTCCTACAGTAGAAGGAGCTAAAGTCGTTTGCCAAGTTGTAACAAGTCTTGTAAAAGGCGACAAAGTAATCATCTTCCATAAGAAGAAAAGAAAAGGTTACAGAAAACGCAACGGTCACCGTCAACAGTTTACTGAGTTAACAATCACAGAAGTAGTAGCTTAATCCAATTAAATTTAAGAAGAAATGGCACATAAAAAAGGTGTCGGTAGTTCTAAGAACGGCCGCGAATCAGCAAGTAAAAGATTAGGCGTGAAGATATTTGGTGGCGAAACTTGCAAAGCAGGTAACATCATCATTCGTCAAAGAGGTACTGCATTCCACCCGGGAAACAACATGGGAATGGGTAAAGACCACACTCTTTTCGCTTTGGTAGATGGAGTAGTTAGCTTCAAAAAAGGCAAAGAAGATAGAAGATATGTATCTATCGTTCCAGCTGAAGTAGAAAAAACAGAAGCAGAAGCATAAGTTTCTCTTATAAACTGAATTACAAAGAAGGAGATACGATCTATATGATTGTGTCTCCTTCTTTTTTATAGATAGATAACATCTTATATTTATTTTATTTATCTTTGTGCTCGCTAATTGAAGTATCATAAAATAAGATAGATATGCTTACCATTAAACAGATTGCAGAAAACACAGACGCGGTAATCCGTGGGCTGGAAAAGAAACATTTCAAGAATGCCCAAGAGGTGATTGCTCAGGTTATTGAAGTGAACGACAAGAGACGTAACGCGCAAAATCAATTAGATAACACTTTGGCTGAAGTAAATTCTCTCTCGAAAACCATTGGTCAACTGATGAAAGAGGGAAAGAAAGAAGCAGCCGAAACCGCACGTACGCAGGTAAGCGAAATGAAAGAAGGCATCAAAGAGTTGGAGACAGCTATGAACGAAGCCTCTACCGAACTACAAACTTTGCTTTATACGATTCCAAATGTACCGAATGAAGGAGTGCCCGAAGGATTTGGTGCTGACGATAATGTGGTGGAGCGCATGGGTGGACACGATGCTGAACTTCCTACCGATGCCCTACCCCACTGGGAATTAGCTAAGAAATATGATCTTATTGACTTCGAGCTCGGAGTGAAAATAGCCGGAGCCGGATTCCCTGTATATAAAGGTAAAGGTGCCCGCCTACAAAGAGCGCTTATCAACTTCTTCCTCGATGAGGCGCGTGACGCCGGCTATCTGGAAATCGAACCACCTTACTTAGTAAATGCTGCGTCGGGTTATGGAACTGGTCAGCTTCCTGATAAAGAGGGACAAATGTACCACGACAATACAGACGACTTATACCTGATACCAACAGCGGAGGTACCGGTTACAAATATCTATCGTGATGTCATTTTGGAAGAGAAAGAACTTCCGATAAAGAATTGTGCTTATTCTGCGTGTTTCCGTCGCGAAGCAGGTTCATACGGCAAAGATGTACGTGGGCTAAATCGCTTGCATCAATTTAACAAGGTAGAGATTGTACGCATTGACAAACCGGAACATTCTTACGAATCGCTCAATGAGATGATCGCCCATGTTGAAAACTTAGTTACGAAGCTGGAATTGCCATACCGCATTCTTCGTCTTTGTGGCGGTGATATGGGCTTTACTTCTTCCATCACGTTCGACTTTGAAGTCTTCTCTGCTGCACAAAAACGATGGTTGGAAGTTAGCTCGGTGTCAAACTTCGAATCTTACCAAGCCAACCGACTGAAATGTCGTTACCGCACGGGAGAGAAAAAAACAGAGCTTTGCCATACACTGAATGGATCAGCACTGGCTTTGCCACGTATCGTTGCCGCTCTGCTGGAAAATAACCAAACTCCGGAAGGAATCAGAATACCAAAAGCCTTGGTTCCTTATTGTGGATTTGATCTAATTGATTAAGAAAGTTCATTCATCAAAATAAATAAAAGTAGCCGCCTCAAAAGGGTGGCTCTTTTTTTTGCAATTCCCAGATTAGCAGTATCTTTGCGAAGCATCACTCTGATATCGGCTACGTAAGAATTGGAACAAAATTATTAGATAATGAACAAAATCGTCAACAAGGAGCATTTCTCGGAAAAGGTTTTTAAACTAGAGATTGAAGCTCCACTTATCGCAAAAGCACGCAAAGCTGGTCATTTCGTTATTGTTCGCGTTGGAGAGAAGGGCGAACGTATGCCACTAACCATCGCTGGAGCTAACCTTGCTAAAGGTACTATTACCCTGGTAGTTCAGGAAGTTGGCCTGTCATCCATTCGTCTATGCGAATTGAACGAAGGAGATTACATCACCGATGTAGTTGGACCGCTGGGACAAGCCACACACATTGAAAACTTCGGAACAGTAGTATGTGCTGGTGGAGGTGTAGGCATAGCTCCTATGCTACCCATCGTACAGGCACTTAAAGCCGCCGGCAACCGTGTGATAACGGTACTCGCAGGACGTTCCAAGGAACTTATCATTCTGGAAAACGAGATACGCGAAAGCTCGGACGAAGTTATTATCATGACTGATGACGGTTCTTATGGCCGCAAAGGCTTAGTAACCGAGGGTGTGGAGGATGTGATTAAACGTGAGAAAGTAAACAAATGTTTTGCCATTGGCCCTGCCATCATGATGAAGTTTGTATGCTTGCTTACGAAAAAATATGAAATACCAACCGATGTGTCACTCAACACCATCATGGTAGACGGTACCGGTATGTGTGGCGCCTGCCGCATCACTGTGGGAGGAAAAACCCGGTTTGTATGCGTGGACGGACCGGAGTTCGATGGACATCAGGTAAACTTTGATGAGATGTTGAAACGCATGAGTGCTTTCAAAAGCATCGAACGTGAAGAGATGCATAAACTGGAAACAGCATGCGAAGCAATCAAAGCGATAGATGAAAATGGACGAACAGCTCCGTGGCGCGAGGAATTGCGCAAAGCTATCAAAGCGAAAGAACGTGCCGATATTCCACGAGTTAAGATGAATGAACTCGATGCAGAGTATCGCTCTCATAGCCGCAAAGAAGAAGTTAACCAGGGACTTACTGCGGAACAGGCGGTGATTGAAGCCAAACGTTGCTTAGACTGCGCCAATCCGGGCTGTATGTCGGGTTGTCCGGTAGGTATCGACATTCCTCAATTCATTAAAAACATCGAACGCGGAGAATTTCTTGAAGCCGCCAAGACGCTAAAAGAAACCAGTGCGCTACCTGCAGTATGCGGTCGCGTATGTCCACAAGAGAAACAGTGCGAATCTAAATGTATCCACCTAAAGATGGGGAAAGAAGCAGTAGGTATTGGTAATCTGGAACGTTTTGCTGCTGATTACGAACGCGAGAGCGGACAGATATCCGTACCTGCTATCGGAAAGAAGAACGGAATAAAGATAGCTGTTGTAGGTTCCGGACCTGCAGGTTTAGCCTTTGCCGGAGATATGGCAAAGTACGGCTATGACGTAACAGTATTCGAAGCACTCCATGAGATAGGTGGTGTATTGAAGTATGGTATCCCTGAATTCCGCCTGCCAAACGAAATTGTAGATGTGGAGATAGACAACCTCTCAAAGATGGGAGTAAACTTCGTAAAGGACTGTATTGTGGGTAAAACAATCAGTGTAGAAGATTTGCAAGAAGAGGGTTTCAAAGCTTTCTTCGTAGCTTCAGGTGCAGGTCTACCCAACTTTATGGATATTCCGGGTGAGAACTCCATCAACGTGATGTCGTCTAACGAATATCTGACACGCGTTAATCTGATGGATGCCGCTAGTCCGGACTCTGACACACCGGTTTCTTTCGGCAAAAACGTTGCCGTAATCGGTGGAGGAAACACAGCGATGGACTCCGTACGTACGGCCAAACGCCTGGGTGCAGAAAGAGCGATCATCATTTATCGCCGTTCGGAAGAAGAAATGCCTGCACGCTTGGAAGAGGTGAAACATGCCAAAGAAGAAGGAATCGAATTTCTCACCTTGCACAACCCTATAGAGTATCTGGCCGATGAACTGGGACGGGTAAAACAAGTGGTTTTGCAAAAGATGGAACTTGGCGAACCGGATGCCTCAGGCAGACGCAGTCCTATTGCCATTCCCGGAGCTACAGAAACGATCGATATCGACTTGGCCATTGTCAGCGTAGGTGTATCACCCAACCCAATTGTGCCAAGCTCTATCAAAGGACTTGAAGTTGGTCGCCGAGGGACCATCACCGTAAACGAAGATATGCAATCCTCCATTCCGATGATCTATGCCGGAGGCGACATTGTGAGAGGTGGAGCAACAGTTATTCTTGCTATGGGCGACGGACGCAAAGCTGCCGCTGCCATGAACATGCAATTGAAGAAATAGCAGTTTCTTAATCCAAATATGTAAAGATATAGCACCTAGCCCTACAGGCCTTCTGAGAGGGGTTTGTTGAATGTCCGAGATCAACGTGTTGAAAGTCTGTTTTCAACACGCTGATCTCGGACATTCAACATGCTGAAGTTATATGATATATAAAATCAAAGTTATTTGTAAATATCGTTGATAAAGACTTGATAAGAATTAAACTATCAACAGAAGTATTATTAAACAAAAAGCCCTGCCAACAGAGACAGAGCTTTTTTGTATATATCAACCAGTAAAATCACTTCACCACACTATTCGTTTGTGGGTCGGGAAAGATCACCACCGGCTTAAACGACTTAGCCTCATCAAAATCCATCAAGGCATACGACATGATGATCACAATATCATCAGGTTGCACTTTGCGTGCGGCAGCACCATTCAGGCAAATCATACCCGAACCGCGTTCCCCTTTAATCACATACGTTTCAAAGCGTTCACCGTTATTATTATCTACGATATGCACCTTCTCACCTGCAATCATATTGGCAGCATCCATCAGATTCTCGTCAATCGTTATGCTACCCATATAGTTCAGATTTGCTTCTGTAACACGAGCGCAATGAATTTTCGATTTCAACACTTCAATCATCATAAGGTCTGGTCCATTTTTTAATTAAACTTCTTTGTACTTTACATTATCAATCAAGCGTATTTCACCGCTGAAAACCGTAATGCATCCTACCACATAGGACGTTTCTTCCCAGCTATTAACCCGCTGTAGCGTGTTTCCATCTACTATTTCAAAGTATTCCAAGCGTAGGCCCGGCTCTGCCGAAATAGCATCTTCTACAAACTGTTGCGTTTCACTCACACTGTGAGTGGCTGCAAAGGTACGACTTTTAAATAATGTCTGGGATATTTTTAAAGCCTTTTCGCGTTCCAAAACCGAAAGACGTGCATTACGACTGCTCAAAGCCAATCCATCTTCTTCACGAATAATAGGACATCCCACGATTTGGAGGGGATAGTGCAACTGTTTCACCATCTCACGAATAATGGCCAATTGCTGAAAATCCTTCTCACCAAAGTAAGCTCTGTCAGGCTGCACAGCATCAAAAAGTTTACTCACAATCTGGCAAACGCCATTAAAATGCCCGGGACGAAAAGCCCCCTCCATCACCGTGTCAAGCGGAGCAAAACTAAATTGGCGACCATCCTGCTGCGGATACATCTCCTCCACCGAAGGAGCAAAAGTAAAAGAAGCCCCGTTAGCCTCAAGCAGTTCACAGTCAGCATCCAATGTACGAGGATATTTTATCAGATCATTTTTATCGTTAAACTGGGTGGGATTTACAAAAACACTAATCACAGTTACATCATTTTCGGCTACACTTCGCTTCACCAGAGATGCATGTCCCGCATGCAAAGCTCCCATAGTGGGCACCAGTCCCACCTTTTTACCTTGGATCTTTAACACCGATAGCTCGGCTTGCAAATCCTTGATAGTATGTATTACTTTCATTTGAATTGGTTTATAACACTTTAGTTGTTCTTCAAAAACTGTGCAAAATAAACCATTATTTACCACATAAAGAAGAAATATCACAAATTAATGCAACGAGCATAACATCAACGAAACATATACTTAAAGATTTTGTCTGTGATTATCAACGGCTTAACATTTCATAAAGAATTATAGAATGCCTTTACTTGCATTAATGCGCTTTTTTTTTTATATCTTTGCAGAATATTTACCGAGAACGATTGTTATTATGACAAAGGCTAATAAAGTTTTATTTATTACACAAGAAATTATTCCTTACGTTGCTGAATCAGAAATGGCCAATGTAGGAAGATATCTACCACAAGCAATTCAAGAAAAAGGCAGAGAAATCAGAACTTTCATGCCGAAATGGGGGAACATCAACGAACGCAGAAATCAGCTGCACGAAGTTATTCGGCTCTCCGGTATGAACTTAATCATAGACGATACCGACCACCCGCTTATCATAAAAGTAGCCTCTATACAATCAGCACGTATGCAAGTCTATTTCATCGATAACGATGACTATTTTCAAAACAAACTACAGACGGCAGACGAGAACGGACAGGAATACGAAGACAATGACAGTCGGACGATCTTCTACGCCAGAGGGGTATTGGAAACAGTGAAAAAACTGCGATGGACTCCGGATGTAATCCATTGTCACGGATGGATGTCTGCCCTGGCACCGCTATATATAAAGAAAGCTTATAAAGATGAACCTTCTTTTCGGGATGCCAAGGTCGTTTTCTCGATTTACGAAGATGACTTTAAAGATAAATTCAAAGACAACTTTGCCTCACAATTACTTCTGAAAGATATTAACCAAGAAGATATTAAAACACTCAACGGGCCGGTAGACTATGCCATGTTAATGAAACTGGCAGTAGATTACTCTGATGGCATCATTCAAAACAGCGAAAACGTGAATCAAGACGTTCTAGACTATGCACGCCAAACGGGCAAGCCTGTCTTGGACTATCAAGCCACAGATACTTACCCTGAAGCCTGTAATGAGTTTTACGATAAAATATGGGAAATGCCTAAATAAACAAATAACTTGAACTAGGCGACTACCATGAATAAATTTCATTAAAAAGAGTCGATAGCAAGTTCAACTCAAAATAATCTGCAAAGAACTTATAAAGAGAAGTCCCCACACAACAATCGTATGGGGACTTCTCTTTTTAATATCGGTTACATAGGGAAACTATTTGTCGACTTTCTTTTCAGAAGTTTTCTTCATAGCAACGGCCTTTTTTCCAGGAACCTTCTCTGTTGAAACGCTCTTTGCAGGAGTTGTTTTTCCAGGAACAGCAGCTTCCTGAGCAGCAGAAACTGCCGGTTTAGCTTTTGCCGTCTTAGCCTGCAAATGTTCCAACTCTCTATGCAGATCAGCAAGTTCCTCTCCTTGATTCCGAATCGTAGTAAGCAGCGAATTCAATTCTTCATTATCTATATCCTCAGGATAGAGAGAATTCACACGGTTAATAAAGTCGCCAAGAATATTCATATAGTTGGTGAACGCATCATAAGCAGAGTCGTAGATTCCCCGAGAAAGAGCAATTCCTGTATGCTTAGTGGTCATGAAACGGAAGTTATTGCTAGCCTGCAAATAATCCCAATCTTGCTTGATGCGACGATCATCACAAAGATAAACACGTTCGGCCACACTATAAAGCTTGTTGAACGCCTCACGCTGAAGCACATTGCCCAACCATGGAGTAACATCTCTTTCTTCGTTTACCCAAGATATTGGATCCGGAACATCTATTGAAGACACCGACTTCGACTTCGTTACAATTTCCGTTGGCGTAGAGAAAGTAATACCTTTCGCCTTCGCACATGCAGGAAGAGCCTTCAGAAACTCCAAAATATTGGAAGACAATGGTTGGAAGATTCCCAAAGCAGAGAGTTCCATGAAGATATTGATCACCTGCTCATCTTGTGGCAAAGAGTCTATCCAATTAATATAAGTATCAGCAAACAAAGGGTACTCGCTCCATTCCGAATTAGAGAAACGCAAACCAATATCATCCGACAGTTTAAAATCGCGCAACAATAGTTTAAGGTTGGGTGCCTGACTGCAATGATACATATAATGAGGGCTCTTCCAGCCAAGTATGTATTTCGCTCCTTCCGTTAGCATACCTTTAAATCCCATGCTCGCCACAGTAGCACCTATCCCATCGGAGTAAATAAGACTTGAATTGCGGAAAACTTTGGGAGCCTTGCCAAATAATTGCTTAATCTTATTGCTTTGACGCATCACCTCCTCTTTAAAACACTCTTCGTTGACCAGAGACGACAAACCATGAGAATAAGGCTCTGCCAAAAATTCACAGCAATCCGTATCATTCAGTTGATGAAGCAGATCGATCACATCGGGAGCATGTATCTCCAGTTGTTCCAAGGCCACTCCTGAAATGGAAAGAGCCACTTTAAACGTACCTCCCGAATTCTTCGTCATATCAATCAGCGCACTCAACGCCGGAATGTAAGAACGTTCGGCTACTTCGTTAATGCTTGCTTCATTGGCATAATCATCATAGTAATAGTGATCTTTACCTATATCGAAAAAACGATAGCGTTTCAGATGGATAATCTGATGTATCTCAAAATAAAGACAGATTGTTCTCATATCTATACTGTTTCTTTGTTATCTATATTGCTTCAAAACTTCATCGTAAATGCCACGAACCTTATATCCCACGTTTTCCCACTTGATCTGGTCTACTTCCTTTTTACCCTCATCTCGAAGATATTCATACAAAGATTGATAAGTGCAAATAGAATAGATTGCATCTGCCATGGCTTGAATATCCCAATAATCAGTCTTGATACATTTATCAAGAATTTCGGCACAACCGGATTGTTTGGATATAATAGTAGGCACACTGCATTGCATCGCCTCAAGCGGAGAAATGCCAAAAGGCTCGGACACGGAAGGCATAATGTAAACATCACTAGCCTTCAAGACTTCATATACCTGATTTCCCTTCATAAATCCGGGAAAATGAAAACGATCCGCAATGCCTCGTTCGGCAACCAAACGAATCATTTCATTCATCATATCGCCATTGCCTGCCATCACAAAGCGAATGTTGCGAGTACGTTTAAGTACCATGGAAGCAGCCTCCACAAAATATTCCGGCCCTTTCTGCATGGTAATTCGCCCTAAAAACGTGACCACCTTTTCTTTAGGATTCTTTTTGGGAACAATATCCATAATCTCCTGAGATAGCGGAGAAACAGCATTATGAACCGTAGTAACCTTTCTCGGATCCTGAAAATATTTATCAATCACCGTTTGTCGGGTCAGCTCACTCACACACATAATGTGATCTGCCTGATCCATTCCATTCTTTTCAATGGCATATACCGTCGGATTCACATTGCCCCGACTACGATCGAAATCTGTAGCATGCACGTGTATTACTAATGGCTTGCCGGTGACCTGCTTTGCATGGATGCCGGCCGGATAAGTAAGCCAATCATGAGAGTGGATAATATCAAACTGCTGCTGACGTGCTACCACACCGGCAACAATAGAATAGTTATTGATCTCTTCATACAAATTATCGGGGTAACGCCCGGAGAACTCAATGCATCCCAAATCATTGGTATACAAGTAGTTGAAATCAGCATAGATATGATCGCGCAAATCGTAATACAACTGCGGATTCATGGAAGATCCGAGACGATTATTGACATACTCCCAATTGACATTCCGCCAAACAACCGGAGTGTTATTCATTCCTATTATTTTCAGAAAACTCTTGTCCTCATCCCCCCAAGGCTTTGGTATGCAAAAAGTAATATCCATATCCTCTTGCAAGGCCATACCTTTTGTCAAACCGTAGCTAGCTGTTCCTAATCCTCCTAAAATATGAGGGGGGAATTCCCATCCAAACATTAAAACCTTCATTTTACCCCTCCTATAGATTATATTTAGACAATAGTTTCAGAATACGCAAGATCTCTGCCACATTCATGGCAAATGACACGGCACCACGTCCTTTAAATGGTGGGTTGCCATCAAACAGTTCGGGCAATGAGCCGATGCAATGACTTGTCATTTCATCTTCAAATCCGATCAATTGACGCTCCACGAAAGAAATGCCACTCATCTTATAGATACGCAAATAAGCCTCCATATAAAATCCCATCAGCCACGGCCAAGCCGTCCCCTGATGATATGCGCGATCTCTCTCCAGCTGTGTTCCCACATAATTAGGATTATATCCTCCGCTTTTAGGACTCAGACTACGAAGGCCTTTAGGCGTAAGCAGTTCTTTGGTAACAATATCGAGTACCTGTTTTTTCTGCACTCTGTCAAGTGGAGAATAATCAAATGCAACGGTAAATATCATATTTGGACGTACGCTCCAGTCCATCATATTTCCATCTACATAGTCCAGAAGATAGCCATGCTCATTGCGAAACACATCCACAAATGATTTCGCCGTAACCTGCGCCTGCTCATCCAGCGAATCGGCAAGAACAGCATTTCCGCCTTCCCTGGACATGTCGGCAACAAAACGTAATGCATTATACCACAGCGCATTTACCTCTACCACATATCCGGTGCGCGGAGTAACGGGAAGTCCATTTATGGTAGAGTTCATCCAGGTAACTGCCTTGTCAGTACCATTTGTATAAAGCAAGCCATTTTCGTGAAGAAATAAATTAGGATGCTTACGTTGACGAATAAATTCAATAATCTCTTGAAGCAACTCGCCATATTTTGTGCGACATTGTTCACGTGTCGTATCTCTGGCATATTGCTGCAAAGCCCACACCGCCCATAGTAGCACATCAGGATCGCCCATTTCTTCAATCTTATAATCCATGGGCTGCCCACTCATATAATTACGTATCGCACCTTGTGCCGTCTCCATCACCTCTTCAAACTCGTCTCTCTCATCCACGGCAAGAGTCAGGCCGGGCAAGGAAACAAACAGATCTCTCGCCCTACATTTAAACCATGGATAACCGGCTAAAATATAGTGGCAATTCTCCTGCTTATTGTGAAATTGATGGGCAGAGTTCTTCAAACAATGGTAAAAACTATCGCGAGGAGTGCGATCGGCCACTTCAGCCTCAAAGGTTCGCTTCAATTGATGAGTGGAAGTTGCTGAAATACCAGCCGAGAAAACAACACTTTCTCCTTTCCTTATATCCACTTCAAAATAGCCCGGAACATACAGATCCTCATTAAAATCATATCCCCTCTCCTGCTCCTTGGGATATTCTATTCCCTTGTACCAGTCGGGCACAAAATGAAACTCATTCTTCTTATTCACCTGCATAAACAACTCCGGATAGCCCGGATACATACAAGTCTTTATCCCATTTTCCACCTCTTGGTATTCTCTGCTTGCCAAATCGTTTTGATGAGTATACTGGCGAACACTTCTAAAAGCAAGAAACGGACGCAAACGAAGCTTCGTCGCAGAGTGTGCATCGACTAATGTGTAGCGAATTAAAATTCTATTCTCATAATGTACAAAAACTTTTTCTTTTGTCAGAATAACGCCTCCAACACGGTAAGTGGTCACCGGAACTTTCTCACAATCAAACTCGCGAATATATTTATGCCCGTTCGGACTAAAATTATTCCCTTGATATTTGTGTAGTCCCAAATTGAATTCCGCACCATGCTGAACAACCGTTTCATCCAAAGAAGATAGCAGCACATGATTTTCATCGTCCAGATAAGGGACGGGTATCACCAACAATCCGTGATACTTTCGTGTGTTGCAATCTACAATCGTTGTACAATGATAAGCTCCCGATTTATTCGTCCGAAGAATCTCCCTTAGCAAGGATTCTTCTAAATTAATCATAAGAGTCTTGTCAAATCGTAAATAACTCATAGTTATGCACTATTTAAAGGTTAATGATGTTTAAAGCCATTCTACAAAACGTATGTATTGCCCAAAAATACAAATTAAAGGAAGAAACAAGAATAAAAAGCCGTTTTATTTTTCGTTTTCAATGTAAATATTCGTAGCATTGCAACTTAATTACTGAAAAAGAGAGAAGATGAAGCCAGAGTTGAAGAAGATAACAATAGCAATGGCTATTCCATTGTTCCTTATTTTCATTTTATATACAATAAAAATACTAGAAGTTGGAATGGATTGGGACTTCACGCAACTGGGAGTGTACCCGCTAAGCAGGAAAGGTGTTTTTGGAATTTTTGCTCACCCACTGATACACAGTAGTTTCCAACACCTGTTTGCCAACACCATTCCTCTGTTTTTCTTATCCTGGTGTTTATTCTATTTCTATCGGGATATAGCTCCTTACATCTTTTTTGCCATCTGGATAGGGTGCGGAACATTGACATTCCTCATTGGCAAACCCGGATGGCACATCGGAGCAAGTGGAATCATCTATGGGCTAGCCTTTTTCTTGTTTTTTAGCGGAATATTAAGAAAACACGTCCCGCTTATCGCCATTTCTTTGTTGGTCACATTCCTTTATGGAGGCCTTATCTGGAACATGTTCCCCTTCTTTGCTAAAGAAACGACTTCTTGGGAAGGTCACTTGAGCGGCGCCATAGCCGGCACGTTATGCGCCATTCTGTTCAGTAATTATGGGCCGCAAAAGCCTGAAATATTGGAAGAGGAAGAAATGGAAACGCCTGAAACAGACGATGTGCCTCCCACAAACTCGGATGAAGAAACGTTGAAGGAAATTATTTGTTCAAAGCTTCAATCAAGATAGATACGTTTGCTGTAAAAAGCCTCACGGATATAGCAAGAAGAATGATTCCGAAAAATTTGCGAATGATGTAAATCCCCCCTTTTCCCAGAAAATGTTCTATGCGACGTGTCATACGGAGAACAATATAAACCCAAAACATATTGAGCACCAAAGCAAGAATAATATTTAAACTGTCATACTCAGCTCTAAGTGACAATAGAGTTGTGAAGGTACCCGGACCGGCCAATAGAGGAAAAACCAGAGGAACAAGCGTCACTTCCTTAATCGGACCCTGATTCTTAAAGATCTCTATATCAAGAATCATCTCAAGTGACATTAAGAAAATGACAAACGCACCTGCCACAGCAAAAGAAGCAATGTCTACATGAAACAGCTTTAGCATCATGTCACCGGCATAAAAGAAACCAACCATCAGTATAAAAGAAATAACAGTCGCATTTATCGCATTCACTCCTTTACCCTTTTGAGTCAGATTGAGAATAATTGGGATAGCTCCTATGATATCAATGACGGCGAACAACACAATAAAAGCGCTGATCATTTCCTGAAGATTAAATCCGGTAAACATAACTCCTCCTTTTTTTTCTGCAAAGATAATCGATTTTTATGCACAGACAATAAGTATTGATATGAATCATCTCCTTACTTAAGAAATAATAAAAAAAACAAAAAGAGAAAGGAAATAAAAACAAAAAGGGGCTATAATGGTTACATTTGTCTGCAAAAATAGAAAGATTCGATGTATGGAGACAATGTATGATACCTTACTGCAACTACCTTTATTTCAAGGTCTTTGTCACGAAGACTTCACCAATATATTAGGAAAAGTAAAGTTACATTTTACAACTTACAAAATAGGAGAAACCATCGTCAAGCCTGACATGGTTTGTGATAGATTGGTCTTTCTGCTAAAAGGAGAAATATCGTCTTACTCTTCACCAAAAGGTAAGTATTTTACCTTTATCGAGCATTTTGAAGCTCCGTACGTAATAGAAGCATATTCCCTGTTTGGAATGAATCTCAATTATACTTCTTCGTATGTAGCCCGTACAGAAGCGCAAACCATTAGCGTAAGTAAATCATTTGTGCTTACAGAATTATTTAACTATGATATATTCCGGCTCAATTATATGAATATTATCAGCAATCGTGCCCAGATATTCTACGACCGTGTATGGAGAAGTGCCTCTGAAACAATTGAAGAAAAAATTATCGATTTCATTCTTGCTCGTACTGAAAAGTTTACCGGAGAAAAAGACCTGAAAATCCGAATGGAGGATATTGGGGCTTATGTTGATGGCACACGCCTGAATGTATCTAAAGCATTGAATGACCTTCAAGCTCTGGGATTGTTTATTCTCAGCCGAAAAGCCATTCATATTCCGGAAATAAGCACTCTCGTACAGTGGAGTGAAGCACAAAGAAATAGTAAAAAGAAGAAGGTTGAAAAACTCTAATGTAAAGATTCCAGACATGCCCCTACAGGCCTTGTGAGAGGGGTTTGTTGAATGTCCGAGATCAGCGTGTTGAAAACGGACATTCAACACGCTGATCTCGGACATTCAACACGCTGAAGTTATATCTTCTCCGAAAACTTCTTCATTTGTAAATAAAAAAGCATATCAATTTACACTATTCGTTATCAGTCATAAAAAAACAGCCTCAACTTTAGCAGTTGAGGCTGTTTTTTTATGGTAGTATGTAGTATCAAAGACTATTCCCACTCAATCGTTGCAGGCGGTTTAGAACTAATATCATAAGTAACTCTATTCACCCCTTTTACTTTGTTGATAATGTCACTAGACACTTTGCCCAAAAATTCATAAGGTAAATGAGCCCAATCGGCAGTCATTGCATCCGTAGAAGTCACCGCTCTAAGAGCCACCGCTCTTTCATACGTGCGTTCATCACCCATCACGCCGACAGATTGCACCGGAAGCAGAATAACTCCCGCCTGCCATACCTTATCATAAAGTCCCCAGTCACGTAGTCCTTGAATAAAGATATCATCCGCTTCTTGAAGAATATGAACTTTCTCGGGAGTGATATCACCAAGTATACGCACAGCCAATCCCGGTCCCGGAAACGGGTGACGAGTGATCAGATGCTCGGGCATACCCAGCTGACGGCCCACTCTTCGAACTTCGTCTTTAAATAACAAGCGAAGCGGTTCGCAAAGTTTAAGATTCATTTTTTCGGGCAGTCCACCTACATTATGATGACTCTTGATCACCGTGCCTGTGATAGAAAGTGACTCAATACAATCCGGATAAATGGTTCCTTGTGCCAACCACTTCACATCCTTTATCTTGTGAGCTTCCACATCAAAGACATCAATGAAGCCCTTGCCAATAATCTTACGCTTGCCTTCGGGATCAGAAACTCCAGCCAATTCGCTAAAGAACTGAGCACTGGCATCCACACCAATCACATTCAGTCCCAAGCATGCGTAATCATGCAACACGTTGCTATATTCATTTTTGCGCAGCATTCCGTGATCAACAAAGATACAAGTAAGGTTCGCACCGATCGCTCTGTTTAACAATACAGCGGCAACCGAAGAGTCGACTCCTCCACTCAATCCAAGCACCACTTTATCATCGCCTATTTGCTCTTTCAACTCTGCCACAGTGCTTTCGATGAAAGAAGCCGGAGACCAGTCCTGCTTGCATCCGCACACATCCACAACAAAGTTTTTCAGTATTTGTGTTCCATCTTCCGTATGAAACACTTCAGGGTGAAACTGTACACCCCATATTTGAGCGCCCTCAACCTGATAAGCAGCGATAGCCACTTTATCCGTTGATGCAATCGTCTTGAAGTTAGCAGGAATGGCAGTGATCGTATCGCCATGGCTCATCCATACTTGCGATTTATCCCTTACCCCCTTAAACAATACATTATCTTTGCAAAACGTATCCAGATGAGCACGTCCGTATTCGCGAGTTCCGGCCGGTTCCACTTTCCCTCCATTCATATAAGACATGAATTGCGCACCATAGCAAATGCCCAGAATAGGATATTTCCCCCAGATCTCTGTCATATCTGTTTTAAACGCCGTTTCATCGTACACAGAAAATGGGCTCCCCGAAAGAATGACACCTATTACACTCTCATCATCCTTCGGAAATTTGTTATAAGGTACGATCTCACAATAAGTATCCAGTTCGCGCACTCTACGAGCAATCAGCTGCGTAGTCTGTGAACCGAAATCAAGTATTATAATTTTTTCTTGCATATAGAAGATATGTTTTGAAGTTTGCGCACAAAAGTACGCAAAATATCACGATTTTACTTCTTTTCTTTAAGTAAATCACGAATTTCGGTCAACAAGATTTCTTCTTTTGTTGGCTCAGGAGGTGTTGGAAGAGGCGTAGGGGACACTTCATTCTTCTTAGACATCCTACTCAATAATTTAATAAACAGAAAGATGGAAAATGCGATGATAAGGAAATCGAAGGTTACCTGCAAGAAATTACCGTAATTCAACGTAACAGCGGCAACCTGTTTCCCATCCGCACCTGTTTCCGCAGCTTTCATCACCCATTTCAGGTCCGCAAAGTTCACACCTCCAACCAACAGCCCGATAGGAGGCATAATAACGTCAGCTACTATGGAAGATACAATCTTACCAAAAGCTCCACCTATAATTACACCTACAGCCATATCAATCACATTGCCTCTCATGGCAAATGATTTAAACTCTTGTAAAAGAAGACTTTTTCCCATGTTTTTTTTCATATTTAAGAGTAATTATGTGCGAATATAAAAACAAATTCTTAATTTTGCACCGCATTAAAAATGAAATATGAAGTATTGCAACATATTTTGAACAATTATTATAAGAACCCTTAAAAGTTTAAACAAAATGATTAAAGTAGGTATTAATGGATTTGGCCGCATCGGACGCTTTGTTTTCCGCGCTGCTCAAACAAGAAATGACATTGAAATCGTAGGAATCAACGACCTTTGTCCGGTAGATTACTTGGCTTACATGTTGAAGTATGACACGGTACATGGTCAATTCAAAGGCACAATCGAAGCTGATGTAGAGAAAAACCAGTTAATCGTTAACGGTAAAGCTATCCGCATCACAGCTGAGAGAAATCCTGCTGATTTGAAGTGGGGCGAAGTTGCTGCTGAATACGTTGTAGAATCTACTGGCTTGTTCTTAAGCAAGGACTCAGCTCAAGGTCACATCGATGCAGGTGCAAAATACGTTGTAATGTCTGCTCCTTCTAAAGATGACACCCCTATGTTTGTTTGCGGTGTTAACGAAAAGACTTATGCAGGACAAAAATTCGTATCAAACGCTTCATGTACTACTAACTGTTTGGCACCTATCGCTAAGGTATTGAACGACAAATACGGTATCACAGACGGTTTGATGACTACAGTTCACTCTACTACTGCTACTCAAAAAACAGTAGACGGTCCTTCTATGAAAGACTGGAGAGGTGGTCGTGCTGCTTCAGGCAACATTATCCCTTCATCTACAGGTGCTGCTAAGGCTGTAGGTAAAGTTATCCCTGCTCTTAATGGCAAACTGACAGGTATGTCAATGCGTGTTCCTACTTTGGACGTTTCTGTAGTTGACTTAACTGTTAACTTGGCAAAACCTGCTACTTATGCAGAAATTTGCGCAGCAATGAAAGAAGCTTCTGAAGGCGAATTGAAAGGTATCCTTGGTTACACAGAAGACGCTGTTGTTTCTTCTGATTTCTTGGGTGATACTCGTACTTCTATCTTTGATGCAAAAGCAGGTATCGCTTTGACTGATACTTTCGTTAAAGTTGTATCTTGGTATGACAACGAAATTGGCTATAGTAACAAAGTTCTTGACCTTGTAGCTCACATGGCTTCTGTAAATAAGTAATTATCTGATTACAATATATCGAAAACTGTTCCGATTCATTTCGGAGCAGTTTTTTTTTGCAACAAACTAATACTTTGTTAAAAAGCGGCTCATTCCGATATAAGTAATCTACAAATTTAGTATGTTTGTATTCTGAAAAAATAATTATAACCGCTCAATCTACGGATTATATGAAAAAATTAAACCTAACATTTTTTTTACTTTGTACAATTAGTATGATGCATGCTCAGAATCCTTTCTTTGAAAAGTATAATACCCCACACCAAACTGTCCCGTTCGATAAAATAAAAACCGAACACTATGAACCCGCTATTCAAGAAGGTATCAGACAGCAGATAGCCGAGATAGATAAAATCGTAAACAATCCTAAAGCACCTACGTTCGTTAACACCATCTTAGCTTATGAAAAATCAGGGAAACTGCTAGATCAGGTTACCACCGTTTTTGGAAATCTACGCAGCGCCGAGACGAATGATGATTTACAGGCACTTGCGCAAAAAATGATGCCACTATTAAGCGAGCACAGCAACAACATCAGTCTGAATGAGAAACTCTTCGACCGGATTGAAAAAGTATACAAACAAAGGAAGAAACTTCCTCTCACAATCGAACAAGCTAAGCTTCTTGAAAATGCTTATGACGGCTTTATCCGCAATGGAGCTAATCTAAAAGGAGAAGATAGAAATAAATATCGCGAACTGACCAAGAAACTCAGTACATTGACGCTCAAATTCAGCGAAAACAATTTGAAAGAAGTGAATAACTATCAAATGGTGCTGAAGGATAAGGAGCAATTGGCCGGATTGCCCGAAAGTGCGATAGAAGCTGCTGCTGAAACGGCTAAAGAAAAAGGAATTGAAGGATGGGCTTTCACCCTTCAGGCGCCAAGTTACATTCCCTTCCTGACCTATGCCGACAACCGTGAACTCCGGAAAGAACTCTATATGGCATACAACACCAAGTGTACTCATGATAACGAGTACAACAATTTGGAAATCGTTAAAGAGATTGCCAACACTCGCATGGCAATTGCTCAACTCCTGGGCTACAAGGATTATGCAGAGTACACGCTCCAAAAACGCATGGCTCAAAACAGCGATGCCGTATACAAGTTGCTCAATCAACTGCTGGAAGCCTACACTCCTACTGCCAAAAAAGAATATAATGAGGTACAATCTCTGGCTCGTCAAACGGAAGGCGATAGCTTTCGCTTAATGCCATGGGATTGGAGTTATTATTCTAATAAGCTGAAAGATCAAAAGTTTAGCATCAACGAAGAGATGCTACGCCCTTACTTTGAACTCAGTCAGGTAAAAGAGGGTGTCTTCGGATTAGCAACCAAACTATATGGCATCACATTCAAGAAGAATCCTGATATCCCTGTTTATCATAAAGATGTAGATGCTTATGAAGTCTTTGATAAGGACGGTAGTTATCTTGCTGTTCTCTATACCGACTTCCATCCTCGTGCCGGCAAACGTTCGGGAGCATGGATGACCAGCTTTAAAGGACAATGGATTGATGAAAAAACAGGTGAAAATAGTCGTCCGCACATCACTTTAGTGATGAACTTTACGAAGCCCACTGATAGCAAACCGGCTCTACTTACCTTCGATGAAGTAGAAACGTTTTTGCATGAATTCGGCCACAGCCTACATGGCATGTTTGCCAATTCAACCTATGAGAGCTTGAGTGGAACGAGTGTCTACCGTGACTTTGTAGAATTACCTTCTCAAATAATGGAGAATTTTGCCATTCAAAAAGACTTCCTTAATACCTTTGCCAAACATTATCAAACCAGTGAATTAATTCCAGACACATTGGTACAAAGACTAGTGGACGCCTCTAACTTTAACGCAGCTTACAGCTGCCTCCGTCAGGTTAGTCTTGGACTACTTGACATGGCATGGTATACACGCTCTACCCCTTTCGATGGAGATGTAAAAGCCTACGAACAAAAAGCATGGGCCAAAGCTCAGATTCTCCCGGTTGTAGACGACGTTTGCATGAGTACGCAGTTCTCGCACATCTTTGCCGGAGGCTATTCCGCAGGGTATTACAGCTACAAATGGGCTGAAGTATTGGATGCTGATGCTTTCTCACTCTTCAAACAAAAAGGTATTTTCAATAATGAAGTAGCCGAATCGTTCCGCAACAATATATTATCCAAAGGTGGCACAGAACATCCAATGGTTTTGTATAAACGTTTTCGCGGGCAAGAACCTACCATTGATGCATTGCTTATTAGAAATGGAATAAAAAAATGAAAATGAAAACTAAATATTTATGCTTTCTTATCCTTCTGTTTCCTCTGTTAAGTGGATGCAACGACACGGATGATGTAGCTAAGATTTTCTTGGGTAAAACATGGAAATTGACTGATATTCTTGAGGGAAACGCTTCAAGTGACTATTGGGATGGTGATGAAACGGCTGAAGAGGCATCTCGTGCATCGATGCAAGAAGGCAGCAACTGCACTATTGCATTCAGCGGAACTATAACAGGAAATACCATTACCGACGGAACCTGTAGTGGCAGAGGAATTGACAACTCTTTTTCCGGAACATGGGACGCTGATGGCGAGAGTCGCACATTTAGTTCTACCATAACGCCAACCACCGATAGTGACGTACTAGGTAAAGCCTTTTTAGATGGGCTAAATAATGCGACATCATACAGTGGCGACGAAAGCAATTTATATATCTATTTCAAAGAAGAGGGGATAACAAAATGTCTTCTTTTTCACGTCCAAGAATAAAAGTCAGAACATGGAAACAGCACAACTGAAACAATTAGAATTGGACAAACGTTATATACGAATGGCCACAATATGGGCTGAAAATTCTTACTGCCAACGACGAAAAGTAGGAGCGCTTATCGTGAAAGAGAAAATGATTATCTCCGACGGATACAACGGAACTCCTTCCGGTTTTGAAAATATATGTGAAGATGAGAATAACCTGACTAAACCCTATGTGCTTCATGCTGAAGCAAATGCCATAACTAAAATAGCTCGTTCAAACAATAGTAGCGACGGAGCTACCATGTATGTTACGGCTGCGCCATGCATTGAATGCGCCAAATTAATCATCCAGGCTGGTATCAAACGAGTGATCTACTCGGAAAAATATCGATTGGAAGATGGAATCGATTTATTAAAACGTGCCGGCATTGAAGTTCTGTATCTGGAACCCGAGAAAGCCGATAAAGAAATATAAGTAACAAGAAAAAAACGTTCAAAACAAAAAAAGATATGCGTACAAGAAACTCTTCGAGGTTTATACCACTAGTCATTGCTATAAGTGTGGTAGTTGGAATTCTTATCGGGACTTTTTATGCGAAACATTTTTCGGGCAATCGCTTAGGAATTATCAATAGTTCCTCTAATAAACTAAATGCCTTGTTGCGCATTGTCGACGATCAATATGTGGACACTGTAAACATGACCGATCTGGTTGAAAAAGCCATGCCACAGATTTTAGCCGAGCTTGATCCACACTCTACCTATATTCCCGCCAAAGATTTGGAGAATGTCAATTCTGAGTTGGAAGGCAGTTTTAGTGGAATCGGTATCCAATTCACCATACAAGATGACACGATTCATGTCAACAGCGTTATACAGGGAGGCCCTTCTGAAAAAGTGGGATTAATGGCAGGAGACCGTATCGTTTCTGTAAATGATACTTCATTTGTAGGCAAGAAGGTGACAAACGATGTAGCGATGCGTACCCTCAAAGGCCCCAAAGGGACTCAAGTAAAGTTGGGAGTTAAAAGAATGACAGAGAAAGATATTCTCAAATTTAATATCACCCGTGGGGATATACCTCAAAACACCATTGATGCCACCTACATGCTCAACAATAAATTCGGCTATATACAGATCAGCAAGTTCGGGCGCACCACACATGTCGAACTGCTCAATGCAATTGCTATTCTAAGCCATAAGAACTGTCAGGGTCTGGTTATCGACTTAAGAGGAAACACAGGAGGATATATGGAAGCTGCTATTCGAATGGTAAATGAATTCTTACCTCAAGGCAAACTGATTGTATATACTCAAGGCCGTAAGTATCCACGAACGGATGAATTTGCCAACGGAACCGGTAGCTGTCAAAAGATGCCTATTGTAGTATTGGTTGATGAGGGTTCGGCTTCCGCCAGCGAAATCTTCGCAGGCGCCATTCAAGATAACGACCGCGGTATGATCATTGGTCGCCGCTCTTTTGGTAAAGGTTTGGTGCAACAGCCCATCGATTTCAGCGACGGCTCTGCCATTCGTCTGACCATTGCCCGCTATTACACTCCTTCAGGACGTTGTATTCAGCGACATTACGAAAGTGGTAAAGATCAAAACTACGAAATGGATTGGCTCACCCGCTACGAGCATGGAGAGTTTTTCTCAAGAGACAGCATCAAATTAGATGAAAGACTTCGTTACTCAACCGGATTGGGACGGCCTGTTTATGGCGGTGGAGGCATCATGCCCGACCTCTTTGTGCCACAAGATACCACCGGAGTAAGTTCTTATCTGACCAGTGTACTCAACAAAGGATTAACCATACAATTTACTTTTCAGTACACCGACCGCAACCGTGATCAAATGAGTCAATATGAAGATGAAGGAACATTACTTACTTATCTACGTCACCAAAACCTGGTAGAACAGTTTGTTCGCTACGCTGATAGTAAAGGAATAAAGAGAAGAAACATACTTATCCAGAAATCGCATAAGTTACTTGAGCGAAACATTTATGGTAATATCATTTACAACATGCTAGGAAAAGAAGCCTATATCAAATACTTCAATAATAGCGATACGACTGTGAAAAAAGCAATAGAAATACTAGAGAAAGGAGAAGCTTTTCCAAAAGCGCCCGCAGTTGTAAAACAACCCACAAAGAAAAATGAAGGAAAGAAAAAAAGAACTGCGCAAGCAAATAGCGTTAAAGAAAACCCGGTATTGCGCCTCTACGCTAAAGTATCTTTCTGTTAAAATATTAACGCTGCTCGAAAGCCACCCGGCTTTCAGAGCAGCGCAAACCGTTCTACTCTATTACTCCATGAAGGATGAAGTACAAACTCATGACTTCGTTGAGAAATGGAGCAAAGACAAAAGAATACTTCTACCTGTCGTAGTAGGTAATGATTTAGAACTACGTTTATATTCGGGAATACAATCACTACGCACTGGAAGCTATGGAATAGAAGAACCTGTAGGCGAACCCTTTACCGACTATGAGTCTATTGATATGGTGATTGTTCCGGGAGTTGCCTTTGATCTTTCAGGCAGACGCCTTGGGCACGGAAAAGGTTATTACGACAGATTGTTGCCGCATATCTCTGCTTACAAAGCCGGCATTTGTTTCCCTTTTCAACTGGTAGAAGAAGTTCCGTCGGAAGAATTTGACATTCGCATGGATACCATCATTACCTGTGAATAAGATGCTGAGAGGTCTACGGAAAAAACATTTAGCGAAAAATAATATTGGTGATAACGGTTGCCCCCACTTGACTATTGAGATTGCGTACCAACATCTCCCTCCCCATCATCAACTCTTGCCGAAGCGCAGAAGAAGTCAGATGTACATACAAAACCTGATTTTTAATGAAAAGTTCCTTGGTATACGAATGAATGGTAGGTCCCAATACATCTTTCCACGCAGCAATCAACCGCTGTTCATTCAAAGGCGCCTCCAGACTTTCTTGTCGTAAGAATTGCTGAATCAACTTGCCTATCGGCTCCGCATCATTCCGTTTCATCATTACCCTCCTTCATCTCATTAATTTCTCCCTGCTCTACGCGAAACATTTTATAGTCACTCCCCACATTAAAGAGGATTCGATCCAGATGTTCCCTATTGGTATCTGTTATAAAAATCTGTCCAAAGTTATCGCCGGCTACTAGCTTCACTATCTGCTCTACACGAGACGCATCCAGCTTATCGAATATATCATCCAGCAATAACAACGGAACACTACTGCCCGTTCTTTTTAAGAAATCGAACTGCGCCAGTTTCAAGGCTACCAGATATGTTTTGTTCTGCCCCTGCGAGCCTTCACGCTTTATCGGAAAATCACCCAGCAGCATGTTCAGCTCGTCTTTATGAATACCTCGCAATGAATACCCCATTATTCTGTCGCGCATACGACTCTCTTTTATCACCTCCAGCAACGAAGCATTCCTGGCATGCGACTCATAGGCCAAACCGACCTGCTCCTTATCTTGCGATATGAACGAATAAAACGTTTGAAAAATAGGGATAAACTCGCGAATAAACTCCTCACGCTTCCGAAACACCACTTCACCGGCATGCGCCATAGCCTCTTCCCACACCAGAAAAAGCTCTTCTTCTATCGGCTGTTCGCTCTTCAACAAAGAATTTCGCTGTGCCATGGCCTTATTGTAACGGATCAATGCCTCCAGATACTCCTTATCATATTGCGATATCACCACATCCATGAAGCGACGACGCTCCTCACTGCCACCCGCAATCAATTCAGAATCGGCCGGTGAAACCATTACCAAAGGGATAAAACCAATATGATCAGACAGACGTGTGTACTCTTTTTTATTCCGCTTGAATTGCTTCTTCAACTTGCGTTTCATTCCACAATAGATCTCCTCCGGCGTTCCGTCGGGAGCTTCATACGCACCCTGAATCACAAAAAAATCCTGATCATGACGGATGTTCTGAGAATCAATCGGATTCCCTGCGCTCTTACAAAATGAGAGAAAATACACAGCATCAAGCAAATTCGTTTTACCCATACCGTTTTGCCCGAAGAAGCAGTTCAACTTAGCCGAAAAGTTAAGCTCCACTTGTTCAAGATTCTTATAATTGAGTATCGAAATCCGCTTTAATATCATACAGCTTTTGGTGTTTGGTTACAAAAGTAGAAAGAATTTTGAGGTTTTCTGCCCCCAAAGAAAAAAAGATGCTTCTAAATTTCCTTTATATATATAAAAAAACTACTTTTGCTGACCGAAATATTTGCATAGAAGAACAACAAAAAGTATTAAAATAAAATGGCAGATCAAAAAAACCACCACGCTCCATTGAATGTAGAAGAAGCATTAAGTAACTCGGAAGCATTCATACTCAAACACAAAACAGCAATTATCGGCTTTATAGTTGGTGTTATTATCGTAGTAGCCGGTGCACTTATGTATAAGCACCTTTATTTAGAACCTCGTGAAGAGAAAGCACAAGCTGCTATTTTCAAAGGTCAGGAATATTTTGAGCAAGATGCTTACGAAATCGCTCTTAACGGTGATAGCATCGGATACATTGGCTTTACTAAGATTGCCGATCAGTTCAGTGGTACAAAAACTGCCAACCTAGCCAAAGCTTATGCCGGAATATGCTATAAGAACTTAGGCAAATATAACGAAGCAGTAAAAGCGTTAGAAGGATTTGACGGAGACGATCAAATGGTATCTCCCGCCATACTTGGTGCTACAGGTAACTGCTATGCAGAGCTTGGCCAATTGGACAAAGCCGCTTCTATCTTGTTGAAAGCTGCCGACACAGCAGACAACAGCACTCTGAGCCCCATCTTTTTGATGCAAGCCGGAGATATTCTGGTGAAACAAGGAAAGTATGACGATGCAGTAACAGCATATACCAAGATCAAAGACAAATACTTCCAATCTTATCAGGCAACGGATATCGACAAATACATTGAACGTGCCAAACTCCTGAAAAAATAAAATGCATATCTAGAGATATACAATATACTCAGAATAGCGCAGATTTCCGCAGATACTGAATCTACGAGAATTTGCGCTATTTTTTTTTTGTTTATTCAAAATCAAAATTAGAACGTTATGGCAACAGCTTATCACAATCTTTCAGAGTACGATTTGAACTCAGTACCCGAAGCGGATACAATGAAGTTTGGAATCGTTGTATCCGAATGGAACAGCAAGATCACCGGCGCATTACTTGAAGGCGCAGTGAGCACATTAAAAAAGCATGGTGCGAAACCCGAAAACATTTTTGTAAAGACCGTACCCGGTAGTTTCGAGTTAGTATTCGGAGCGAACCAGATGATGGAATATGGCGACGTTGATGCAGTAATTGTTCTTGGATGCGTAATCAAAGGAGATACTCCACATTTCGACTACGTATGTATGGGAACAACACAAGGAGTCGCACAATTAAATGTAAATGGCGATGTACCAGTCATTTACGGATTAATCACCACCAATACTATGGAGCAAGCCGAAGACAGATGTGGCGGAAAGCTCGGTAACAAGGGCGATGAATGTGCTATTACTGCTATAAAAATGATCGACTTTGCTTGGAGTTTAAATAAATAGTTGTATCTTTGCACCGCATTAGAAACAAAGGGCAAATACCAGAGTGGCCAAATGGGGCAGACTGTAAATCTGCTGTCTTTCGACTTCGGTGGTTCGAATCCATCTTTGCCCACATCTAATTGCGAAAGTAGCTCAGTTGATAGAGCATTAGCCTTCCAAGCTGAGGGTCGCGGGTTTGAGCCCCGTCTTTCGCTCCAGTAGAGAATCTGATTATTCAGATTCTCTTTTTTTATGTCCTTACCCTACTTCCTAACAAACTGTTTCTTATCCTTTTGCCACGTATATACTATCGGTGATTGTAGATAAGGTCTCAGCTTATCCGCATCGTCCTTTCCCATGTAATCGATTGTAGCAAAAGAAAAAGTCAACGTAGCATCTGCTTTGGACAAATCAGCTTTCAGCAGTAACATATCAACCTGCGAACGAGCATGGTCGTAAGCCTCCGTCTGCATCGTATCGCTTGGTGACACAAAGAAAGCATCCACCGATGGAGTTACCAAAAAGTCGGATGCGGAAAGCTCCTTCCAATCAGTCGTAAAGAAACGCACTTTGCTGTCACAGGCAGGGCCACAAGCTGTAGAAATCGCACAAATGATTTTCGTCGTATCCCCTGTAGCGAGCAATTTCATTTGCCATTCGCTCTTCTCGCTCACTTTTAAGCGAATGTAGTCAGGTGTCAAATCAGTCATTTCAGACGTCCCACCGAACTTATTCTTCACCTGTGCCTTCATCTTACTTTCCAGAAAGTCAATGCAATCGGCACGGTTCACCGCCGTGAGCAGCGGACTAAGAGAGTCGGGCATGTTAACGAACAACGTTTTAGCCTCTTGCGCATACGTAGCGACACCAGATAGCAGAAGAAAAAACAGCAATAGATTTTTTTTCATATTTAGTAGTTATTTTGAACCCAAATATAGGAATAACATTCCGATTAATATCAGAACAAGATCGATAGCCTTGCTTTTTAAATTCTTTTCACGGAAGAACATTGCTCCGAAAAGGAACGACACCACCACACTTCCACGACGCACCATCGACACGATGGAGATCATTGAATCGTCAAAGCTAAGGGCATAGAAGTACACAAAATCGGCAGCCGAAAGAAAAATAGAAATCAACAAGATGGCCCAATCCCATCTGAAAGGAGTGTTTTGTTTCCGTTTCGGCCACCAGAGCAACAGCAGAATAGGACACATGATGAATACCTGGTACACATTATACCAAGACTGCACAACCATGGGATTAAATTGCTTCATCAGGAACTTATCATACAGGCCGCTAACAGCACCTGTAATGGCGGCTAGCACAATGAAAAAGATCCATTTGTTATGCGCAAAATCAATCCCTTCCTTCTTGCCCGAACGGCTTAGCAAAAAGAACGAAGCCACGGCAAGCATCACTCCTATCCATTGATAGATATTTAAGCGTTCACCAAACAGTAACATGGCGCCCACCAACACCATTACCGGACGAGTGGCATTGATCGGCCCGACAATCGTCAACGGCAGATGCTTCATGCCGAAGTAGCCGAAGATCCACGATGAAAGAACAATGAAAGATTTGATTATGATGAACTTATGCACCTCCCACCCCACTAACGGCACGTCAAACATTGTACCGGCAAGTACGTTGGGTACAAAAGCAGACAATAAAATGAAGGGCAGAAAGATCAGGCTGGAGAATAACGTATTCAAAAACAGTACCGGCAAAACGGCATTTCCTTTTAGCGAATGCTTCTTGAATACATCATAGAAGCCTAATAAAGCCGCTGAAAGGAAAGCAAATAATAACCACATCTCTTTATTCTAATTTTAAATAATACATTTCCAATTACTCCTCAAAGATATCTTCGGGGTATTCCACATCAACAAGAAACAGCGCATGCCCCGGAGCAGAGCTCCCCGCTTTATTACGATCTTGTTGCTCTATGATTTTTTGAAATCCTGCCACATCTATTTTTCCGCGGCCCACTTCGATAAGTGTTCCCACAATGGCACGCACCATGTTTCGTAGAAAGCGGTCGGCACGAATGGTAAACACCCATGTCGTCTCATCCTGCTGCGTCCATTCGGCCTGCATCATCTCGCAAAGATTCGTTTTCACATCCGTGTGCACCTTGCTAAAACTGGTAAAATCGGCATAGCGAAATAAGGTAACGGCAGCTTCATTCATCTTCTCAAAATCGAGTTCACCATACAGTCTCCAGTGGTATTGTCGATTGAATGCGTACTTTGCCGTCGTTACGTAATACTTATATGTACGCGATCTGGCAGCAAACCGTGCGTGCACATCCGATCTTACCCGCTTCACATGAAAAACGGATATATCCGGAGGAAGCATGCGATTCAACCTCTCAGTCAGAAAATCAACATCAATCAGTTCACCCTCAAAATCGAAATGAGCCACCATAAGCGAAGCATGCACGCCGGCATCCGTTCGTCCGGCACCAATCACCCTCATTTCTTTCCGGAGAACAACAGACAATGCTTTCTCCAGACATTCTTGTACACTAATACCATTTGGCTGAATTTGCCAACCGTGATAATTTGTTCCGTCGTAAGCTAAATAGATAAAATATCGTTGCACTACTTTTATTTCTTGGTTTTCAATGCGCAAAGGTACAACTTTTCGAGCTATTCATCCTCGCTAAGTATAGGCTAATCTCACTCTAACGCAATATTAACCGACCAGAACACGATTAGTAAGACTAAAAGTTACTAACACTAAGTCCACATCCTACGGCAGGGAAAACGCATTATAAATCTTGCATGAGTAATTCCAATAAAAAATGATGATCCCATCCTGCGACCTTTCTTTTTCTATTGATAGGTTTCTTGGTGGGGTTTTGTTTTAGGATTCCTAATGCGAT
>Ga0316613_10000169_pt1 | contig 76472 bp, 93 predicted proteins | sample OWC_soil_day10_C_2_FD_207647 | JGI IMG/M metagenome (GOLD analysis project Ga0316613, IMG submission 207647) | Wetland soil microbial communities from Old Woman Creek delta, Ohio, United States - OWC_soil_day10_CT_b | ecosystem: Environmental > Terrestrial > Soil > Wetlands | place: USA: Ohio...
TCTCTATAATCCAGTGACGATAGCTATGGGGTTCCACCTGTTCCCATACCGAACACAGTAGTTAAGCCCATATACGCTGAAAGTACTTGGTTGGAAACGACCTGGGAGGATAAGTAGTTGCTGGTTAAGCAAGAGAGCACTCATTTAGGAATGAGTGCTCTTTTGCTTTATCTTTTCCGAGATCAAAGGAGTTCTCTTATTCTGGCATATAATATAATTTTTCAATCATTAGCATCCAAAGGTATTCGCTATAAAAAAGCAAATGGCGATAGGCTTTATTTTTACTAATAAGTTTCATTATATAAGGTAAATGATATATAATAGAGTTATCATTTACAGAGAGAAGATTTTAATAATAGCTTATCCTGGAGGAATATAGTATGACTATTTTAGATGAAATGTTAGAAGCTAACCGAAAATTTGTCAAAGCTTTGCCTGTAGATTTTGTTGATTATTATCCAGTGACTAGCAAAATGCCGAATCGTGAGATAGCAATTTTTACTTGCATGGATACTCGATTAGTTGATTTTTTAGAACCGGCAATGGGAATTAAACGTGGAGAAGGAAAAGTAATAAAAAATGCGGGAAATTCTGTGACTGGCCCTTTTGGGGCTACGATTCGTAGTTTAATTGTAAGTATTTTTGAATTGGGCGTGAAAGAAATCATCGTAATTGGTCATTTAGATTGTGGTATATCTCATACCACATCTCAATCTCTAATTCAAAAAATGCTGGATAGGGGAATTTCACCTGATGCAATAAAAATGATCGATAGAGAATTAGAAAATTGGATTGATCATTTTCATCATCCTATCGATAATGTAGAGGAAGTTGTCATGAAAATTCGTAGTAATCCACTAATTCCTAAGGATGTACCTGTACACGGGTTGATTTTTAATCCTAATACAGGAGAAGTTGAAGTCGTAGTAGATGGTTATCAAGCATAAAGTAAAGACCACCTCTCTTTTGGAGGTGGTCTTTATCAAATTGAATTATAATATTTCACTATATAGTCAATTTAATTCAACGCCACTGCTTTAGCTCCACAAAGTGGAGAGGAATCTGATGCACTGTTTTCATGAATATGTCCACAAATACTACATAGATAGTAATTATCATCAGCATTATTGTACGTTTGTTAAGATTTGTCAAGAAAAATGCATATAAAAGTAGAAAATGTATAGTTGCTTTATATAAATTTGTTTGAATAGTATGAAGTGTTAGATAGAGAGGTGAGGAAATTGTATTACGAAAAAAAAGCAGTGATCAGGCATCAGAAAGGTTTGCATACTCGTGTGGCGGCTATGGTGGTTCAGAAATATCATGAGCTTAATACTCAGTATCACGCATCAATATTTTTTAAATATAATCACCGTGACAAAATACTCGCTAATAACTTAATGCTATTATGTTCATTGAAAGTAAAATCAGGTGATGAATTATGGGTTGCGGGTAGTGGAAGCCAAGCTGAGCCGGCAGTAGAGCAAATGGTGGATTTTTTAGAAAGTGATTTTCAACTTAATAATCCTCGAACCATTACTGAGGTAGATAAGTTACTGGAGAATCATTCGTTTACTGCAGAGCAAGTATTTAAGAGTATGGCCAATGGGCTGATGGTAAGTGATGAAGATGATGTGGTTACTGTATTTAATCCCGCTGCTGAGGATATTTTAGGTATTGCAGCAAGTGCCGTTGTGGGCAAAAAGGTATATGATACTATACCAAATTCAAGACTGCATATTGTAAATCAAACAGGAATTCCTGAATTGTCCTGTCGTCAAATTGTCGGTGACTCTATTACTATTACCAATCGAACGCCTATCATGATAGATGGACAGGTGAGAGGTGCCGTCGCCATATTTGAAGATATCTCAGCATTAGAAAAGATAACATGGGAATTACAGGAAATAAAAGAGCTAAAAGAAAGATTGCAGTTAGTGCTCGAGTCGGTGCAGGATGGGATTTGTGTATTAAATAAGGATGGATGCATTACCTATGTAAATCCTGCTTATTTGCGGATTGTAAATCAGCAGTATGAACAGTTGATTGGAAAAAATATATATAATATTTCTCCAGATGGTGCTAGATGTGCAGTATTAAAATCTGGAAAACAAATACTGGGCAGTATTAGCTATAAATCTGATGGGGTGGCAGTTATTGCAAATGTGAATCCGATTATTGTTGATGGGGAGCTGACAGGGGCTGTCTCCGCAGTTAAAGGTATTACAGAAGTCCAGGGTTTTATGGAAAAATTAAGTCGTATTTCAGCGAAAGCTGAGTACTTAGAACAAGAATTATGGCGTACAAAAAAACCTAATAGCACATTTGAGCATTTTATCGGACGGAGTGGTAAAGTTTTAGATGTGCTAGCTATGGCTGCTAAAGCGGCTCAAGGGGGTTCTAATGTACTTATTCGTGGCGAGAGTGGTACTGGTAAAGAATTGGTGGCTGAAGGTATTCATTATGCTAGTTCTTGGGCGAAAGGGCCTTTTATACGGGTCAATTGTGGTGCAATTCCTATTAATTTATTAGAGAGTGAGTTGTTTGGTCATGAAAGAGGATCCTTTACTGGTGCAGTTCGCAAGAAATTAGGTAAATTTGAACTGGCCAATAAAGGAACTATTTTTCTGGATGAAATTGGTGAGATGGAAAAAAATATGCAGGTAAAGTTACTGCGTGTTTTGCAAAAAAAAGAATTTGAACGTGTTGGCGGCGAGGTCACTATTAAAGTGAATGTGAGAATTATTGCGGCGACGAATCAAAATTTGGAAGCAATGGTAGCGCAGAATGAGTTTCGTGAGGACTTATATTACCGTTTAAATGTTATTCCCTTGCTTTTACCGCCCTTGAGAGAGCGTAAAGAAGATATTCCTCTCTTAGCAGAGCATTTTCTGAATAAGATGGCCTGTGAGCTCGGTCGGAATATTAAGGGGATAAGGCGTGAAGCTTTGGATGTTCTCATGAATTATCGATGGCCAGGAAATGTACGTGAGCTAGAAAATATTATTGAAAGAATTGTGACTTTGTCCGAAGGCGATTATATTGATACTCAGCATTTGCCTTCATACCTTAGGGAAGAAGTATTCTCCGAAAACCGAGATTATAGTAGTTCCCTTGTCCAAGATGTTATCTTGTCATGGGAAGATTATGAAAAGCAAATCATTCAGCAAGCTTTGAACAAATATGGTAGTTTCAATGGGGCTGGTAAAGTTTTGGGATTGACGCATAAAACAGTGGCAGCCAAAGCAAAAAAATATGGGATAGAAAAAATATATCTTGGTAATTAAGTAGATAGTTGGTAATAAGGATCAAGATAAACTTATCTCGTTGGTAATATTTATCCAAAGACGCAATTTTGTAGCCCGATAAGAACCTAATACTGTTTTTGACTAAGGTATTTCTCATGGCCTGATTCTTGCATTCTATTTATATGTACAAAAGGATAAGACACTGATCCATATGCAACCTATTATGATTTGGGAACAAAAAAATAATAAGGAGAGCGGATAATATGAAAAAAGTTATCAATGTAGCAGAACATGTCGTCGAAGAAATGTTACAAGGTATGGCTTTGGCACATCCCCAGTATCTTAGACGGGTAGAAGGATTTGATGTTTTAGTCAGAGTCAATTCTCCAGTAGGTGGTAAGGTTGGGGTGGTAAGCGGTGGTGGAAGTGGGCATGAGCCAGCTCATGCTGGATTTGTCGGACGTGGAATGCTGGATGGCGCTATTGCTGGCGCTGTGTTTACATCGCCTACACCTGATCAAGTATATGAGGCAATTAAAGCAGTTGATAGCGGTGGTGGAGTACTTTTGATTATAAAGAATTATAGCGGCGATGTGATGAACTTTGAAATGGCAATTGAAATGGCTAGTGCAGAGGGCATTACTGTTGACAAGGTTATTGTTGATGATGATGTGGCGGTAGAGAATAGTACTTGGACGATTGGCCGCAGAGGCATAGCAGGGACTGTATTTGTACATAAAATTACTGGCGCTAAGGCAGAGACTGGTGCTGTACTTCCTGAAGTGAAACGAGTCGCTGAGAAGGTTATTGCTAATGTGCGTTCTATGGGGATGGCTCTTGATTCGTGCACAGTGCCAGCAGCTGGTAAGCCTAGTTTCATACTCGAGGAAAATGAAATTGAAATTGGTATGGGTATTCATGGTGAACCAGGTACACATCGCGAATCCATAAGTACTGCTGATGAAATTACTACTCATTTAGTCAATAAAATTCTTGCTGATATGCCCTTAAGTTCTGGTGAAGAAGTAGCAGTAATGGTTAATGGATTAGGGGCTACGACTCTTATGGAGCTATATGTAGTCAATCGTAAGGTAGCCGACTTACTAGGGAATAAAGGTGTAAAAATAACCAAAACATATGTGGGTAATTATATGACATCACTAGAAATGGCTGGGTTCTCAGTGAGTGTATTAAAACTTGACAGTGAACTGAAAGAATTGTTATTTGCCCAGGCGGATACACCAGCTTTGGTACAGTTTTAAAGGGGGATATAGTATGAAGGGTTCTATATATGAAGTAATGGCTGTCATCGGTCAGGCTATTATTAATAATAAACAATTATTAACAGATTTAGATGCGGCTATTGGAGATGGAGATCATGGTATTAATATGGCCAGAGGCTTTGAAGCTGTAGGTGCTAAACTGCAGTCATTAGAACCAGATAAAGATATCGGAACTATTCTGAAGACCGTAGGCATGACCCTCATTACTAGTGTTGGTGGTGCTTCAGGACCTTTATATGGTACTGCCTTTCTGCGGGCTGCTAACTTAGGACTGGGCAGATACGAGCTAGATAAAGAGATTGCTGCTAACATGCTAGCAGTCGCCATTACAGGAATAAAAGAACGAGGTAAAGCCACACGTGGAGAAAAAACTATGCTAGATGTATTGGAACCTGCTTATGATGCATTTGTTGAAGCTGCTGGTGCTCAAAAGTCTCTGATAGAGTGTTTGGAATCAGCCTGTGAGTCTGCTCGGCTGGGTGTAGAGTTTACTAAGACTATTGTTGCTACGAAAGGCAGAGCTAGTTATTTGGGTGAACGTAGTATTGGTCATCAAGATCCTGGGGCTACATCATCATATATTATGTTGCAGACATTGTTGGAGTATATTCGCTGTTAAATAACAGGAGGGTTCAGGATATGGTAGGAGTTGTGATTGTATCACATAGTAAAAAAGTAGCAGAAGGTATACGGGAAATGGCCTTACAAATGGCGAGACCAGAGCAACAGATCATTGCTGCTGGTGGAATGGATAATGGTAGTATTGGTACAGATGTGCATAAAGTGAGTGAGGCCATAAAGAGTGCTAATATGGGTGATGGTGTTGTAGTTATGGTAGATTTGGGCAGCGCAGTAATGACTACTGACACGGCTCTTGAAATGCTAGAAGAAGAAATTAGAGGAAAAGTAAAGATCGCCGATGCGCCTATTTTAGAAGGGGCCATCAGCGCTGTTGTAGAGGCATCTTTAGGTAGTTCTTTGGCTACTGTTGTATCCACTGCTGAAGGCGCTCGTAATTTAAAAAAGTGTTAACAATTGCGAGGGATAAGAATGATTGAAATACAAGTAACTATTACCAATACTACAGGACTGCATGCCAGACCGGCGGCCCAATTCGTACAAAAGGCGGCTAGTTTTAGATGTAAAGTAAAGATTGTCGGTAATAATAAGGAAGCTGATGGAAAAAGCATTTTAGCGGTAATGGGTATGGGATTGACCCAAAATACCAAGCTTACAATTATGGCTGAGGGTGAAGATGAAGAAATTTGCATCACCGCACTGAAGAAACTTATTGAAAGTAATTTTGGTGAAGACATGGTTTAATCATTAAAAAGAGAAATCCGTTCTAACTTGTGGCAACAAGTTGGAACGGATTTTTCTTAAGCTACATTATTTAGAACGAGACAAAAATCTAATAACTTTAGCTCCTGTATCACGAACACGACGCAGGGGGGTGATACTGACTTTTATTTTGGGTTTCATATCACTGATGGAGCCGAAGTCGCCACGTTTGATATTGGTAGTCTTGATTTTTTCAGGATGAAAACAATATTTTAATACTTTTACAGCTTGCTCAGGATGACTTTGATCGCCACAGGTGAAGATATCGATAGCTGTATAACTCATTTTAGGATAAGTATGAATGCTCATATGTCCTTCGCTCAATAATGCCCAAGCAGTCAATCCTTGTGGCTCAAATTTATGATAAGTGAAGCTTAGAAGTGTCATGTTAGCTTCTGTGATAGCTGTCAGCATGGATTCCTTTACAAAATCCACATTGTCAAGACTTTCAAATATGCAACCATACATATCGACGGTGAGGTGTCTTCCAATTATTCCTAACATAATAATGTATCGCCCCTTTATAAAGAATATTGAGACTAAAAATTCTCCTTAAGTTTTAAATATAGTTTATTTTAGACTAAAACTATGATCTTACTCTAAGAGTACTATATTTACGTCAATTATCATACACATTGTACAATTTTTCATTATAAATTGATTAAGTGGTATTGTAAAGAATAATCTTTTAGGGAATTATATAAAATAATAGTAATGTTTTGCAGGAATATGTAATTCAAAGAGTGAATTTTCATTAAGGCCATATAGCGATATATTTTACAAAAAGGAGTATAATCATATTATGACTACAAAACTAACAACTATGCTAAATATAAAATATCCTATTATTCAAGGTGGTATGGCCTGGATATCTGATGGGAAATTAGCAGCCGCAGTATCAGAAGCTGGTGGTGCAGGTATTATTGCTACAGGTGGGCGTGAAGCCAAGTGGGTGGTCGAACAAATTCGTTTGGCTAAATCCCTTACTGCTAAATCCTTTGGTGTGAATATCCAGCTGATGGCCAATAATAAGGATGAGATTATTGATGCAATTTGTGAGGAAAAAGTAGTATTTGTTACTCTTGGTGCGGGTAATCCTGTTCCGTTATTTGAAAAATTTGATAGTGTAGGTATTAAGAAAATTCCGGTAGTACCTAATGTTAAATTAGCGAAGCGTGTACAGGATAAGGGGGCTGATGCTATTGTGGTTGAAGGCATGGAAGCTGGTGGACATATTGGTGTTCTCACCACGATGGCCTTAATGACCCAAGTGATTCCGGCTATTGATATTCCAGTTATTGTGGCTGGCGGCTTTGCTGATGGACGTGGGCTGGCGGCAGCGCTGGTTATGGGAGCGGCAGGCATTCAGATGGGTACACGGTTCTTACTAGCTGAAGAATGTGCTGTGCATGCTAATTTCAAACAAAAGTTGATAGCTGCGTCTGATACTGATACAGTAGTTACTGGCTTTACTTCAGGTCATGCAGTTAGGGGTATTAAGAATAAGTTTACACAGCACTTCCTAGAACTTGAACGGCAGGGGACACCAGAAGCGGAACTTGCTCGTTTGGCAACAGGTACTAACCGATTGGCTGCCGTTGAAGGTGATATAGAAAATGGCATGGTTCAGGCGGGACAGAGTTTGCTTCCCCTCGTTAAGATTGAGCCTGCAAAGAAGATTATTCAAGCTATTATGTCTGAAGTGGAACAGGTATTGGCAAAAGCACCTGATTTGGTATAAAATTTAGGTTCCGAGATATAGGAGGAGATATGATGATGCATAATGTTAAACTTGCAGAAGGTGTATATTCTGTAGGAGCGGTTGATTGGACTATGCGTAGTTTTCATGGCTATGCAACACCACGGGGTATTACATATAATGCCTACTTAATTGTAGACGAAAAAGTTTGTTTGATCGATACTGTAAAAGCACCCTTTACTAAGGAACTGCTTGAACGCATCAGTCAAATTATTGATCCAGCCCAAATTGATTATATTGTCTGCAATCATACAGAGCCTGACCATTCGAGTGCGTTGCCAGCGATTATGGAGAAAGCACCACACGCTAAGGTGGTGCTAACTGCACAAGGTAAGGAGTCGATTATAAAACATTATCAGCAAGAATATGATTTTCAAATTGTTAAAGAAGGGGATGTACTAGATCTAGGACGAAATAAGCTACATTTTCTAACAATGTCGATGCTGCATTGGCCTGATTCTATGGCAAGCTATCTTGAGGGTGAAGAAATTTTATTTTCAAATGATGCTTTTGGTCAGCATATTTGTACAAGTAAACGATTTGATGATGAAAATGAAATTAGTGAGATTATGGATGAAGCTGCTAAATATTATGCTAATATTCTTATGCCATACACTCGATTAATTAGCAAGGCTGTAAGTAAAACTGGAACGGTGCCTTTGAAAATGATTGCTCCTAGCCATGGTGTAATATGGCGCAAACATATTACAGATATTTTAGCAAAATATGAGCAGTGGGGTAGCGGTTATCGTGATGACAGTATAGTTATTGTCTATGATAGTATGTGGGGAGCAACTGAAGATATGGCTAGGCGGATATTAGAAGGTGTATCAGCATCAGGGGTTACTGTAAAACTACATAGGCTGACAACAAGTTCGCTTAGTGATATTATGAAGGATATACTGGAGGCTGGTGGTGTAATTGTTGGCTCTTCTACCCAGAATAATGAGGTATTAGCTACGATGGGGGGATTTCTTACCTATCTTAAGGGTTTACGTCCAGCTAATAAAATTGGTGCAGCCTTTGGTGCATATGGCTGGGCTGGTGGTGCACAGAAAAATATTGAAGAATTTCTAAAAGTATCTGGCATAGCTGTTGAACCATCAGATTTGTCATTCAAATGGGTAGCTGATAAAGATGGGCAGGAGCGATGTTTTAAATTTGGTTTGGAATTTGCTAAAAAAGTACAAGGAAATATAAAGTAAGTAATAGATAAGAGGGCTGTAAGGCCCTCTTATCTGATCAAGAGATATAGCATATATTATTCATTAATCGTGTAATACTATAATAGGCTGAAGTATTCAGGGTATTAGTCCTTTTTGGATTTTGGATATACGAGGTAAGCGGATATGTTTACTTGGCAACATGGTTTCTGGATATATTTTTTTACAAGACAAAACACTAAAGTTTGGCAATTTGTCGCCGGGGCGATGTTACCTGACTATATTTATATATTGGCAGTAGGCATAATGCTGATGCGTGATCAATTGTCATGGGCTGATTTAATAGCAATGAAACCTACAATGATGATGTCATTGTTACCCTTATATCCTTGGGTGGTCAAGATTGATCTTATAGGCCATTCTGTAGTGACTTGGGGGATCGCTTTTCTTTTAACTTTACTACCAGTCGTTAATAGGGGGCAGGCGTTTGTTATAGGCTGGGGCACACATTTATTGATAGATAGTTTGACTCATGCAGCGTATGCCAATTATTTTTTATATCCGATTTCTTTAATGAGCGTACACAGTCCAGTATCATATTGGGAACCACAATATTTTGCCCATGAGTTTAGAATGGTTAATAATAGTTTTATGATAATAGTGGCAAGTTATCTTATATATCATTGGTGGAAGAAGAAACAGCAGAAATGAGGAATGAATATGCAAGTAAAGGCAACTGTATTTTTACGTAAGGGCGGCCAACATAGGGTGGAAAACGGACATCCTTGGATATTTCAGAGCGAGATTGATTACATAAAGGGTAAATTTGAACCTGGTGACATTGTAGATGTATATAGCTGGCGGAAGGAGTTTTACGGCCGTGGTTATATAAATCCCCAGTCGCAGATTATTGTACGCATTTTAACTACCGAACAGGAGAATATTGATCGGGAATTCTTCAAAAAGCGTATCCAGGCTGCTTGGGAGTATCGGAAAAAATTTATTAGTGAACCAGATTACTGTAGGCTAATAAATGGTGAAGCTGATTTTATACCAGCTTTGACTGTTGATAAATTTGGTGAATATATGGTGATACAGACATTGTCTCTAGGGATTGATATACATAAAGATACTATAATATCAATTCTTGAAGAATTGTTTCAGCCGGAGGGGATTTATGAACGTAATGATGTATCTGTACGCCGGCTAGAAGGGCTGGAGCAAAAAAAAGGTTATCTTAGGGGGAATTTTCCGACTACCATTAAAGTTTTAGAAAACGGTATACCTTTCTATGCTGATATTGAAAACGGTCAAAAAACAGGATTTTTCTACGACCAGCGGGAAAATCGTCTATTTTTAAAACATGTGTGTAAAGACGCTGAGGTATTAGATTGTTTTTGTCATACAGGATCATTTACAGTACATGCGGCCTTATATGGAGCCAAGCAAGTAACTGCCATTGATATTTCCGAAGATGCTATTGCAATGGCGCAGAGGAATGCGGAACTGAATGATGTGCTGTCAGTCTGTGATTTTCAAGCTGCTAATGCTTTTGACTACTTGCGTACTATGTCAGATGAAGGAAAGCAGTTTGATGTAGTCATCCTTGATCCACCGGCCTTTACTAAAAGTCGTAAAACCTTGGAAGGGGCAGCTCGTGGGTATAAGGAAATCAATTTACGTGGCATTAAGATGGTGCGTCCTGGCGGATTTTTAGTCACTTGCTCATGTTCCTATCATATGGATCGTGAACTGTTTAAAGCCATTGTTGTAGATGCCGCTCGTGATGCTAAACGAGTCATTCGCATGGTTGAGTATCGTACCCAAGCAAAAGACCATCCAATTTTGCCAGCGGCGGAAGAGACGGAGTATTTAAAATTCATGATGATACAGGTAATGTAAAAAGTAGGCACAGAAGCAGACTCTCAACGCTTTAGCGACGATGTGATCGTGACCTTCGATCGTTAGTCGAACGCAAAGGCTTGTCCTAGGCCTGAGAACTTGGCGCAAGCTAAAGTTTCTTTATAACACCAGAATTTATATGTTCTTAATGATGGAGAATAATGATTATCCGCAAAGGGCGGTTCGCGTTTTCTTATTTGAGAGGGGTAACAGAGAGTGGCTAAAGTCAAAATTCATTTTGTCTGCCAGGAATGTGGCCATGATTCACAACAATGGCTGGGGAAGTGCCCCGGTTGTGGGGCATGGAACAGTATGGTAGAAGAAACTATAAGCAAATCTGAAACAAAAACCTATCATAGCACTAGCGATGGCGCTAAGCCTCGACCGATTACCGAAGTTGATAACCTGCCTGTTCCTCGGCTCGCCACAGGTGTAGGTGAGTTTGATCGTGTTTTAGGTGGCGGCATTGTACCTGGGGCACTTATTTTGATCGGTGGTGATCCTGGTATTGGCAAATCCACCATGCTCTTACAGGTTGCTTGCAGTATTAGTCAGGTGTATGGCACTGTTCTATATGTGTCGGGAGAGGAATCAGCAGTACAAACTAAAATGCGCGCTGAGCGGCTTAATAAATTAAGTGATAAGTTACTAATAATGACGGAGACCAATCTAGAGGAAATTACACTGGCAGCTAGTCGTCTGAAGCCTGCCTTAATGATTATTGACTCCATCCAAACCATGTATAGTTCAGAAATTCCATCAGCCCCGGGCAGCGTGGGACAGGTACGAGAATCCACAGGCAAGTTACTGAGACTCGCAAAAGAAAGCGGTATTCCAATTGCGATTATTGGACATGTAACGAAAGAGGGTAATATTGCTGGTCCCCGCATTCTAGAACATATGGTTGATGTTGTATTATATTTTGAGGGCGATAAGAGTCATGCCTTTCGCGTGCTTCGGGCTATAAAAAATCGCTTTGGATCAACACATGAAAGCGGAATTTTTTCGATGGAAGAAGATGGTCTGAATGAAGTGAAAAATCCTTCAGGCTTGTTATTGACGGAGAGGCCGAAGAGTGCTCCTGGGTCGATAGTATTGGCCTGTATGGAGGGGGTTAGACCCTTACTTATCGAAATCCAGGCTTTGGTTAGTACCACATGTTTTGGCATGCCTAGGCGCATGGCGGCAGGTTTTGACTACAATCGTCTGATTTTATTGATGGCGGTGTTAGAAAAGCGTGTGGGTTTAATGCTATCGAATCAGGACGCTTATGTAAATGCAGTGGGTGGCATTAGAATTACTGAGCCAGCAGCGGATTTAGCAGTGATTTTAGCTGTAGCTTCAAGTTTTCGTAATGTATCTCTTGATGCCCAGACAATTGTTATGGGGGAAGTTGGGCTTACTGGCGAAGTGCGTATGGTATCAAGAGTGGATATACGTATTAGTGAAGCAGCTAAGTTTGGTTTCAAACGATTCGTCATTCCTGCAGGTAATTTAACAGGGCTCAAGATCCGTCAGTCAGGACTTAAAATAGTTGGGGTCAGCAATGTTATCGAAGCAATGGAGGCGGTATTTATATGATGAAAAATCGGGAGGATAAATTGTGGGACACAAAGTTTATAAAAACGATTAAGAAATTAGTCCCTGGCACACCGCTGAGAGAAGGGCTAGAAAATATTTTACGGGCTAAAATGGGCGTATTGGTATTAGTGGACAATAATCAACCGTTAATAGATGTAATAGACGGTGGTTTTGCTCTCAATTGTGAATATACACCTGCTGGATTTTATGAACTGGGCAAAATGGATGGTGCCTTGATGATATCAGCTGATGCCAAACGTATATTATATGCCAATGCTCAGTTGGTACCTGATTCCAATATCACCACGACTGAAACAGGTACAAGGCATCGTACTGCTGAACGGGTTGCCAAGCAAACAGGTGGGCTAGTGATTGCCATTTCCCAGCGTCGTAATCTGATTACTATGTACCTTGGTAATTTGAAGTATACTTTAAAAGATATTACGGTAATTCTAAGTAGGGCTAATCAGGCCTTACAGACGTTGGAAAAATATAGAAAAGTTCTGCAACGAGGCTTAACTAATTTAAGTGCCTTAGAGTTTGAAGATTTGGTAACATTATTGGATGTGGTTCAGATCGTTATTCGTGTTGAACAAGTGAGCCGTATTGCCAGAGAAATTGAACTTAATGTTATTGAACTTGGTAGTGAAGGTCGTTTAGTTAGTATGCAATTGGAAGAACTAATTTCCGAACAAGATGATATGGAGCTATTGATTAAAGATTATTGCACTAGCAAAGACCATAGTATTCATGAACAGGTGCGTGAGCAATTGGCAGCTTTACCAGAAGAAAGTTTGGAACCATATACTATAAGCCGTATTTTGGGTTATACCACTACGCCTAATGTTCTGGATATACCAGTAGTACCTCGGGGTTATCGGGTGCTCAGGCGAATTCCGCGCCTACCAATGTCAGTGGTGGAGAACTTAGTAACTCGTTTTAAAACACTCCACCCCATTTATAATGCCACTATTGTTGAGCTAGATCAAGTTGATGGTATTAGTGAGGTACGGGCAAAGACAATAAAAGATGGTCTTAAGCGAATACGGGAACAGGCAGTGTTAGAACGTCATGATTAATTAGCATTTATTCATATTAGCAGATTTTAAATTATTGTTTTTTGTATTTTTCTAAACTTATATCTTCCACAAACCGAGCAAAAGCTCGGTTTTCTTCTATTCTTACTACTTTGTAGAGTTTGTTTTCTTCCGTGAGCACTTCATCCCCCACATTTACAACTAAGGGTACATACATTAAGCTATGACCGTCAATTTCGTCAAGAATAATATAATAATCATAAATTTTTTGCGGTTGAGGCTCAGGCTTCTGTTGGATAGAAAATATATTCAAGGGTATTATGTGTAGCGCGCTCAAGGCAAACATGCTAAATAGTATGATTATCACTGTTATAATTAGATGACGACCTTTAAATTTCATTGTAACAGCTCCTTAGGGGGGAATTATTTTTTACTCTTATTACGGGGTCCAAAAAAATTAGTAAATTCATATTTATAAAATTTATTTAGTTTGCGTTTCGCCTCTCGCCAACTGCCTGTACTAAGATAAAGATATACAGTAATACCGACGACTAATGCACCGATGATCAATGCTATATCAGAATGATAAGCTCTTGTTGCCTTGCCATCTTCTACAAGATTATTTTGAGTAGTGGGAGTATCAGGATTAGCAGGAGCAACAGGAGTTGTAGAACTCTTAGGGGGAGTGACAGGAGTATTAGGTGTACCAGAGGTAGAATCTGGATTTATAGCAATAAAAGAAGGTACAACATCGGCGAACAGGGCGGCACTATTTTGTGCGGCCTCTCTCGTATTATACTCAGTACCGATTTCAACTAACATCGAATGCGGATTTAAATCCTGATTGTAATTTCCATGGGCAATGAAAATTCCCCTTACAAGCCCTCGATATTTGGCATCAATATTAGATTTAATAGTCTTGGCATATTCTAGAGTAGTCTGGCGGTTCTGGTTTTGCTGGCCAACTACCAATAGAATTTTAGCAGCATCTCGTCCATTGATAGTTGTTTTATACATACTAAGCGGTGCACTGTCCCGGTGTATATCAAACAAGGTAGCTGGTTGAAGGGCTAAAAGTTTCATAAAGGTGCGGCGGGAACGTTGGTATGCATTGGCATCATGGGGATCATGCAGTGTTTTATTATGCTCGATTTGATAACCAAGTTCGGCTAGACGTTTGGCAAGAACATCTCCAACTAGCATGATAGTTCCTCTACCAGGCAGTGACGATTTTCCATCAGTGGGCGTATAGGACTCATCTGTATGCGTATGATATATGGCAACGATAGGGACAGAAGCCTCAGCTGCTGCTTGAACAGGTTTGGCTAATTTCTCAAGTGAGATAGTTGCATTATGCCTAATGTAACGGGCTCTAGCTTGTGTGCCTTCAACGGTGGTAATTTCATATAAATTATCATCTTCGTTGATGTATTGGTCACCCACATGTATTGAAAGACCTGTCTGTAAAAGAAGGGTATTTGCTTCGTCGACCACCGTAATGTAGCCAGAAGTAAGTTCACCGTTGTCATAGGATATGGCTGCCCATACGCTTCCGGGAAAACAAAAAACTATTAGGATGCCGAGACAAGTGAATAAGAAATGTGACATGATTACACCTCGTTTCACGTAAGATCAAATATAAATGAACGATCATTATAATTACATGTATAGTTGTATCTTGTCCTTATGCTAACTTGTTTATTAATTATTTTTAACTATGGGGGGAATAGCGTACGTAAAAAAACGTGGCCATAATTGGCCACGTTTTATTGTAAAAATAGATATAAGCTTGAAAGGAGAGCTTTCAAGACAGTGGGTTTTAGGATAAATGGAAAAACCCTAAAGTATTAACAGTATTAAATTCTTGCCGCATAACTTCATTAAGACTAATTCCTGATAAATTACAGAGTGCAGCCAAATAAAACAGGCTATGCCCCAATTCTCTAGTAATCACTTCCTTGCATTGCTCGCAAGGTTCACCTGATAAATGAGAAGACATAAACTGTTTTAATTTGCTATATTCAGTGTCAGGAGGTATTTGCTGTCTAGTGGCATTTACTTTGACGCAACCACATTCGGTGACTGATTTAGCAAAGGCACGATTAACTCGAGCGCTTGCTTCTTGGTATTTTGTCATAATATCAAGGACACTGCGGTGACGAATAAGATATTCATCAACAGCAGATTGGAAATCTGAGCATTTTTCATGCATCACGAAACACCTCACTTTGAGTTTTATTATATAAAGATCAAACTATGATTGTCAATATTTATGAAGGTATGAAAATATATTAAAATAATTTTTTAAAAAATATATTTTATTGCCATTAAAAATAATTTTTTATAGTAAAGGGCGATAAGCTCTTCTTAATAGCTAAAAGTCGATATAGGGGCTGAAAATCAAAAATGTATTATATCTATAAACCTATGTATAATAAAAAATATAGTTGACAAGAATTATTGTGACATGCTAAAATATACAATTTTGACAAATGAATATATTCGTGTTATACTACCTATATTAGGAGATGATGCTATGTTAGCTATAGGGGACAAAGTGGTTTATCCCATGCATGGTGCTGGTGTCATTGAAGCAATTGAAGAGCATGAAGTGTTTGGGCAACGGCAGGATTATTATATTCTCACTATGCCTTACGGCGGTATGAGAGTGATGATCCCTATGAAAAATGTTGAAAATATTGGTTTGAGAGAAGTGATTGATGACTTAGGAATTACAAAAGTGGTGGATATTTTGCGCACAACTTCAGTTCAAGAAACTGCTAGTTGGAATAAGAGATTTAATTTAAACTTAGCAAAAATAAAAACCGGTAGCATATATGAAGTAGCTGAAGTAGTACGCAATCTTATGCTGCAGGATAATTCCAAAAAACTTTCGGCAGGGGAAAGGCGGCTCTTAGAAACTGCCAGGAAAATCATGGTTAGTGAATTAGTGCTGGCTTGCGGTAAAGACTTGTGTAGTGTAGAAGAGTGGATAGATGAGTTAATGCAAGAACAAGAAAATACGCCAGGCAACTGACGTATTTTTTTGTTAATATTAGGGTATAATACATAGTGTTCCCACTTTGTATCACGTGCGCAATTTGCTTGTAAGAATGTGGGAAACCTTATATAATGATTAAATAATAAAGGAGGTGTAAGATTGTTGGATAAAATTTTGCAATTTATCATTACGTTGTTGACAGTTATTGCTGGTCTGATGACTGCTAAATGGATAAGTACAAGTTCTTATTTTGCATCGTTAATTAGTAATGGATTTTTAAGTGTGTCATTTATCAACAGTGGTGATACGGTAGCCACCATCCTATTGTTTGTTTTAGGTGGCTTGGCAGGTGGGGCTATTGGTTTTGTTATGTCCCCGTTTTTCATAAAACATTTATGGAAATTTACTTACTGGGTAGAAGCAAGGCTGAATAAAATGCCTATATATGATGTGCTCGCGGGGGCTCTGGGGTTGGCGATCGGTTTGATAATTTCTAATTTGATAGGATCAGCCTTTATGCATATTCCTATTATTGGGAATTATATTCCGGGAATTAGTAGTATTATCCTAGGGTATCTGGGGATGAATATTGCCATTAATAAGCGTGAAGAATTATTTTTAATGATGGTATCATTGCCTTGGAAGGGTAAAGAAAAGCCGAGAGAAAAAATAAGTGAAGCAGAGCAATATAAAATTCTCGATACAAGTGTTATTATTGATGGACGTATTGCTGATATTTGTGCAAGTGGATTTGTTGAAGGGCTACTAGTAGTTCCTGTATTTGTTTTGGAAGAATTACAACATATTGCTGATTCCTCTGATCTTCTAAAGCGTAATCGTGGTCGACGGGGTCTTGATATTTTGAATCGTATGCAAAAAGAGTTAGCTCTATCTGTGCAAATCAATGATCGTGATTTTGATGATATTGCTGAGGTGGATTCTAAACTTGTCAAGCTTGCCCAAGTCATGGGGGGAAAACTTGTCACTAATGATTATAATTTAAATAAAGTTGCTGAATTGCAGGGTGTAAAGGTACTTAATATTAATGAATTATCGAATTCCGTAAAACCGGTCGTACTACCAGGGGAAGAAATGGTAGTGCATGTTGTTAAAGATGGTAAGGAATTTGGTCAAGGGATAGGTTATCTTGATGATGGCACTATGATTGTGGTTGATAGTGGCAAAAAACATATTGGTGATACCATTGGGGTATTGGTAACATCTGTATTGCAAACAGCGGCTGGGCGTATGATTTTTGCCAAGCCTAAGGCAATGGAAAAAGGTGCGTAAAAAATTATAAATAGTTATGTCTTCAAGTTCTGATAATAAACAGACTTGAAGACATTTTTTTTACTTTTTAAAAATTCATGCAGGATAAAATTACAATAAATGGAATAAGTAAATATGTAAAGATAATATGGAGGCAAAATAAATGAGTGATGGAGAGATTGAATTAGTTAATTTTGTATGTGATAAGTGTGGAAGGAATTTGGTGCAAGCGTTGCCAGCTGCCCGAGTCTTGTGTAGAAAATGTGATCATTGGGTTGAGCAGCAGTCGAGAGGTGGTAAGGTTTATGGTGCTACTGTTCAAAAATATAGCATGTCAGTAGTGTGTAAATAATAGTCATCTCACCTACACGTTTGCTGCTGTCCTATTTAAAGTTGTAAAAGCAGGTAATTTGCTTATAATAATAGAATCATTAAGTAAATTATATGATAGCGCATGATGGAGGAAAGGTAGGATAATAAAATGGTTACAGCAATTGTACTAGCTGCAGGGCAAGGCAAAAGAATGAATAGTAGCCTAAATAAGGTATTTATGTTATTGGCTGATCAACCTATATTGCTACATAGTGTACTGACATTTTCAGCATGTCCTGAGGTTGATAATCTAGTAGTGGTAGCAGCTCACGATGAAGTGATTCATGTGGAGAACATGCTCAACAGTTTGACTGGGATTAAACCTTGGCAAGTAGTTTTAGGTGGTAGTGAGCGTCAGTACTCAATTGCAAATGCCCTAAAGATACTGTCTCAAACAACAGACATAGTTTTGGTGCATGATGGTGCTCGTCCTCTTGTTAATACTCAGTGTATCAATAATGTTATTCAGGCTGCCACTGTGCATCAGGCTGCTGTGGTGGCTGTGCCTGTTAAAGATACTATCAAGACAGTGAATGACAGTGGCACTGTTACAGGTACGCCTGAACGACATACTTTATGGTCTATACAAACTCCACAAGGGTTTAATGCCAATATCTTAAGGCAAGCATACGAACAGGCAGCACAGGATGGTTATCTTGGCACAGATGATGCATCGTTGGTTGAACGGATAGGTGCTCGTGTTAAAATTGTAGATGGTAGTTATGAAAATATAAAAGTGACGACACCCGAGGATTTGATTATCGCTGAGGCATTAATGAAGGGGAGAATTAATGCTCTTTATAACAAAGAATGTGAGGCAAAAAATATGGTACGCTTTGGTATGGGTTATGATGTACATAAGTTGGTTGAAGGGCGAAAGTTAATACTAGGAGGGGTAGAGATACCTTATGTCTATGGCTTAGATGGACATTCAGATGCTGATGTCCTACTACATGGGATAAAAGATGCACTTTTAGGAGCAGCGGCGCTAGGTGATATTGGCAAGCATTTTCCTGATACAGATATGAGCTATAAAGGTGTGTCCAGCATAATCCTTCTAGAGCGAGTGCGGGAGATAATTGCTGAACATGGGTATATAGTCAATAATATTGATGCGACGATTGTGGCAGAAAGGCCTAAGTTGGCTCCTTATATTCCTGAGATGAACCAGCGGATTGCTATTGCTTTACAAGTGGAAGTCGGGCAGGTCAACGTAAAAGCAACGACAACAGAGGGGCTGGGGTTTGCTGGTAAAGGTACAGGTATTGCCGCTTATGCTGTGGCATCTATCGTAAAAAAACAATACTATTTAGTATGATTTATATACAAATTGCCAGCCTTTTAGGCTGGCAATTTGTATATAAATCAGTTCCTATATTCCAAATTAATCCTTTTTTTAGAGTGATTTTAAGGAAGATTTGTATAAAATTTGTCTAGCGATACATATTATGAATAAGCTATACTCTAAAATTTATAGTAAGGCAATAAGCTTAGCACCAGTAACGTCTTTTTGTATAAAAATATGGGGGGCTATGTATGCGTAAAGTAATATGCATCTTGTTGATTGTATGTGCACTAGTTTGGCCGAGCAACGTATTAGCGGCAGGTTTTACGCTGAATATACAGGTAATGCGCCAAGATGATGGCACTACATGCAGTGAGTTATGGTATAACGATAAGGTGGTTTGGAGGTTGGCTCTGTTGGCTGATGGCGCTAAACCTGTATCAGGATCATATAATGCAATGACAACCTTAATCGCGCCAGATATTATAGATGGCTTGTTTTTAATAAAAGTACAATAATAAAAACCGAAAGCTTTTTTTGCATAATTTTATATAATCTGCTAGAATTATATGGAATTCATGAAGAAAGATAGTATAATAATAGCTAATATAGCATGTTGCAAAAAAATGCAAATAGAAATTTAAAACACACTCTATTATGCAAAAAAGTTTTTGGAGGGAAGTTTATATGTTACAACAGGAAATTAGGGTAAGGTTTGCACCAAGTCCCACAGGGCCGTTTCATATCGGTGGTGCCCGTTCGGCATTATTTAATTGGCTATTAGCAAAAAAATATAATGGCAAGTTTGTTATGCGCATTGAAGATACAGATTTGGAGCGTTCGACTAAGGAATCGGAAGAAAATATTAATGAGGCCCTAGGCTGGTTAGGCATAACGTGGGATGAAGGTCCTGATGTGGGAGGCCCTTATGGACCTTATCGCCAGACTGAGCGCCTAGATACATATAGTAAGTATACAGAGCAACTATTAACCGAGGGAAAGGCATATTACTGCTACTGCAGTGAAGATGAAATTGAGGCAGAGCGCCAGGAACAGCAGGATAAAGGTGAAACTCCACGTTATAGCGGGCGTTGCCGTCATCTTACGGAAAAGGATAAGGAGCAGTTTATTGCTGAAGGCCGGAAACCTACCGTACGTTTCCATGTAATCGAAAATAAACAGATTGTATTTAAAGACATGGTCCGTGATACTGTCAGTTTTGACTCCAATGGAGTGGGCGATTTTGTTATTGTCAAATCAGACGGTATTCCAGTCTATAATTATGCAGTCGTTGTTGATGATGCTTTAATGCATATTACCCATGTCATTCGGGCTGAAGAACACTTGTCAAATACTCCGCGGCAAGTTGTCTTATATGAGGCTCTAGGTTTTACTACTCCTGAGTTTGGACATATTTCACTGATTTTGGCCAAAGACCGGAGTAAAATGAGCAAACGTCATGGTGCCACGTCGGTTGATCAGTATCGTAAATTAGGCTATATGCCTGAAGCTATTGTGAATTACCTAGCTCTCTTAGGTTGGTCACCTGTTGGTGAACAGGAATTTTTCTCACTCAATGAGCTGATTGAACAGTTTTCTATGGATCGGGTAGCTAAAAGTCCAGCAGTATTTGATATTGATAAATTGAATTATATTAGTGCTCAATATATTAGAAAAGCCAGTCCGGAAGTTGTAGCTGAACTTGCCCTACCTCATATTAAAGAAGCAGGGTATATTGGTGATGAAATATCCATAGCCCAAAAGACATGGTTGGTCGAAGTGGTTGGTGAGCTACGGGAGTATATTAGTCATGGGGCAGAAATTGTTAACCATATTGAAATATTTTTCAATGACGATATTGAGTTTGAAAATGAAGAAGCTGCTGAAATATTGCGTGATGTTGACGTTCCTCAGGTTATGGCTAGTTTCCGTGACAAATTACAGGCCCTTGAAGTTGTAGATGCGCCAGCGGTAAAAGCTCTACTCAAAAACATTACTAAAGAATTAAAATTGGGTGGCAAAAAAGTATTTATGCCGCTGAGGGTAGTATTAACAGGCAAGATGCATGGGCCTGATTTGGATAAGATTATTTCGCTGATTGGTAGAGAACGGACCTTGGCTAGGCTTACGGATACATTGGTTAAAATCTGATTGACACTGCTATTTCCTCCAAGGTATAATTTAAGAAATGTGATGATTGGGATAAGTAAGTGTAATACTGACTTCCAGAGAGGTAGTGCCACAGGCTGAGAGCGCTACTAGATAAGAGACACCTAAATGCACCCGTGAACAGGTTGGCTGAAAACAGAGTAGGCTGATCCGGTAGCAACCGTTATTGTGCTATTGAGAGGTGTGTAGAGTAGTTTATACACCTAAGCAGAGTGGAATCACGGACCACTGTCTCTGTATGAGATAGTGGTCTTTTTTTTGGTTACTTTCATAATGAGGAGGGAATAGTATGTTCAAACGTATAAAAGAAGATATTGATGTGGTGTTTGAGCGTGATCCTGCTGCTAGAAGTATGTGGGAGGTATTACTTTGCTACCCAGGACTCCATGCCATTTGGCTACATCGTATCAGTCATTGGCTTTATGTGCGCGGCTTCATTTTATTGCCCCGAATGATTTCCAATTTCGCTCGGTTTATAACAGGCATTGAAATTCATCCAGGTGCTACAATTGGCAAAGGACTCTTTATTGATCACGGTACAGGTATTGTTATTGGGGAAACTGCAGAACTCGGTGATAATATAACACTCTATCAGGGGGTAACCCTGGGCGGTACAGGTAAAGAAAAAGGAAAACGCCATCCGACGATTGGCGATAATGTTGTTGTAGCGAGTGGTGCTAAAGTATTAGGGTCTTTCAAAGTCGGTGCTAATTCTAAAATTGGTGCAGGTTCAGTCGTATTGAAAGAAGTACCACCTAATTCTACTGTGGTAGGTATTCCAGGGCAAGTTGTATGGCATAATGGTAAAAAAATTAATGGCAAGAGCTATGGACCTATTGACTTAGAACATCATGATTTACCTGATCCAGTAGCTGAAATGATGAATTGTATGCAGCGTAACATGAGAAAGTTAGACGAAAGGATACATCAATTAGAGGAGGAGATGAAAAAAAATGACACTAAAAGTTTATAATACGTTAACAAGACAGAAAGAGGAGTTTGTGCCAGTTGAAGCTGGTAAGGTTAAAATGTATGTATGTGGTGTGACACCTTATAACCATCCTCATATCGGTAATGCCAGGCCTTTTCTTACCTGGGATGTCATTAAAAGATATCTAGAACAACGTGAGTTTAAGGTATATCATGTACAGAATTTTACGGATGTAGACGATAAAATTATTAATACAGCCAATTCTGAAGGGGTAACCTGGGATGTAATTGCCAATCGATATATTGCTGCATATTTTGAGGTTATGGATAAATTAAATATTCGTCGGGCAGATATCTACCCTACAGTATCGAAACACATGTCAGAGATTATTGAGATCGTTAAGGGATTAGTAGCAAAAGGTTATGCCTATATTGTTGATGGTGATGTATATTATAGTATAGAAAAATTTGATGAATATGGTAAACTGAGCGGGCGTAATATAGAAGATATGCAGGCAGGAGCGAGAGTGGATGTGGATGAACGCAAAAACCATCCCATGGATTTTGCCTTATGGAAAAGCGCCAAACCTGGTGAGCCCGCATGGGATAGTCCTTGGGGCAAGGGAAGGCCGGGATGGCATATTGAATGTTCAGCCATGTCTCTTAAGTATTTAGGTAATAGTTTCGATTTTCATGGCGGCGGTAGCGACTTGATTTTTCCCCATCATGAAAATGAAATTGCCCAATCAGAGGCCTTTCTTGAAGAAGAACAACCTTTTGTACGTTATTGGCTACATAATGGTTTTATTACAGTAAATGAAGAAAAAATGAGTAAATCCTTGGGGAACTTCTTTTTGGTTAAAGATATTTTAGAACATTATTCTCCAGACGTATTACGCTTCTTTGTTTTGTCAACTCATTATCGCAGCCCGCTTGATTTTAGTGATGAGCGTTTGTCTGAAGCCCAGCGCAGTTTAGAGAGACTACGTACAGCTGTAGAAAATAGTAATCATTTGAGTAAAATGCCAAACTCGGTGTCTCCTGACGCCGATAATCTGAAAGCAGTAGCGATGCAAGCTCAGCAGGATTTTTATGCCGCCATGGATGATGATTTTAATACTGCTTTGGCCATTGGCGTAATGTTTGGGCTGGCTAAGGAAATTAATATATATTACAATGCAGTTGTGGTTGGCAGGGAGAAATATAATCTAGAGGCCTATTCGGCAATACGTGATGTATATTTTATGATGGCTGATGTGCTCGGTATTTTGGTGCAGGAGCGGCAGGATAAAGTTGATGGCAGTCAAGAGTTGATTGGACAATTGATGGATATTATCATTGGTATTCGTCAGGATGCTCGCCAGTCTAAAAATTGGGCTATTGCAGATAAGGTCCGTGATACTTTGGGAGCAGTGGGTATTATTTTGGAAGATTCCCCCCAAGGTGTAAGGTGGAAAAAACGATGAAATTCGATCAGTTTCAATTTTTAATGGAAAATGCTTTTGGTGAGAGTGTGGGTGATGGACCGCCAATAGTAAAATATAATGATATACCAGTAGAACGGCTACACCCTCTAGTGCTCGCATATATTGGTGATGCTTATTTCTCCTTGTATATACGCACTAAAATGCTATCTTATGAGCAGAATAAAGTACGGGTATTGCATACTCTTGATTCAAAGATAGTATCAGCTACCATGCAGGCGGTAGCTTATAAATCTTTAGAGAGTGAGTTAACAGAAGCGGAAATAAGTGTTGCTAAGAGAGGGCGTAATGCTAAATCAACTGTGCCGAAAAGTGCGACTGTGGCTGATTATCGTAGTAGCACAGGGTTTGAGACCTTATTGGGTTATCTGTATTTAGGTAAAAATTATGAACGTTTGTCAGAAATTGTGGAAAAGTCTTTTGCGGTTATTACCCGGGAAATGACAAATACAGCTAAAGAGAGTGAGGGGAAGAAATGAAAATAAAATTAATTTCCCATACCCCTGATCCTGAACGGTTGGTAGCAATGTCAGCAAGGCTTTGTTATTCCCCTGTAGGGGCAGAAGATTTGGTGGACACCATGTCGGAAGCACAGGTGGAAAGTTTGCTTAATAAAATTGTCGAAATGGAACATTTGTCGACGTTTGAACATGTAAGTTTTACCTTTGCAATCGAGGGTATATCCAGAGTACTTACCCATCAGTTAGTACGCCATCGTATCGCTTCCTACTCCCAACAATCCCAACGTTATGTTAGCGAGCATGAATTTGAATATATAATGCCTCCTACCATTGGAGCCAATTCTCTTGCAAAAGAGAAGTTTGAGCAGTTGATGAATATCATTCGTAGTACATATGATGAATTGATAACGATAGGTATTAATAAAGAAGATGCCAGATACTGTTTAGCGAATGCTACTGAAACTAAAATTGTTGTGACAATGAATGCTAGAACATTACTGCATTTTTTCCAGTTGCGCTGCTGCGTTCGTGCTCAGTGGGAAATTAGGCGTTTAGCAGAACTAATGTTGGCTGAAGTGAAGAAGGTAGCACCGCTACTTTTTAAAAAAGCTGGACCAACTTGTGTAACTAATAATTACTGCGGAGAAGGAAGTCTGACCTGTGGTCGGTTGGCTGCGATGCAAGCGAGCGTTAAGACGTAGTTTGTATATGATAATATCAAACCCTCAGGTACTTTATGTCGTATCTGAGGGTTTGGTATTGAAAATTAAGATTGCATGACAATGCATGTAAGGTATGGAATGTATACCTTACATGAAAAAGGGAAAAATAGAATGTCGTCACATGATGGCTGGAGGGGATTAAATTTATGTCAGAATTAGAAAAAGTATCTGTATCAGAAGAATTTGTTATGGGACGTAATAGTGTATTGGAGGCTCTGAAAAGTGGCCGACATATCAACAAAATAATGGTAGCTAAAGGGGAACGGCAGGGTTCTATCAGGGAGATTATTGGCCTGGCCCGTGACAAGGGTTTGATTGTACAGGAGGTAGAGATAAGCAAACTCGATGCAATGACAAAAGGCCAGAAGCATCAGGGCGTGCTCGCGACTACACCGCCGGTGGCTTATGCGGAGATGGAGGATATTTTAGCCAAGGCAACAATACCTGATGAAGTACCGTTTATTGTTCTTTTGGACGAACTGGAAGATCCTCATAATTTGGGAGCTATTTTACGTACTGCTGATGCTGCTGGGGTACATGGGGTGCTGATACCTAAAAGACGTAGTTGTCCATTATCAGGCACTGTGGCTAAAACTTCAGCGGGAGCAGTGGAGTATGTACCTGTGGCCAGAATTGGCAATGTCTCTCAGACTCTTGAGGAGTTAAAGAAGGCAGGCATGTGGGTAGTTGGTGCTGATATGGATGGTGAAAAAAATTATTACGAAGCTGATTTAACTGGTCCTATTGTGGTGGTGGTAGGTGGCGAAGGCAAAGGCATGGGGAGGTTGACCAAGGAACATTGTGATTTTGTCGTACGTATTCCCATGTTAGGTAAGATTAATTCGCTAAATGCTTCAGTGGCCTGCTCATTGCTATTATATGAGGTTGTCAGACAACGGGAGATGAAGAAATAAGTGAAAAAGCCGTGGTTAGTAATGACCGCGATAAGTAGCGCTATATTGATTTCGTTGAGTTTGATTTTTCTTATGCCTTCCTTGTCTTATCCCAATGTATATAAGGGTGTATCTGTGGAGGGAATGGATCTGAGTGGGTGTAGTCGGGAAGAGGTAGCCCAATTGTTGTCCCTCTGGCGAAAAGAATATAGAGACAAAAAAATTGTGCTCTATTACGGTAAAATGGTATTTAAAGTAGACGCAGCAAGCATTGACTTTGATATTGATGTTGATGCTGCACTTGATACAGTTTTTAGTTATGGGCGCAATGGTTCCTGGTGGGAAAGAATAAAGCAAATCCAAATAGCTGAACAAAATGGCTATAATATTTCTCTCAGCCCTGCGTATAATGAATTGAAGTTGAATGCTCAGATTGAAGAGTGGCAAGGCATAATAGAGCGTCCAGCACGCAATGCTACCCTCAGTATGATAACAGGTGGTCTTATTCCTGAACAGCAGGGATGTAGGCTGGAAACTGATGCATTGCGTCCACTTGTCTTAAATGCTTTTATGAAATCTGAGGATAATGTCGTAGCCTTGCCTGTAATGACCCTTTATCCTGAAGTAACAGCTGGTGATATTGCTAATAGTGGTATAAGCCAGGCTCTTAGTGTATATACAACTGTTTTTAACAACCAGGATATCAATCGTACAGCCAACATCAAATTGGCAGCTTGGAAGGCTAATGGACATATTATTTATCCAGGTAAAATTTTTTCCTTTAATGAGATAGTGGGGCCTAGAGAGAAGGTTTATGGTTTTAAAGAAGCAACAGAGATTGTTGATGGTGAGTTTGTTACAGGTATTGGGGGGGGGATATGCCAGCTTTCTTCGACACTATATAATGTTGTTATCTTAGCTAATTTGAATATTGTCGAACGCTATAACCATTCGAAACCACTCTCCTATGTACCTTTGGGGCGGGATGCTACTGTGGTCTTTGACACCTTGGACTTTAAGTTTGTCAATAATACCTCTGGGCCACTCATGATTATGGCTGAAGTTAATGGTAATAAGCTGATGGTCGGTATTTTTGGACAAAGTCCTATATCTGAGTCTGTAGAAATTATATCTGTGGAGCAGGAACTTATACCCCCAGAAATTATTAAGAAACAGGATGATTCTTTGTATTTGGGGGAATTTAAGATAGATAAACAGGGTAAACCTGGATATGCCGTTACTACAGTAAGAGTAGTGCGGTCAGGTGGACAAGAAGTTAAACGTGAGGTTTTATCAAAGGATCGTTATCTACCTGATAATACTATTATAAAAGTAGGTACACAAATACCGCCTTTTGCACGTAAAATTGAATAAAGTATTTACGAATTAATTAAGTAGTGATATAGTTCAAGACCTCTATGAACTGCGGAGAACCATGTGGTTTTGGACAATTTAAGCTTGACTAAATAGAGATGTGTGGGGTATAATTTGCTTTGAAGTGGCATGTACACATAACTTAAGGCACTAATACTTTAGTGCATTTTCTTTTTGTGGATGTGTACAAATTTTGAGAGTGGGGGCGATGCGATGCGTTTTAATACCCAATGCGATCTGTATGGCTCATTTGAGAATATGAGTGATGAAGAAATTGTGCTTGATGCAAAAGACAATAACAACACAATCGCACTCGACTACTTGATTAACAAGTATCGCAACTTCGTTCGCGCGAAAGCTAGGTCTTACTTTTTGATTGGTGCTGACCGTGAGGATATCATTCAAGAAGGTATGATTGGATTGTATAAAGCAATTCGAGATTTTCGCACAGATAAACTTTCTTCTTTTCGAGCGTTTGCGGAACTCTGCGTAACTCGTCAGATTATTACGGCGATTAAAACAGCTACAAGGCAGAAACATATTCCTTTGAATTCATATGTATCCTTAAATAAGCCTATTTATGATGAAGATTCTGATCGAACCCTACTTGATGTATTGTCTGGTTCTAAAATATCTGATCCTGAGGATTTGGTAATCAGTAGGGAAGAGTTTATTGATATTGAAGAGAAAATGGGAGAGATTTTAAGCGACCTTGAGTGGAAAGTTCTCATGGCTTACCTTGATGGGAAGTCATATCAGGAAATAGCTGTGGAACTTGCACGTCACGTAAAATCGATTGATAATGCTCTTCAAAGGGTCAAACGTAAGCTTGAACGATATTTAGATAATCGTGGTGATGATAAGGATATCCAGGGAATGTATAAGGGACTTGCAGGATTTGGTAAAGATACGCAAGGTCTGAGTGGCTATGGTGAAAATATTGATGATTAAAATATATAAGAAAAATTTGGCGTACGCTAAATTTTTCTTATTTTTCTTATGTAATCAGAAGGATGTTGGTTATATAAGAAAAATGTGAATTGAAAAAGAGTCTAAGAAAAAAGTGTTATTACAATTACAATTGAGGTATAATAAAGTTTGTGATTATTTTTCAAACAAATAAGGATGTGGTATGGTGAGTGAAAACCTGATTGCGATAATTATTGGTATTGTTGAGGGTGTGACAGAATATCTACCTGTATCTTCTACAGGTCATATGATTTTAGTAGGAAATATGCTTGGATTTGAAGGGGAAAAAGCCAGTGTGTTTGAAGTTTTTATCCAGCTTGGTGCTATTTTATCTGTGTTGCTTTTGTATCGGGATAAATTTTCAAGGATGCTTAAACCATCAAAATTAAGTATTTATGGTAATGGATTATCAATTAAACATGTTTTAGCAGGTATTGTACCAGTAATGGGAATAGGATACTTATTGCATAAACCAATTAAAACATATTTGTTTTCTCCATATACGGTTATTGTCGGCTTGATTCTTGGCGCTATATTTATGTTGGTAGCTGAGAAAGTTGCGAAACGTCCGGTTGTTAATAACGTTGATAATATTACATTAAAGCAAGCTTTTTTTGTGGGATTATTTCAAGTGCTAGCCTTGTGGCCGGGGTTTTCAAGATCAGGTTCTACTATTTCTGGTGGGCTTATTTTAGGCATAAGCCGTACAGCGGCTGCAGAGTTCTCTTTTATTATTGCTGTGCCGTTGATGGCGGTAGCTTGTTTGTATGATTTATTAAAAGTGTGGGATAAGCTTAACATAGCTGATTTGCAAATGTTTGCTATTGGTTTTGGGGTGGCTTTTGTTGTGGCATATGTATCTGTTGTTTGGTTTATAAGCTTTTTGAATAAGTCGACACTGGCAACCTTTGCTTATTATCGCTTTATACTAGCATTTGTGTCTTATTATTATTTCTTCGGTTGATAATATAGTTTTGTAAAAAAACCTATTGACAGAGTAGGCTAAATGTAATAAAATATTGAAGTATCGCTTTGAGTGCTGAAAAAACTTTCGAAAGAAAAAAATTGACAAAGCTCGAAAAGTATGATAGAGTTAAACCTTGTCAAAGGTTATGCTGGAATAGCTCAACTGGTAGAGCACCTCACTTGTAATGAGGATGTTGCGGGTTCAAGTCCTGTTTCCAGCTCCATTTGTTTTATATGGATAGGTTCCCGAGTGGCTAAAGGGAGCAGACTGTAAATCTGCCGGCTCCGCCTTCGCTGGTTCGAATCCAGCCCTATCCACCATATAAGCAACGAACCAAAGTTTTGCGAGCAGAACGAGTGAAAACTTTGGGCGAGTCGCTTAGTTAGCACCGCAGTGCTAACAACAAATGTCTTTACGATGTTTCGACTTGGGCAACAAGTTTAATATCGCGGGGTGGAGCAGTTGGTAGCTCGTCGGGCTCATAACCCGAAGGCCACAGGTTCAAGTCCTGTCCCCGCAACCAATTAAGCAGTGGACTAAAGATCCGCGAGTAGAGCGAGTGAAAGCTTTGGGCGAGTCGCTTAGTTAGCGCCGTAGTGCAACATTAACGATCTTTACTGTTTTAACATTTGTTAAGTAAATTGATATGTAGGTTTCAATCCTGTTTTAAGGATGTAAATATCGCGGGGTGGAGCAGTTGGTAGCTCGTCGGGCTCATAACCCGAAGGCCACAGGTTCAAGTCCTGTCCCCGCAACCAATTTAAGCAGCAAACCAAAGATCCGCGAGTAGAGCGAGTGAAAGTTTTGGGTGAGTCGCTTAGTTAGCACCACAGTGCTAACATTAAATGTCGGTTTAGAGTGCATAAAACTGAGATTCAATATGCTGGTGTAGCTCAGTCGGTAGAGCGTATCCTTGGTAAGGATAAGGTCACCGGTTCAATCCCGGTCACTAGCTCCATTTTTAGTTAATATATGGCGGCGTAGCTCAGCTGGCTAGAGCATTCGGTTCATACCCGAAGGGTCCGGGGTTCAAATCCCTGCGCCGCCACCAAAAAAGATGTTGACATAATAAAGTTGTTATTGTATAATGATAACTGTCGATTGAACAAAATGAAGTGATAAACATGCTGGAATAGCTCAACTGGTAGAGCACCTCACTTGTAATGAGGATGTTGCGGGTTCAAGTCCTGTTTCCAGCTCCATTTGTTTTATATGGATAGGTTCCCGAGTGGCTAAAGGGAGCAGACTGTAAATCTGCCGGCTCCGCCTTCGCTGGTTCGAATCCAGCCCTATCCACCATATAAGCAGCGAACCAAAGGTTTGCGAGCAGAACGAGTGAAAGCTTTGAGTGAGTCGCTTAGTTAGCACCGCAGTGCTAACAACAAATGTCTTTACGGTGTTTCGATTTAGGCAACAAGTTTAATATCGCGGGGTGGAGCAGTTGGTAGCTCGTCGGGCTCATAACCCGAAGGCCACAGGTTCAAGTCCTGTCCCCGCAACCAATTTAAATAGCGAACCAAAGTTTCGCGAGCAGAACGAGTGAAAACTTTGTGTGAGTCACTTAGTTAGCACCTCAGTGCTAACATCAAATGTCTTTACGGTATTTAACATGGCGGCGTAGCTCAGCTGGCTAGAGCATTCGGTTCATACCCGAAGGGTCCGGGGTTCAAATCCCTGCGCCGCCACCAAAAATATAAAGTATAGCAAGACTTCGTAATTGGACGAAGTCTTTTTGTTTTTTAATAGTTCCATGTGTGATTAGTTTATTGATGAAGTTACTTGTGTTATAGTCATATAGAATTAGCTTATTTTTCCGCATTGACATTTGATACGGAAAGGTATAAAGTTCTATGTAAATTGACATAGCTATTAAAGTATTATATGAAATTTTATCACCGCTACTGAAATTGGCTATTGTGCTTAAATACTAATATAATGGTTTTGAACTGCAAATAAGGTCAATAAACATTCTTTTTAAGCTGAATTTCCTTATATAACAACACTTTCTTATGTGATACTGTCAGTGAGTATTGACAGTGCCGCATAAGTATGCTAAATTATATTAGTGGCATTTTGAAATAATGTCATATTTACAGGTAAGAGAGGTGTACAGGATGCGCAATGCGGTAACGTTGGCCTGCACTGAATGCAAACAACGCAATTATCAGACCAATAAAAACAAAAAGAACGACCCGGATAGATTAGAATTCAATAAGTATTGCAAGTTTTGCAAAAAACATACTTTACACAAAGAAACGAAGTAATTTATTATCAAATTACTTCAGTAGGGGTGTAGCTCAATTTGTAGAGTAGCGGTCTCAAAAACCGTTGGTTGCGGGTTTGATTGCTGCCGCCCCTGCCAAGTAGTCTTTAATGCTTGAATAGGCAGTATGGACAGGGATGTGAAAAAATGGTTGCCCAAGAAACGGTTGGTAAAACAAATTCTTCTCGCTTTAAAAAATTTTTGCGGGAAGTTAAAGCAGAATTAAAGAAAGTATCATGGCCCACCAAACAAGAACTTATTTCCAATACGGGAGTGGTATTTATTACTGTAATGGTGGTATGCACATTGATTTGGGTAATAGATGCTACATTTGCTCAGGTGTTACGTTTTATAATCAAGTAGGCTAAGGGGGTGGGGGCGTAATTAGACGTCCCTGAAGGTAATGGAATCTGAAAAAAATTGGTATGTAATTCATACATATTCCGGCTATGAAAACAAAGTTAAAGCTAATCTTGAACGCAAAGTTCATTCCATGGGCATGGAAGATGAAATATTTAGAGTAGTAGTACCTATGGAAGATGAAGTTGAAGTAAAGGATGGCAAAAAGAAAGTTACTAAGAAAAAAGTTTTCCCCGGCTATGTTATGGTAGAAATGATTGTCAATGATAAATCTTGGTACGTTGTACGCAACACACCAGGTGTTACAGGTTTTGTTGGCTCTGGTACTAAACCTATCCCACTTACTGATGCCGAAATTAAAAACATTCTTAAATCCATGGGCATTGAAGAGCTTAAACAAAAGATGGATATTGAAGTTTCTCAGGTAGTGCGTATTACTTCCGGGGCCTTTGAAAATTGGACAGCCAAAGTGCTTGAGATTTACCCCGAACGTAGCAAGTTGAAAGTGCTTGTAGATATGTTTGGGCGGGAAACTCCAGTGGAATTAGATTTTTCTCAAATAGAGAAAGTTTAAATAAAGTTTTTATTGAACTTTATGTTTAAGTGGGAGGGCTAAATGGCCCGTAGAACCACATCATGTAGATAAGGAGGTGTAAGCAAAATGGCTAAAAAAGTTGTAAAACTTGTAAAATTGCAAGTTCCTGCAGGCAAAGCAACTCCAGCTCCTCCCGTCGGTCCTGCCCTCGGTCAAGCTGGTGTGAATATAATGGCATTTGTTAAGGAATTTAATGAAAGAACCGCTAGTCAAGCTGGTTTGATTATTCCAGTAGAAATTACCGTATTCGAAGATAGATCCTTTACGTTCATAACCAAGACCCCGCCAGCTCCTATTCTGCTTAAAAAAGCAGCTGGTATTGAATCCGGTTCTGGCGAACCTAACAAGAAAAAAGTTGCTAAAGTATCCCGTGCTAAAGTTCGTGAGATTGCTGAAGCAAAAATGAAAGATCTTAACGCTGCCAGTGTAGAAACTGCTATGCGTATGATCGAAGGTACTGCCCGTAGTATGGGTATTGACATCGTAGACTAATCTTGAGTTTTTAGATAAATTCAAGATAGTCGCATGTTGACGTGGGAGGATTTTCCGCAAAACCACAAAGTGAAGGAGTTTTTTGATATGGCAATACATGGTAAAAAATATGAAGAAGCTGCTAAGTTGATTGACTCAAAGAAGTTATATGAAACTGAAGAGGCTATTGAACTTCTTAAGAAAACAGCTAGTGCTAAATTTGATGAGACAATTGAAGTTGCTATTAAGTTAGGGGTTGACCCAAGACATGCTGATCAGCAGGTTCGTGGCGCAGTAGTATTGCCTCATGGCACTGGTAAAACCAAAACAGTTTTGGTTTTTGCTAAGGGTGAAAAGGCAAAAGAAGCTGAAGCTGCTGGTGCTGACTTTGTTGGTGCAGAAGATTTGGTAGCAAAAATTCAGGGTGGTTGGACTGACTTTGATGTTGCAGTTGCTACTCCTGATATGATGGGGACGGTTGGTCGTCTTGGTAAAGTTTTGGGACCTAAAGGCTTAATGCCTAATCCTAAAGTTGGTACTGTTACTCTAGATGTTACTCGTGCTATTAATGAAATTAAGGCGGGTAAGATTGAGTACCGTACTGACAAAGCTGGTAATATCCATGCGCCAATTGGTAAAGCATCATTTGAAAGTGATAAAATTATTGCAAACTTCCATACCTTGGTTGAAACCTTAATAAAGGTTAAGCCAGCTGCTGCTAAAGGTCAATACATGCGTAGTATTACTGTAAGCACTACAATGGGTCCTGGTGTGAAAGTTAATCCGCTTAAAGCTGGGAGCAATAAATAAGACTAAATGGAATTAGTAAGTCATTGTATAATCGACCGTCCATTACAACTTAATAAATTATTTTAGGCTGTAGACAGCAGGTATTGATAATGAGCAGAAAAGATGAAAATTCTTGAAGTGTTCGCCTGCCGAGGTCGGGGATTAGTACAATAGCTTTTGCTATTAACGACCTCCGGCTCATATTGCCGAGAGGTCGTTTTGTTTTTAATCTTCTAAAGGAGGTGGATTTTAGTGGCTGTAACATCAGAAAAAATATCAGTAGTTTCAGAACTTAAGGGAAAACTTTCTGCTAGTAAAGGTGCGGTATTAACAAATTATCGTGGTCTTACTGTGGCTCAGGATACCCAACTTCGCCGTAATTTGCGTGAAGCTGGTGTAGAATACCGTGTTGTTAAGAATACTATGACACGGATTGCTGCTCAGGAAGTTGGTATTGAAGGATTAGATGTCTATCTTGAAGGACCAACTGCAATTGCAATGTCTGATACTGACCCAGTTGCTCCAGCACGTGTAATTACTGAATTTGTAAAAGAGCATAAGTTAAAAGTGTTGGAAGTAAAAGCAGGCTTGTTAGACGGTAAGGTTATCGATGCTCAAGGCGTTAAAGCTTTGGCAGAACTGCCATCTCGCGAAGTGCTTATTGCTCAAGTTTTGGCTGGCATGCAATCTCCGATTGTTGGATTTGTCAATGTTCTTCAAGGTTCTATCCGCAAATTTGTATATGCGCTTGAAGCTGTGCGTAAACAAAAAGAATCAGCATAAAAAAGCTTTAATAAAAAATATATAAAGAATTTATGGAGGTATTTTAAAATGACTCAACAAGAAATTATGCAAGCTATTGAGAACATGACTGTTCTTGAATTATCCGAATTGGTGAAAGCTCTAGAAGAAAAATTTGGTGTGTCTGCAGCTGCTCCTGCAGCAGCTGCTGCTGCTCCTGCTGCTGCTACTGCTGCTGCTGAAGAACAAACTGAGTTTGATGTTATCATCACTGCTGCTGGTGCTAGCAAAATTAACGTTATCAAAGTTGTTCGCGAACTTACTGGTCTTGGTTTAAAAGAAGCTAAAGAAGTAGTTGATAACGCTCCTAAAGCTGTAAAAGAAAAAATTGCTAAAGCTGATGCAGAAGCAATCAAAGCTAAGCTTGTAGAAGCTGGCGCATCTGTAGAAATTAAGTAATTATAATATATTATAGTTACTAGTAAAAAGCAGAAAATATAAAGAGTACCCGTTGTGGTACTCTTTATATTTTTTATTGTGGAAATTAATTGATAGTTCTTGACTAAGAAATAACGTTGTGATATAATTCTTCAATGCGAACAATGTTTATTTTTAAGTAAAATTTTTTATTGCGTAAGGTATAAAATACTTATTGGCAGGAAATAGTAATATAATGGAGGATGAAGTAATCTTTCATCATGAGAAAAATGCAAGGTCTTTTATATCACTTGATAAACCTTGCTTTTTTTGCGGAATCAGAAATTATACAATTTTCTAATTTCAAGTATGAGGATTAAGGCTTTTGTCAGCGTCAAAGGACATGGCACAAACCAGGTCTTTGTTGTATTGGCGTTTTTTATTGCGGCATTATAAGTATTGTTGTATTTAATACGCAGTATTGTATTATTTAAAAGGTTCTATACCAGCGACAAAAGAAGTTAGTTGATGAATTTGACTTATGATATATTGTTACATATTTTTCCAATACTTTAAATTTGTCGTTTGGGTATATATTTTAATTTGGGCTAAGGGGTGAGGGATTTTAATGTTTAATCCTGTTCAGGTTGGCAAAAAGGTCAGATATAGTTATGCCAAAATTAAAGAAGTGCTGGACATGCCCAATCTTATTGAAATTCAGAAGAATTCGTACAACTGGTTTCTGAAAGACGGGTTGCGAGAAATCTTTCATGACATTTCGCCGATTCAGGACTTTACAGGTAATTTAGTGCTGACTTTTGAGAGCTTTACGCTAGGCGAACCCAAATATGTTTGTGAAGAATGTAAAGAACGGGATGTTACTTATTCCGCACCTTTACGTGTTAATGTCCGGCTAATTAATCGCGAGACTGGCGAAATTAAAGAACAAGAAGTATTTATGGGCGATTTTCCGCTGATGACTGAAAATGGTACTTTTATCATTAATGGTGCAGAGCGGGTTATTGTCAGTCAGTTAGTACGATCTCCTGGGGCATATTATAATGAAACAATTGATGCCAGTGGTAAAAAACTTTACAATTCTACTGTTATTCCTAATCGTGGGGCATGGCTTGAGTTGGAGACAGATGCTAATGATGTGATGTCTGTTCGTGTTGACCGAACGCGTAAACTTCCAGCTACAGTACTTATCCGCGCTTTAGGTTATGCATCAAATGCAGCTATTTCTGAATTGTTTCATGATGATGTGCGAGTTCGGGCTACTCTGGAACGAGATAATACTAACTCTAGAGAAGAAGCCTTGGTAGAAATATATAAGAGACTACGTCCAGGTGAACCACCAACAGTTGATAATGCTACCCAACTATTAGAATCACTGTTCTTTGATTCCAAACGTTATGATTTGGCAACTGTTGGCCGTTATAAGTTAACGAAAAAATTAGGTTGGCAGCGTCGTTTGATGGGTAAGACGCTTTATCAACCAATTATAAATACGGAAACTGGTGAAGTTGTTGTACCAGCAGATACTACAATTGAGGAAAAAACGATTGATCTTATAGAACAAAGCGGTGTATTTTCTGGCGAAAGTGTAATTGAAGTCAAAGTTAAACTAAAAGATGGCTCACCTGTGAAAATGTTGTGTAACCCTACTAGGCCTTATACTTACCGTACGATTACACGGGAGGATATTTTGGCTTCAGTTAGCTATCTTCTTAATTTGATGGATGGTTTTGGCAATGTTGATGATATTGATCATTTGGGTAATCGTCGACTTCGTTCAGTAGGTGAACTTTTACAAAATCAATTCCGCATTGGTTTATCACGTATGGAACGTGTAGTAAAGGAACGCATGACTATTCAGGATGTGGATGTCATCACGCCGCAGGCTCTCATTAATATTCGCCCTGTTGTGGCTGCTATTAAAGAATTTTTTGGATCCAGTCAGTTATCACAGTTTATGGATCAGACCAATCCGCTGGCAGAACTTACTCATAAACGTCGTCTGAGCGCTCTGGGACCTGGTGGACTAAGTCGTGAACGCGCTGGTTTTGAAGTTCGGGACGTACATCATTCTCACTATGGGCGTATGTGTCCGATTGAAACTCCAGAAGGTCCAAATATCGGTCTTATCGGCTCATTGTCAACCTTTGGACGCATTAATGAGTTTGGCTTTATTGAAACACCTTATCGTAAGATTGATAAAGAAAATCGTAAAGTAACGGAAGAAGTACGTTATTTGACTGCTGATGAAGAAGATGAAGTGGTTTGTGCACAAGCTAATGAACCGCTAGGACCTGATGATTGGTTTATTGAACCGAGGGTAACTGTACGTCACAGACATGAAATATTGGTTATCCCAGCTGAAAAAGTTGATTATATGGATGTATCGCCGAAACAGGTTGTATCTATTGCAACAGCCATGATTCCATTCCTCGAAAATGATGATGCTAACCGCGCCTTGATGGGTGCAAACATGCAACGTCAAGCTGTGCCTCTACTCAGAACTCAGGCACCACTTATTGGAACCGGTATGGAATACAAAGCAGCCCGGGATTCTGGCGTTCTTATTCTAGCAAAAAATGCTGGTGTCGTTGAAAAAGTTACTGCTACTGAGATAAGGATACGTACAGATCGAGGCATTTTGGATACATATAAATTGCTGAAATACACTCGTTCTAATCAAGGAACTTGTATTAATCAAAAACCAATTGTCTATAAAGGTGAAATCATAGAAAAAGGCCAAGTATTGGCTGATGGACCTGCTACTGATAAAGGTGAATTAGCCCTAGGATTTAACGTGCTTATCGCTTTTATGCCTTGGGAAGGTTACAATTATGAGGACGCTATTCTACTCAGTGAAAAAATTGTAAGAGACGATATTTATACATCGATTCATATTGAAGAATATGAATGTGATGCTCGAGATACGAAACTGGGGCCAGAAGAAATTACTCGAGACATTCCTAATGTAGCTGAAGAAGTTCTGAAAGATCTTGATGACCGGGGTATTATTCGCATTGGTGCAGAAGTAAGACCTGGAGATATTTTGGTGGGTAAGGTAACGCCGAAAGGTGAAACTGAACTTACTGCTGAGGAACGTTTGCTACGTGCCATTTTTGGTGAAAAAGCGCGGGAAGTTCGTGATACTTCTCTAAGGGTACCTCATGGTGAGGCCGGAAAAATTGTGGATGTCAAAGTATTTAGTCGGGAAAATGGCGATGAATTGCCACCAGGTGTCAATTTTCTGGTACGTGTATATATTGCTCAAAAGCGGAAGATTTCCGAAGGTGATAAGATGGCAGGTCGCCATGGTAATAAGGGTGTTGTTTCCCGTATTATGCGTGAAGAAGATATGCCGTTCTTGCCTGATGGTACACCCGTACAGATTGTACTAAATCCCCTTGGTGTACCATCCCGTATGAATATCGGACAGGCTTTGGAAACCCATTTAGGAATGGCTGCTGCCGCATTTGGTATGCAGATTAAAGCTAAATCACCAGAAATTGAGTCACGCCTTCGAAAAGTGGGCTATGACTTTGATCGCCATGGTATGCCTCATCCTGGTGTTGCGGGTGTAAATCTGGCAACTCCAGTATTTGACGGAGCTCGAGAAGAAGAGGTCTTTAAGACATTAGAAGCTGCTGGTTTATCAAAAGATGGAAAAACAGTACTGTATGACGGACGTACTGGTGAAGCTTTTGACAACAGAGTTACAGTAGGATTTGTGTATATGCTTAAATTAGCTCATTTAGTTGATGATAAAATTCATGCCCGTTCCACTGGTCCTTACTCTTTAGTCACGCAACAACCACTAGGTGGTAAAGCTCAATTTGGTGGTCAACGTTTCGGGGAGATGGAGGTATGGGCACTAGAAGCATATGGTGCAGCGTATACACTTCAAGAACTATTAACAGTAAAATCAGATGACGTTGTAGGGCGGGTAAAAACATATGAAGCTATCGTAAAAGGCGAAAATATACCTGAACCTGGTGTGCCTGAATCTTTTAAGGTTTTAATTAAAGAACTGCAAAGTATTGGACTTGATATTAAAATTTTGAATGAAGATGCACAAGAAATTATGATTGATGATATCGATGATGATGTTGCACAAGCTGCAAAAGAACTTGAACGTAGCATAGGTGTTACACTACTCGCTGCTCCTGATCCTAATTCACGAAGTAATCCTGAAGTAGAATCCGAGGTAGAATCTGAGATGGAATCTGACAGCGTGGATGAGTTTGATGATCTTGAGCCATTAGAGGAAGAATTAGATATCATTGCTGAAATCGGAGAAATGGGACGAGAAAAGTTCGATTTAGCCGAAAAAGACGTGGTAGATGACAGTGAGTCGCCGCTAGCGCGCAAAAGCGCTAAAAAGATAAAGACTAAGGAAAAAAAACTTACGCAGAGTGACCTTTTGAAAGAAATAGATGATGAAGAAATTGAGTAATTTAAAGAAGGGAGTGATAACCCTTTGTTGGATGTAAATAATTTTGATTCAATGAGGATTGGGTTGGCTTCTCCAGAACAGATCCGTAAATGGTCATATGGTGAAGTCAAAAAACCAGAGACTATCAACTACCGTACACTCAAACCTGAACGTGATGGTCTGTTTTGTGAAAAGATATTTGGTCCGACTCGTGACTGGGAATGTCATTGCGGTAAATATAAGCGGATTCGATACAAAGGTATTGTTTGTGATCGTTGCGGTGTTGAGGTAACTCGTTCAAAAGTTCGTCGCGATCGTATGGGGCATATCCAACTTGCAGCGCCGGTATCACATATTTGGTATTTCAAAGGTATTCCCAGTCGTATGGGACTTATTTTGGATATATCACCGCGGTCCTTGGAAAAGGTGTTATATTTTGCTTCCTATATTGTGCTTGATCCTGGTGAAACACCCCTTATGAAACGTCAATTATTGACTGAAAATGAGTATCGCGAATATCGTGATAAATATGGTAGTGCATTTAAGGTAGGCATGGGTGCTGAAGCTATTAAAAAGCTTCTCGAAGAATTAGATTTAGAGAAAATGAGCAAGGAACTCAGACAAGAGCTTAAAGAGGTTAGCGGGCAACGCAAAATTAGAGCTATTCGTCGTTTGGAAGTAACGGAAGCATTCCGTAAGTCTGGTAATAATCCCGACTGGATGATCATGGATATTGTTCCTGTAATTCCACCTGAATTGCGCCCAATGGTGCAGCTTGATGGTGGTCGGTTTGCAACATCTGATCTAAATGATTTGTACCGTCGTGTTATCAATCGGAATAATCGCTTAAAACGTCTTTTAGATCTAGGTGCGCCAGATATTATTGTACGTAATGAAAAACGGATGTTGCAGGAGGCTGTTGACGCCCTGATTGATAATGGTCGTCGAGGTCGTCCCGTTACTGGACCTGGTAATCGTCCGCTTAAATCATTAAGTGATATGCTTAAAGGTAAACAAGGTCGATTCCGTCAGAACCTTTTGGGTAAACGGGTAGATTATTCTGGCCGTTCGGTTATCGTAGTCGGTCCTGAACTCAAATTGCATCAATGTGGTTTGCCGAAAGAAATGGCATTAGAACTATTTAAGCCATTTGTGATGAAGAAACTAGTTAATGCAGGACATGCACATAATATTAAGAGTGCCAAGCGCATGGTTGAAAGGGTGCGTCCGGAAGTGTGGGATGTACTTGAAGAAGTTATAAAAGAGCATCCAGTACTTCTAAACCGTGCTCCGACACTCCATAGATTAGGTATTCAGGCTTTCGAACCTGTATTATCAGAAGGTCGTGCTATAAAGCTTCATCCCCTTGTGTGTACAGCATATAATGCTGACTTTGACGGTGACCAAATGGCTGTGCATGTGCCGTTATCAGCGGAAGCCCAATCAGAGGCACGTATGTTGATGTTAGCCGCTCATAATATCCTGTCAACCAAGGATGGTAAGCCTGTCGTAACACCAACGCAAGATATGGTTCTAGGCGCATATTATCTGAACATGGAAAAGACGGGTGATATTGGTGAAGGCAAAATTATGTGCGATATTAATGAGGCATTATTAGCTTATCATCAGAAAGAGTTATCACTTCATGCCCGGATTAAAGTGCGTTTTGCCAAGTATGGTTTGGTAAATACTACGATGGGGCGTTTAATTTTCAATGAAAGTCTGCCTGAAGAAATTCGCTATTTCTTTCAAAGAGATGGTGAGTGGCATTTAGGTATTATGATGGATAAGAAACAGCTTGGTAAATTAGTAGGCGAGACATATCGCCAGTTTGGCACCTCTAAAACGGCTCAAGTCCTTGATAATATTAAAAGATTAGGTTATGCTTTTGCTTGTCGTGCAGGTATAACAGTAGCTATTTCCGATATAAACATTCCGCCTGCTAAGAAAGAAATTTTGGCAAACACCGAGAGTAGGGTTGATATTGTTGATAAACAGTATCGGCGAGGCTTGATTACAGAGGACGAAAGATACAAAAAAACCATTGAACTTTGGACAAAAGCTACTGATGATGTTACAACAGCAATGATGAACAACTTGGATCGCTTTAACCCAATCTATATGATGGCCAACTCTGGTGCTCGTGGTAACATTCAGCAGATTCGTCAGCTGGCGGGTATGCGTGGACTTATGGCAGATCCATCAGGTAAGATCATTGACCGTCCGATCAAGGCTAATTTCCGTGAAGGTTTAACAGTACTTGAATACTTTATTTCCACTCATGGAGCCCGTAAAGGCTTGGCTGATACTGCCTTAAGAACAGCTGACTCAGGATATTTGACACGCCGTTTAGTTGATGTATCACAAGATGTTATTGTGCGTGAAGACGACTGTGATGTTGTCGGAATTAATCTGGTGAGAGAAAGGGCCCGTTTGGCTAAGTCCAGTGCAGGTGCTATTGAGGTATTACGTGAAACTCTTTTAGGCAGAATACTGACAGAAGATGTCCTTGATCCTACGAGCAACGAAGTATTGGTTTCACGTTTTACAGTTCTTACTGATGATAATTTACGTATAATTGGTGAACATGCTGTTGCAGAAATTATTGTGCGTGGTGTGTCAACAACTACCGAAGAAGATATCAATGCTTCGGCCTCTAACGAGACTATTGTCTTAGGTGCACCTGAGGAAAAAATGCGTCAAATTCTTAAAAATGCTATGATTCGCGAAATGCTAGGTAAAAACACTACTAACGCTATTACAAATAGTCTCGGCGAGGAGATTGTTGCTGCTGATACGCCTCTTACAGAAGAAGCTATCGAAGCTGTTTTAGTCAGTGATGTTCGTGAAGTAAAAGTGCGTAACAATAATATTAAAGGCATTGAAGTTGAAGCAATTACTGAAGGTTCAGGTGTTATTGAGGCTCTTAAAGATCGTATTGTTGGACGTTTTGTGGCTGAAGACATTGTCGATCCCAATACAGGTGAACTCATTGTAAAAGTCAATGATACTATAGATGAAGAGTTAGCTGATCGTATTGTTGCTGTACGCAAGACTGTATCCATTCGATCAGTACTTACCTGTAGATCCCAATTTGGGGTATGTATTAAATGTTATGGACGGAATTTGGCAACCGGCAATTCTGTTGACGTCGGTGAAGCAGTGGGTATTATTGCTGCTCAATCTATTGGCGAGCCTGGCACACAGCTTACAATGCGTACTTTCCATACTGGTGGTGTTGCAGGTGATGATATCACCCAAGGTTTGCCAAGAGTTGAGGAATTATTTGAGGCTCGTAAGCCTAAACGGCAGGCGATTATTACTGAAATTGATGGTGTCGCTACAGTTGATTTAAAAGAAATCAAGGGTATGCGTAAAATCACAGTAACGCCAGCTATGGGTGAAGAGACTATCTATCCGATACCATATGGTGCTCGCATTATTGTTCGTGATGGGCAAGAAATAAAAGCAGGTGATTCCTTGACAGAGGGGTCAGTTAACCCTCATGATATCTTGCGTGTAAACGGGATTCAAGCCACACAGCGTTATTTGGTCTATCAAGTACAAAAAGTATATAAATCTCAGGGTGTAGAAATTAATGATAAGCATATTGAGGTAATTGTTCGTCAAATGATGCATAAGGTTAAGACTGAAGAATCAGGTGATACTGGACTTTTACCAGGTGAATATATTGATACTAATACCTTTGAGGATGAGAACATCAAAGTCATTGAGGCCGGTGGCGAACCAGCGGTAGCACGTCCTATCCTACTTGGTATAACCAAAGCTTCATTGGCAACCGACTCCTTCTTATCAGCAGCATCTTTTCAAGAAACAACTCGTGTACTTACAGAAGCTGCCATTAAAGGTAAAATTGATCCACTTCTTGGGCTTAAAGAAAATGTTATTATCGGTAAACTGATACCTGCCGGTACTGGCATGAGTCGTTATCGTAACATTAAACTCATTAGTCTATAAGAGATAAATCTGTAAAAAGGACTTAGCTTATGCTAAGTCCTTTTTATGGTGTATTAAACATGCAATACAAATTCTTTGACATATATTTATAAAGTGGTATAATAATTTTGGATTAGATGAGATCTTATAATTTTAAGTTTCATCTGGTGATTTATAGCAAAAGACACTCTAGGATCCGTGGGCATAAAAAAAGACTGCAGATGTAGAGAAAAACAGATTTTTTCAAGAGATGTTTATTGACATTAAGTTTGGGGAATGATAAAATATCATAGTGCCTAATAAAAAGATATATTTGTTTGGTAATTAAGGGAGTGAATCATATGCCGCTCGACATGTTAAAGACTGCAAAAAAAACGATTGGTGTTAAGCAAGTGACCAAAGCTGTTGAAAAAGATTTAGTGCAAGCAATATTTATCGCACGAGATGCTGAACAACGCTTGGTAGAACCACTCCGAATGTTGTGTAGTGAAAAAAATGTGGCGGTAGACACTACGCCTAGTATGGTAGAGCTTGGACAAGCTTGTTCCATCGAGGTTGGTGCAGCAGCAGTAGCTGTTTTGAAATAATGAGAAATCTGTTAAATGTTTTACCTTGGACATATAGCTTCGAGGTGGAATTTTTATATAATTAGTCAAGATAAGTTGGAAGGGGGTGTATTTAATGCCAACAATTAACCAATTAGTACGTAAAGGTAGAGAGTCAATCATAAAAAAATCTACTGCGCCTGCTTTGAAGGAATGCCCACAAAAGCGTGGTGTATGCACAAGAGTATATACAACTACTCCTAAGAAGCCAAACTCTGCACTTCGTAAAGTAGCAAGGGTACGTTTGACAAATGGTATTGAGGTTACTGCCTATATTCCTGGTATTGGTCACAATTTGCAAGAGCATAGTGTTGTCCTAATCAGAGGCGGAAGAATAAAAGACTTACCAGGCGTACGTTATCACATTGTGCGTGGTGCACTTGATACTGCTGGTGTGCAAAAACGTAGCCAAAGTAGATCCAAGTACGGTACTAAGCGTCCGAAAAAATAAAATGAATAAATAATCCTGGAAAAGGAGGGATAATATGCCAAGAAAAGGACCGGTTACTAAACGCGATGTTCTACAAGATCCAGTATACAATTCTAAAGTTGTTACTAGATTTGTCAATAAAATAATGTTAGACGGTAAGAAAAGCGTTGCTGAGAATATTGTCTATGATGCATTTGATATTATCCGGGCTAAAACCGGCAAAGATCCATTAGAGGTTTTTGAAACAGCAATGAAAAATGTTATGCCAGTACTGGAAGTTCGTGCCCGCCGTGTTGGTGGTGCTAACTATCAAGTTCCGATTGAAGTACGTCCAGATCGTCGTTTTTCTTTAGGGATTCGTTGGTTGGTAAACTACTCAAGACTTCGTGGTGAGAAGACTATGTGTGAAAGATTAGCAGCCGAATTGTTGGATGCATCTAATAACACTGGTGCTACAATCAAGAAGAAAGAAGATACCCATAAAATGGCTGAGGCTAACAAGGCTTTCGCGCATTATCGTTGGTAATTTTAATACTGGTAGACAGTAAGGAGTGATAATAGTGGCCAGAGAATTCTCGCTGGAAAAGACGCGGAATATTGGCATTATGGCACATATTGATGCTGGCAAAACCACTACGACTGAACGGATACTGTTTTATACTGGTAAAGTACACAAGATTGGTGAAGTGCATGAAGGCGCTGCGACAATGGACTGGATGGTACAAGAGCAAGAAAGAGGCATCACTATTACCTCGGCAGCTACTACTTGTCAGTGGGCAGGACATCGCATTAACATTATCGACACACCAGGACACGTGGACTTTACTGTAGAAGTAGAACGCTCACTTAGAGTGCTAGACGGATCTGTAGCTGTATTTTGTGCTAAAGGTGGCGTAGAGCCGCAATCGGAAACTGTTTGGCGTCAAGCTGATAAATATGGTGTACCACGTATGGCATATGTAAATAAAATGGATATTCTCGGTGCTGACTTCTATCGTGTTGTTAACATGATGAGAGAACGTTTAAATGCAAATGCTGTACCAGTTCAATTGCCGATTGGATATGAAGATAATTTTAAAGGTTATGTTGATTTAATTGAAATGAAGGCTATTGTTTATACTGACGACTTAGGGAAAACAAGCGAGACTGCTGATATTCCGGAAGATATGCTTGAAAAAGTTGCGACATATCGTCAAATGCTATTGGATTCAGTTGCAGAGAGTGATGATGAACTCATGATGAAATATCTTGAGGGTGAAGAACTTACTGTTGATGAATTGAAGGTAGGCATTCGGAAAGCTACAATTGCATGTACTATGACGCCAGTATTGTGTGGTTCTTCATATAAAAATAAGGGTGTACAACCGTTGTTAGATGCTGTTGTAGCATATATGCCAGCACCTATCGATGTTCCTGCTATTAAGGGTATCAACCCAGATACAGAAGCGGAAGATGAACGTGCTGCTGATGATACTTTGCCGTTTTCAGCCTTGGCTTTCAAAATTATGGCTGATCCTTATGTGGGTAAATTAGCATTTTTCAGGGTTTATTCCGGGGAACTTGCTTCCGGGTCGTATGTTTATAACTCGACTAAAGGTAAGAAGGAACGTATCGGACGTATACTCCAAATGCATGCTAACCGTCGTGAAGAAATTGAACGTGTATATACTGGTGATATTGCTGCTGCCGTTGGTCTAAAAGATACAACGACTGGTGATACTCTGTGTGATGAAAAAAATGTAATTATTCTAGAGTCTATGGTTTTTCCTGAGCCGGTTATCTCAGTTGCGGTTGAACCTAAAACTAAGGCTGATCAGGAAAAAATGGGCATTGCATTACAACGTTTGGCTGAAGAAGATCCGACTTTCCGTGTGAACACTGACCAAGAAACTGGTCAAACTATCATTTCAGGTGTAGGTGAACTACATTTAGAAATTATCGTTGACCGGATGCTTAGAGAATTCAAAGTTGATTGTAGTGTGGGTAAGCCGCAGGTTGCTTATCGTGAGACAATCCGGAAAAAGGTTAAGGCAGAGGGTAAATTTGTACGTCAGTCCGGTGGTCGTGGTCAATATGGTCATTGCTGGCTTGATATCGAACCTCTTGCACCTGGTGAAGGATTTATCTTTGAAAGCAAAGTTGTCGGTGGTGCTATTCCTAGGGAGTACATTGCACCAATTGGTGCTGGTGCTAAAGAAGCCATGGAAAATGGTGTTTTGGCAGGCTACCCAATGGTTGACATTAAAGTGACTGTTGTTGACGGTTCATATCATGATGTTGACTCCTCAGAAATGGCCTTTAAAATAGCCGGATCCATGGGTTTCAAGGCTGGTTGTGCTAAAGCTGGTGCTATAATTTTGGAACCATACATGAAAGTTGAAGTAACTGTTCCAGAAGAATACATGGGTGATGTAATCGGCGACTTGAACTCACGTCGTGGACGTATTGAAGGTATGGAAGCTCGTAATGGCGTTCAAGCAATCAATGCATTTGTACCACTGGCTGAAATGTTCGGTTATGTAACTGATTTGCGTTCAAAAACTCAAGGTCGCGGTAACTACTCAATGAGTTTTGCTCATTATGATGAAGTACCGAAAAGTATTGCTGAAGCGATTATCGCCAAAGTTAAAGGCGTTTAATCCTGGATAAATAAGGAGGCAAAATACAATGGCAAAGAAAAAGTTTGAGAGAAACAAACCACACGTTAATATTGGTACAATTGGTCACGTCGATCATGGTAAAACTTCATTAACAGCAGCTATTACAATGACTCTTTCCAAACATGGCGGCGGAACGTTCGTGGCTTATGACATGATCGATAAAGCCCCTGAAGAAAGAGAACGCGGTATTACAATCAATACTGCTCATGTTGAATATGAAACTGAAAAACGTCACTATGCACACGTTGATTGCCCAGGCCATGCTGACTATGTTAAAAACATGATCACTGGTGCTGCACAAATGGATGGTGCTATTCTAGTAGTAAGTGCTGCAGATGGTCCTATGCCACAAACTCGTGAGCACATTCTATTGTCTCGTCAAGTAGGCGTACCTTCTATGGTCGTATTCTTGAATAAAGTTGACTTAGTTGATGATGAAGAGTTAATTGAACTTGTTGAAATGGAAGTTCGTGAGCTTCTGTCCAGCTATGAATTCCCTGGCGATGACATTCCTGTAGTTACTGGCTCTGCAGTGCAAGCTCTTAACTGCGGTTGCGCAACTCGCGAGTGCAAATGGTGCGGTAAGATTCATGAATTGATGGATGCAGTTGATGAATATATTCCAACTCCTGTTCGTGCAACAGATAAAACTTTCTTGATGCCTGTTGAGGATGTATTCACGATTACTGGTCGTGGTACTGTTGCTACAGGTCGTGTAGAACGTGGCGAAATCAAAGTTGGGGAAACTGTTGAGATCGTTGGTATGACTGAAAAGCCTAGATCAGTAGTAGTAACTGGCGTAGAAATGTTCCGCAAATTGTTAGACTTTGCAGTAGCTGGTGATAACATTGGTGCACTTCTTCGTGGTGTTGAGCGTAAGGATATTGAACGCGGTCAAGTACTTGCTAAGCCTGGTTCAATTAAGCCTCACACTAAATACAAAGCAGAAGTTTATGTACTGTCTAAAGAAGAAGGCGGCCGTCATACTCCGTTCTTTACAAACTACCGTCCACAATTCTACTTCCGTACAACAGACGTTACTGGTGTAGTAAATCTGCCAGAAGGTGTAGAAATGGTTATGCCAGGAGACAACATTCAAATGAATATTGAGTTGATTACTCCAATTGCGATTGAAGAAGGTTTACGTTTCGCTATTCGCGAAGGTGGCCGTACAGTAGGTGCTGGCGTAGTAACCTCGGTTGAAGCTTAAAAATGAAATTGGGGTGACTGCTTGCAGTTGCCCCGATATAAAAATGTTTCGATTTAATTATAATGCGATGACGTGAAAGGTTGCCTACACGCTGTAGGGGGAATTTTCACGGAGAATGTCCGTTCTAGAAACTGGACGAAATAGGAGGAAATACAATGGCTAAACAACAAAAAATAAGAATTCGTTTAAAAGCATATGATCATAAAGCGCTTGATCAAAGTGCGGTGAAAATAGTAGATACTGCTAAAAGAACTGGTGCTATGGTTTCTGGGCCAATTCCACTTCCTACGGAGAAAAATATTTTTACTGTCCTACGCTCACCACATGTCAATAAAGATTCCCGGGAACAATTTGAAATGCGTACCCACAAACGTCTAATTGACATTCTTGAGCCGACTTCCAAGACCGTTGATGCGTTAATGCGTCTGGATCTTCCGGCTGGCGTGGACATTGAAATCAAGCTGTAGGAGGAGGTGTAATAATGGCTAAAGTAATTTTAGGTAAAAAACTTGGTATGACGCAAATTTTTACTCCAGATGGTAAAATGATTCCTGTTACTGTAGTAGAAGCAGGAAATGGCGTAGTACTACAAAACAAGACTATTGAAAATGACGGCTACAATGCAGTGCAGCTTGGTTATGGCACTGTTAAAGATAAACATGTTACTAGCCCAATGAAAGGTCATTTTGACAAAGCAGGGGTTAAGCCTGTTAAGTTCATTCGGGAATATAGATTGTCTGGCGCATCTGAATACACTGTTGGCCAAGAGATTGGTGTTGATGTATTTGCCGCAGGTGACATCATTGATGTAACTGGTATCGCCAAAGGTAAAGGTTTTGCTGGTGTTATTAAACGTTGGAATTTTAGACGTGGACCAATGGCCCATGGTTCTAAATCACATCGCGAGCCTGGTTCCATGGGACCACGCATGAGCGGTGGCGGCGGTAGAGTATTCAAAGGCAAGAAATTACCTGGTCGTATGGGTGGACAGAAAGTTACTGTACAACGTCTGACTGTTGTTAGAGTCGATGTTGAACGTAATTTGATCTTGATCAAAGGTGGTATTCCTGGTCCTAAAGGTAACTTGATGGTAATCAAGAATACTGTAAAACCTAAGAAATAATCTCGCGGGTTCGTGGATTTGTGCCTCGTTTAATATATCTCAAATCACGGACCTCGAACCACGAAAGGAGGATGTGCTATATGCCGATAGTAGCAGTATATGATATCACTGGAGCAAAAACTGGTGATATGGAGTTAAATGATAGCGTTTTTGGTGTAGAAGTTAATGAATCTGTAGTCCATCAGGCTGTAATAATGCAACTGGCCAGCCAACGTTTAGGTACAGCTTCAACTAAAACCAGAGGTTTTGTACGCGGCGGTGGTAAAAAGCCATGGAAACAAAAAGGCACAGGTCGTGCTCGTGCCGGTAGTATTCGTTCCCCATTGTGGGTAGGTGGTGGTACTGTATTTGGTCCACACCCACGTTCTTATGCGTTCAGCATGCCACGCAAGCAACGCCGTCTAGCTATTAAATCTGCTTTGACAGCTAAATTGCAAGATGGAGAACTAGTAGTACTGGATTCAATCAATTATGATGTACCAAAAACAAAGAGTGTATTACAATTGATGAGCGACTTTAATGTAGCGAACAAAAAGGTTCTAATTGTTACAGCAGACATGATAGAGAATGTTGAGAAATCAGCTCGTAACATTCCAGGTGTTAAAGCAGTTCCTGCTTCTAGCAGCCTTAATGTATATGATCTTTTGTATCATGATAAAGTATTCGTTACTAAAGAAGCAATCACTCGTATTGAGGAGGTGCTCGCCTAATGCAAAATTTGCGTGATGTACTGATCCGCCCCCTTATTACTGAAAAAACCAATGCGATGATGCAAGACAACAAATATACTTTCGTTGTGCCACTAAAAGCAAATAAAGTACAAATTCGTCAAGCAGTTGAAGGTATTTTCAAAGTAAAAGTATTGGCTGTTAACACCATTCGCGTAATGGGTAAAACTAAGCGTATGGGTAAGACTGAGGGTAAGCGTCCAGATTATAAAAAAGCAATTGTAAAACTGGCTCCTGGTCAGACTATTGAATTCTTTGAAGGTGTATAACCTGAAATATTAAAAAAGGAGGGGCAACAATGGCAGTAAAAAGCTTTAAACCTTATACTCCAAGTAGACGCTTTATGACTGTGTCTAGTTTCGATGAAATTACTACAGACAAGCCGGAACGTTCATTAATTGAGCGCCTGCAAAAGCATGCTGGTCGTAATAATCAAGGTCGTATGACTGTTAGACATCAAGGCGGCGGTCATAAACGTCAATATCGTGTTATCGATTTTAAACGTAATAAAGATGGCATTGTAGCAAAAGTAGCTACAATTGAATATGATCCTAATCGTTCAGCTAATATTGCACTATTGCATTATGCAGATGGTGAAAAACGTTACATTTTGGCTCCTAATGGACTCAAAGTTGACGATAAGATTATGAGTGGTCCTGAAGCGGATATTAAAGTGGGTAATGCGTTACCAATAAAAAATATTCCTGTAGGTACTTTACTTCATAATATTGAGCTTAAAATCGGCAAAGGCGGACAAATGGTTCGTTCAGCTGGTGGATCAGCGCAACTTATGGCTAAAGAAGGCGAGCATGCTCTTCTGAGATTGCCTTCTGGCGAGATTCGCAAAGTGCATATTAACTGCAAAGCGACAATTGGTCAGGTTGGTAACCTAGAACATGAAAACATTACTAGTGGTAAAGCTGGTCGTTCTCGTTGGCTTGGAATTCGTCCTGCTAACCGTGGTGTGGCTATGAATCCTATTGACCATCCACATGGTGGTGGTGAAGGTCATTCCCCTGTCGGTCGTAAACATCCTGTTACTCCTTGGGGTAAACATGCGATGGGCGTTAAAACTCGTCGTAATAAAACAACTGATCGTTTGATTGTAAAAAGACGCACAAAAAATAAATAAAGCCTAGAATTAGGGCTAACCGGATAGAGAAGGGAGGCTAATCAAGTGTCCAGATCAATTAAAAAAGGACCTTATGTTCATGCAAGCGTAATGAAAAAAATCAACGCTATGAACGCAGCCGGCGAGAAAAAGGTTTTCAAGACCTGGTCGCGTAGTTCTACCATTCTTCCCAATTTCGTTGGACATACTGTAGCAGTACATGACGGACGTAAACACGTTCCTGTTTATATGACTGAAGATATGGTAGGTCACAAACTGGGTGAGTTTGCACCTACTCGAACATATAAAGGTCATTCTGGTTCAGAAAAATCCACATCATTACGGTAATTGGGTGATAGTTACTGGAAAGGGGGCTAGTATATGGAAGCTAAGGCAATTGCTAGACATATTCGCATTGCGCCACGTAAAATTAGAATCGTTATTGATCTGATACGTGGCAAAAATATTGGTGACGCGTATGCGACTTTAAAGTTTACGCCGAAAATAGGATCTGAAATTCTTTTAAAACTACTTGAATCAGCTGTTGCAAATGCAGAGCATAATTATGATATGAACTCTGATAAGCTGTATGTTGCCGCTGCGTATGTTGACCAAGGACCTACCTTGAAACGCATTCATCCGCGGTCTCGTGGTCAAGCTTTTAAAATCTTAAAACGCAGCAGTCACGTGACACTTGTTGTAAAAGAAAGATAACTGGTGAAGGAGGGAAAACAAAGTGGGTCAAAAAATTCATCCTCATGGTTTGCGACTTGGAATTATCAAAAGTTGGGATGCCAAGTGGTATGCTGGTAAAGATTTTGCGGCAAATCTACATGAAGATTTGAAAATCCGTAAATTTATCAAAACGAAGGCCTTTAGTGCTGGCGTATCAAAGCTAGTTATCGAGCGGGCTTCTAATCGTGTTAAAGTTATTATTCATACAGCAAAACCTGGTATGATTATCGGCCGTGGTGGTGCTGGTATTGAAGAAATGAAAAAGAGCTTGAAACAGCTTACTGGTAAGCAAATTGACATAAATATTGCTGAAATTAGACAGCCTGATATGGATGCTCAATTAGTTGCGGAAAACATTGCGGCTCAATTAGAAAGACGTATTGCATTCCGTCGCGCAATGAAGCAATCAATCCAGCGCACTATGCGTATGGGTGCAAAAGGTATTAAAGTAATGGTTGGCGGTCGTTTAGGTGGCGCTGAGATTGCTCGTAGTGAAGCTGCACGTGATGGTAGTATTCCACTTCACACTCTTAGAGCTGATATTGATTATGGCACAGCTGAAGCACATACAACTTATGGCCTGATTGGCGTAAAAGTATGGATTTATAAAGGCGAAATTTTGCCAGAAGTTAAAAAAGTCGCTGCCGCTGTTGAAGGGAGCGAAAAATAATGCTACTGCCAAAAAGAATAAAACATCGTAAACAATTCCGCGGTCGTATGAAAGGTAAAGCCCAAAGAGGCAGTACTATCAGTCATGGCGAGTTCGGTTTGGCAGCATGTGAGCCAGCTTGGATCACAAATCGTCAAATCGAAGCGGCTCGTATTGCAATGACTCGTTACATTAAACGTGGTGGTAAAGTCTGGATAAAAATATTCCCAGATAAACCTATTACAGCTAAACCAGCCGAAACTCGTATGGGTAGTGGTAAAGGTTCAACAGAATACTGGGTAGCAGTTGTCAAGCCTGGTCGTATAATGTTCGAAATGGACGGCGTAAGTGAAGAAGTGGCTAAAGAAGCTATGCGCTTAGCTGCTCATAAACTTCCTATTAAGACAAAGTTTGTTGTACGGGAAGCTGTTGCTGAACCGCAAGAAGAAGTGGGTGGTGAAGTAAATGAAGGTTAATGACTTCCGCGAAATGAACGCAACTGAACTTAACCAAAAAATATCTGTACTCAAAGAAGAGCTATTTAACCTTAGATTTCAACTTGCTACCGGTCAGTTGGAAAATCCAATGCGGATCAAAGAAGTAAAAAAGACTATTGCCCGCGTTAAGACAATTCAACGTGAACAGGAAATCAAAGTCAATCAAGGGTAGCATTCTAATCGACGTTCTTAAGTAAGAACGGAAGGAGGCTAATTGTACGTGAGTGAAAGAAATGATCGTAAAGTCAAGATTGGTAAAGTTGTTAGCGATAAGATGGATAAAACAGTTGTTGTAGCCATTGAACGTTTAGTACAACATCCACTTTATAAAAAATCCATTAAGAAAACAGTCAAATTTAAAGCCCATGATGAAAATAATGACAGCCATACTGGCGATATTGTATCAATCATGGAAACTCGTCCATTGTCTAAAGATAAGCGTTGGAGAGTTGTAGAAGTTATTGAAAGAGTTAAATAGATGAGGTTTGGCGTTCGCAGTTCGTAAGGAACCTCGAAACTAGACCTCGATAAGGAGGGAATAGGATGATTCAACAACAATCAATCCTTACTGTTGCTGATAATAGCGGTGCGAAACAAATTATGTGCATCAGGGCACTCGGCGGTTCATTCCGTAGATATGCCAACATTGGTGATATTATTGTTGCAGCAGTAAAATCTGCTTCTCCCGGCGGTGCCGTTAAGAAAGGTGATGTCGTTAAAGCCGTAGTTGTTCGTTCCAAAAAAGGCTTACGTCGCCCTGACGGTTCTTACATCCGGTTTGATGAGAATGCTGCAGTTATCATTAAAGAAGATAAAAGCCCTAGAGGTACGCGTATATTTGGGCCAGTTGCGAGAGAACTGCGTGAGAAAGATTTTATGAAGATAATCTCGCTAGCGCCGGAAGTAATCTAAGTTAGGAGGTATCCGGAATGTCAGAAGCGAAAAAATTACACGTCAAAAAAGGCGACAAGGTTGTTGTTTTGACTGGTAAAGATAAAGGCAAATCGGCTAAGATAATTGAAGCATTACCGAAAAAGGGCAGAGTTCTAGTTGAAGGCCTTAATACAGTAAAGCGTCATACTAAGCCATCACAAAACATGCCACAAGGTGGTATTATTGTGAAAGAAGCTTTTATGCACTCGGCAAAAGTAATGCTGGTTTGTCCAGCTTGCGATCAACCGACACGCATTAAAAAATCCCCTCTTGCAAATGGAGTTATGGCTCGTACATGCAAGAAGTGCGGCGAAATTATTGATAAAGATAAATAATCACGCAGAAAGGAGGTAACTACACTTGTCCAGAATGAAAGATAAATATAATGATGAAGTAGTTAAAGGTTTGATGGAAAAATTTGGCTACAAAAACGTTATGGAAATCCCTAAGATTGAAAAAGTTGTAATCAATATGGGTGTTGGTGAAGCAGTAAGCAATCCGAAGATCTTGGATGTTGCGGTAAACGACATGATGACAATTGCCGGTCAAAAACCGATAGTTACTCGTGCTAAGAAATCAATAGCAGCATTTAAAATCCGTGAAGGTATGCCAATCGGCGCTAAGGTTACCCTGCGTGGAGAACGGATGTATCAGTTTTTAGATAAATTGTTAAACATTGCGTTGCCGCGTGTGCGTGACTTCCGTGGTGTGAGTCCAAAATCTTTTGATGGCCGTGGTAATTATACTATGGGTATTAAAGAACAACTCATATTTCCGGAGATTGAATATGATAAAATTGATAAAGTCCGCGGTATGGACATTATCATCGTAACGACAGCAAAAACGGATGAAGAAGCACGTGAACTGTTAAAGCTTATGGGCATGCCGTTCAGTGCGTAAAGAGGAGGGACACTCGTGGCCAAAAAAGCAATGATTGAGAAATGGAAGCTAGAGCCTAAGTTTAGTGTACGTAAGTACAATAGATGCAAGGTCTGCGGTCGTCCACATGGATACTTACGTAAGTTTGAAATGTGCCGTATTTGCTTTAGGGAATTGAGCTATAAAGGTGTCATTCCTGGAGTAACTAAGGCTAGCTGGTAGATTAACAGGAAGGAGGTTATGTTAAATGGTAATGACCGATCCAGTTGCAGATATGCTTACTCGTATTCGTAATGCAAACTCGGTTTATCATGATAAAGTAGAAATTCCAGCTTCAAAAATTAAACAAGCAATTGCTCAAGTTTTGAAGGCAGAAGGCTTTATCAAGGATTTTGAAGTAATCAAAGATGATAAACAAGGCATACTGAGAGCGAGCTTAAAATATGGTCCTAATCGTGAAAAAGTAATCACTGGTATTAAGCGTATTTCTAAACCAGGACTACGTGTATATGTGAAAAGCGAGCAAATGCCTCGTGTATTAGGTGGACTTGGTATTGCAATTATTTCGACTTCCAAGGGAATCATGACTGATAAGCAAGCACGTCGTGATGGACTTGGTGGCGAAGTACTCGCTTTCGTCTGGTAATTTTTTAGTTAAGGAGGTGCACATATGTCAAGAATTGGTAGAATGCCAATTGCTATCCCTGCAGATGTAACTGTTACAATTAATGATAGCAATTTGGTATCTGTAAAAGGACCGAAAGGCGAATTGACTCGTGCCATTCACAAAGATATGATATTGACATTGGAAGAGAATGTTCTTGTTGTAGCAAGACCTTCTGATGAAAAAGAGCATAGATCATTGCATGGATTAACTCGTACTTTATTGTCAAATATGGTAGAAGGCGTTACCAAAGGCTTTACTAAAACCCTTGAAATTGTCGGCGTTGGTTTCAGAGCGGCAAAAGTAAATGGTAAACTAGCTTTGACGTTAGGTTTTTCTCATCCACTAGAAATTGAACCACCTGCAGGTATGGGAATTGATGTTCCCGCTCCTAATAAGATTGTTATTTCTGGTATTAATAAAGAAGAAGTTGGCGCATTAGCAGCTAAAATCCGTAAGTATAGAGAGCCTGAACCGTATAAAGGCAAAGGTGTTCGTTATGAAGGTGAAGTTGTTCGCCGTAAAGCAGGTAAAGCTGGCGGTAAAGGCAAGAAGTAAGATTTTAACCGGAAGGAGTGACCACTTTGATTCGTAAAGGAATTAAGAACAAAGCTAGGCTAAAACGCCATCTGCGTGTGCGCAAGGCAGTGACTGGTACTATGGCAAGACCACGCTTGAACGTATTTCGCAGCCTAAGTCATATCTATGCTCAAATCATCGATGATGTTACTGGTACTACTTTGGTAGCAGCTAGCACTATGGATAAGGATTTAAGTTTAGCTAATGCGTATGGCGGTAATACCGAAGCAGCTAAAGTTGTAGGTGCAGCAATCGCTACACGTGCATTGGCTAAAGGGATTACCAAAGTGGTATTTGACCGTGGTGGTTATATCTATCATGGTAGAGTAGCAGCTTTGGCCCAAGCAGCACGTGAAGCTGGGCTGGAATTTTAAGCAAAAGGAGGTAAATGAATGTCCAAGATGATTGATTACACAACTCTCGATTTAAAAGAGAAAGTTGTATTCATAAACCGAGTTGCTAAAGTTGTTAAAGGCGGTCGGCGTTTCTCATTCAGTGCATTGGTAGTTGTTGGTGACGAGAACGGCCATGTTGGTGCTGGATTAGGTAAAGCTGGTGAAGTGCCTGAGGCAATCAGAAAAGGTGTTGAAGACGCCAAGAAGAATCTTATTACAGTTCCGCTCCGCAACACTACTATTCCTCATCAAATTTTAGGAGTATTTGGTGCTGGTAAAGTATTCATGAAACCTGCATCAGAAGGTACTGGTGTTATTGCTGGTGGTCCAGTACGTGCAGTACTTGAGCTTGCTGGAATTCATGATATTTTAACTAAATCTCTGGGATCTAATAATCCTAATAACATGGTTCGTGCTACATTAAGTGGCTTACAACAGTTAAAGCGTGCGGAACAAGTAGCAGCACTTCGCGGTAAAACCGTTCAGCAAATTCTGGGTTAAGGAGGAATTATAATGGCAATACTCAAAATCACTCTTACCAGAAGCCTGATCGGCAGACCAGAGGATCAAAGAGCTACTGTAAAGGCCCTGGGACTGAAAAAAACAAATACTTTCGTGATGCAAGATGATACTCCGGTTATACGCGGCATGATTCGCAAAGTAGAACATCTTGTTACAGTTGAACAAATACAAGACTAATTTGAGAGGAGGTGCTAATAATGAAATTACATGAATTAGCTCCTGCGCCTGGATCGAGGAAGGAACGTACTCGTGTAGGTCGGGGTTTAGGTTCAGGCCTTGGTAAAACATCAGGTAAAGGTCATAAAGGTCAGAATTCTCGTGCTGGTGGTGGCACTCGTCCAGGTTTTGAAGGCGGTCAAATGCCTCTTTATCGTAGATTGCCAAAACGTGGTTTTTATAACCCATTTAGCAAAGAGTACGCAGAAGTGAATGTTTCTGAATTGAATCGTTTTGAAGAAGGTACAGTGGTTGACCCTGTAGTTCTAATTGAAGCTGGGGTTTTAAAAAATGTTCGTGACGGAGTACGCATTTTGGGCAATGGCGAAATCACTAAATCACTTACCGTGATAGCGAATGGCTTTACCAAGTCGGCAGAGGAAAAAATCATTGCTGCTGGCGGAAAAGTCGAGGTGGTATAAGTGCTTTCAGCTCTGTCCAATATACTAAAGATTACTGAGCTTAGACAAAAGGTAGTTTTTACGCTGGCGATGTTTTTAGTATTCAGAGCCGGTACTCATATTCCAGTTCCTGGTGTTGATGTTTCGATCATTGAGCAAATGTTCACTAGTGGTAATCTGTTTGGTTTATTGGATTTGTTCTCTGGTGGAGCATTGAGCAAGTTTTCAGTGTTTGCAATGAGCATTACGCCGTATATTAATGCTTCGATTATTATGCAACTTTTAACCGTTGTTGTGCCAAAGTTTGAACAATGGTCTAAAGAAGGCGAGGAAGGCCGTAAAAAGATAACACAAGTTACTCGTTATGGCACCGTATTACTCGGCTTTGTTCAAGCAATTGGTATGGCTGTTGGACTTAAGGCAGCAATTATTAATCCAAGTATTGGATCGACTTTACTTATTGCATTAACTCTTACTGCGGGAACTACCTTCCTTATGTGGCTCGGTGAGCAAATTACAGAAAAAGGTATTGGCAATGGTATTTCATTGATTATCTTTGCTGGTATTGTATCGAAATTACCTGATGGTATTTATGTGATATATCAATATCTCATAGCAGGTACAATTAACCTATTTAATTTATTGTTATTCTTAATTATTGGCGTGGGCATGATTGTGTTGGTAATTTCCATTTCACAAGGTCAACGTAGAATTCCCGTTCAATATGCTAAACGAGTAGTTGGTCGTAAGACATATGGTGGTCATTCTACCCATATTCCGCTGAAAGTCAATCAAGCGGGAGTTATACCAATAATCTTTGCGTCATCTGTGCTGATGTTTCCGGTAACTATTGCCCAGTTTATTGATATTCCCTGGGTAAAAACGGTGGCAGATTGGTTTGCGTGGGGTACGCCGCTACAAACATTCTTGTATGCGCTACTTATCATTTTTTTCACGTATTTCTATACTGCGGTTACTTTGAACATATCGGATATGGCAGAGAATATGAAAAAATACGGTGGTTTTATTCCAGGACTGCGCCCGGGTAAACCGACTGCTGATTATTTGGATAAGGTCATGACCAGAATAACCCTTGCAGGCTCAGTATTTCTTGCGTTTATTGCAATACTGCCTAATTTTATAGCAGTTTTGACAAATATCCCCGGGGTATATTTTGGTGGCACCGCCCTTTTAATTGTGGTAGGCGTGGCACTTGACACTATGAAGCAAATAGAGGCGCTTGTACTCATGCGTCACTATCAAGGCTTTATGAAATAGTAGGGAGGTGACCTTGCAATGTATATCCTATTAATGGGACCGCCTGGGGCTGGTAAAGGTACACAGGCGGCGGAACTGGTTGCAGAGTTTCATATCCCTCATATTTCAACTGGTGATATGTTTCGGGCAGCCGTTAAAGAAGGAACTGAACTTGGCAAGCAGGCTAAAGCTTGCATGGATGCTGGGCAATTAGTACCTGATAGTATTACTATTGGGATAGTAAAAGAAAGACTAGCTAAACCCGATTGTCACAAAGGTTTTATTCTAGATGGGTTCCCGCGTACTACAGAGCAAGCTAATGCGTTGGATTGTACGTTAACTGATTTGGGAATAAAGCTTGATCGCGTTATTAACATTAATGTTCCTGTTGGGGATTTAATTAACCGCATGACTGGTCGTCGCATCTGCAAAGGATGTGGTGCCACCTTCCATGTGACATTTAATCCTTCCTTGAATGGTGATAAATGTGATAAATGCGACGGGGAACTATATCAGCGTGCTGATGATACTGAAGAGACAGTCACAAAACGTTTGACAGTATACGGTAATCAGACAAAACCGCTTATTGAATACTATCAAGCGAAAGATCTTTATCTTGAAATTGATGGTCGTCAGTCGATTGAAGAAGTATTTTCTGATATAGTAAACAGCCTGAGGGGCAAATAGGTATGATCATCCTTAAATCAGAGCGGGAAATAAACTACCTGCGTGATGCTGGTAGAATAGTGGCTGAAACTCATGAAGAAGTGAAGAAAGCTGTTAAACCCGGAGTCACGACGTTGGATCTGGATCAGATTGCCGAAAAATATATTAAAGGTCGTGGTGCTATCCCTGCTTTTAAGGGATACCACGGCTTTACTGGGAATATTTGTTCTTCAATAAATGAAGAAGTTGTACATGGCATTCCAGGATTAAGAAAGCTAAAAACTGGAGATAATGTTAGTATTGATATTGGAGCGGTAATAAATGGATACAATGGTGATGCCGCAATTACTGTCCCTGTTGGTGAGATCGATGCTGAAGTACAAAAACTTTTGGATGTTACAGAAGAATCTTTATATAAAGGTATCGAGCAAGCCATCATTGGTAATCGTTTAAGCGACATTTCCCATGCTGTCCAGAGTCACGTAGAGCAATATGGTTTTGGTGTTGTGCGTGACTATGTTGGGCATGGTATTGGCCGGAGTATGCATGAAGACCCACAAGTGCCTAATTATGGCAGTCCTGGACGTGGCCCACGATTAAAGGCTGGTATGACTTTGGCTATAGAGCCAATGGTCAATCTGGGCACATATGAAGTAAAGACACTTGACGATGGTTGGACGGTTGTAACTCTTGACGGCAAGCGCTCGGCGCATTTTGAACATTCTATTGCCATCACTGACGGTAAACCGGAGATTCTGACTAAGCTATAGGAGGCAACTCTGGTGTCAGTAGTGAATATATCAATTGGCCAACTTGTTACTAGTAATGCCGGACGTGATCAAACCAATATTTATCTGGTAGTCGGGATTGAAAAGAATAAGTATCTTATACTGGTAAACGGTAGAGAGAGAAAGTTTAAGAATCCTAAGCAGAAAAATATCCGACATGTTAATGTTCTTAAATCTATTGCCCAAGGAGTGGCGGAAAAAATTCAATTTGGCATAAAAATTACGGATGAAGAAATCCGCCAAGCCATTAAAGATTTATATAAACCAGATAATCTGTGATAAGCGGACTAGGAGGGATATCTCGTGTCCAAACAAGATGCAATTGAGGTTGAAGGTACGGTTCTCGAAGCCTTGCCTAATGCTATGTTCCAGGTTAAGCTGGAAAATGAGCATGTCGTACTGGCGCATGTATCAGGTAAGATCCGCATGAACTTTATCCGGATTTTACCTGGGGATAAAGTAACTGTAGAACTTACGCCTTATGACTTAAAGCGTGGCCGTATTACCTACCGTTTCAAATAGCGGATTCGTAAGTTTGGCTTTCGATGTAACGTTGATTGCGCGAGTTCGTGAATATATGAAAAGGAGGACTGGCAAATGAAAGTAAGAGCGTCGGTCAAGACCATTTGTGAAAAATGTAAGGTAATTAAACGCAATGGGCATGTAATGGTGATTTGCGAAAATCCTAAACATAAACAAAAGCAAGGATAGGAGGTGTACTATATATGGCACGTATTGCCGGAGTAGATTTACCACGTGATAAAAGAATTGAAATCGCTTTGACATATATTTTTGGTATTGGTCTTACGACTTCAAAGGAAATCATTGCTGCTACTGGGATTAATCCTGATACACGCACTCGTGATTTAACTGAAGAAGAAGTTGTAAAACTGCGTGATGCTATTGATAAAAACTATAGAGTGGAAGGCGATTTACGTCGTGAGCAATCACTCAATATAAAGCGCCTGATCGAAATCGGTTGCTATCGTGGAAAGCGTCATCGCATGGGTCTTCCTGTACGTGGACAGCGTACTAAGACAAATGCTCGGACTCGCAAAGGTCCTAAGAGAACCGTTGGCGCGAAAAAGAAAAAATAGTAGAGGAGGGATAAGCATTGGTTGCTAAAAAAGTTATTAGACCTAAAAGAAAAGAACGTAAGAATATTGAGCATGGTCAAGCACATATTCGTTCTACTTTTAATAATACAATCGTGACTATTACTGATACAAAGGGTAACGCTCTCTCCTGGTCTAGCGCTGGCGGACTTGGTTTTAGAGGTTCTCGTAAGAGCACTCCATTTGCTGCACAAATGGCAGCAGAAACAGCTGCTAAAGCGGCAATGGAGCATGGTCTTAAGCATGTTGAAGTATTTGTCAAAGGACCAGGCTCAGGTCGGGAAGCAGCCATTAGATCACTGCAGGCATCTGGATTGGAAGTAAGCTCCATTAAAGATTGTACGCCTGTACCTCATAATGGTTGTCGTCCACCTAAGCGCAGAAGAGTATAAAAAGTTTCGGGAGGTGTTAAATATAAATGGCTAAATATACAGGACCTGTTTGTAGACTATGTCGCCGTGAAGGCGTTAAGCTATATCTTAAAGGCGAAAGATGTTATACTGACAAATGCTCAGTCGCTAAACGTGCTTTTGCACCTGGTCAGCATGGCCAAGGCCAAGCTCGTAAAAAAGTTTCCGAATATGGTGTTCAATTGAGAGAAAAACAAAAAACACGTCGCGTTTATGGTGTATTAGAGAAGCAATTCCGCAGTACTTTCGGCAGAGCTGATCGCGCTAAAGGTATTACTGGTGAAAACTTACTGGTATTACTTGAAAGAAGATTAGATAATGTGGTGTTCCGTCTTGGTTTTGCAGCAAGCCGTTCGCAAGCTAGACAATTGGTTCGTCACAGACATTTCTTAGTGAATGGGAAAAGAGTAGATATTCCATCTTTCTTGGTTAAAGCTGATGATGTTATTACAGTATGTGAATCCAGCAAAGAATCACCGCTGATCAAAGAAATAGCTGAGTCTTTTGCTAGTAAGACATTACCAGCTTGGTTAGAGCGTTCATCTGAAGAGATGATTGGTAAAGTATTGCGCTATCCTAGCCGTGAGGAAATTGATACTCCAGTTCAAGATCATTTAATTGTTGAATTGTACTCCAGATAAGCAGTTTATGCTCTTGACATTTAGTCCTAATATATGCCCTCGGCCGTGGGTATGGCGTAACTTAATAGTGCGCAAAGAGGAGGGTCTTTCCAGATGATCGAAATCGAAAAACCGAAGATTGAGATAGTGGAAATTAGTGAAAATAACCGGTATGGCAAGTTTGTATGTGAGCCACTTGATCGTGGTTACGGTACTACGCTTGGTAATAGTTTGCGTCGGATATTATTGTCATCTCTTACAGGGGCAGCAATAACATCTGTCAAAATTGAAGGGGTACTTCACGAATTTTCCACAATTCCTGGTGTTCGGGAAGACGTTACCGACATTATCTTGAATTTAAAAACATTGTGCTTAAAAATGCACACTGATGAACCAAAAATTTTAAGGATTGAAGCTCTTACTGAAGGAGAAGTTACAGCAGGCGATATCATAACAGATCCTGATGTAGAGATTCTCAATCCGGAATTGCATTTGGCGACTGTTGATGCCAGCGGATCGCTAAAAATAGAATTAACCGTAGAACGTGGTCGTGGCTATGTTCCTGCAGATAAGAACAAAAAGCCTGATCAGGTAATTGGTGTTATTCCTATTGATTCCATTTTTTCACCCATTCAGAGAGTTAACTATCAAATTACAGATACCCGTGTCGGGAACGTCACAGATTACGATAAATTAACTCTGGAAGTATGGACTGATGGTAGTTTGCGTCCTGAAGAAGCTGTTAGCAAATCTGCCAGCATTATGGTGGCTCATTTGAAATTATTTCAGAATTTGGCAGGCATTCTACCTGAAGAAGAAATTACTGATGGAACATTTACCGAAGTGGTAGAAGATAGTAACGCTAAAATAATGGATATGACTATTGAAGATTTAGATCTTTCAGTACGTTCATATAATTGCTTAAAGCGGGCTGGAATTAATAGTGTAGCCGATTTGGTGCAAAAATCCGAGGATGATATGATGAAGGTGCGTAACCTTGGTCGTAAATCAATGGAAGAAGTAAAGAAAAAGCTAATCGAGCTAGGCCTAGGGCTTAGTGAAGATGAAGAGTAAAGGGAGGGAAGAAAATGGGCTATAGAAAGTTAGGACGGGACTCTAGCGCACGAAAAGCACTGTTCCGCAGCATTTTGACTTCCTTCTTTGCATACGAGCGTATTGAGACGACAGAAGCAAAAGCTAAAGAAATTAACGGTCTTGCCGAAAAAATGATTACTTTAGCCAAGCGAGGCGATTTGCATGCTCGTCGCCAAGTGTTGTCATACCTCATGGATGAAGAAGTAGTTACAAAGTTGTTTGAAACAATTGCCCCTAAATATGCTGATCGTCAAGGCGGTTATACTCGTATTATGAAATTGGGACCACGTCGTGGCGATGCTGCACCAATGGTAATATTGGAATTGGTCTAAAGATTACAGTTGGGCCAGGTGACAAGGGCATATAACTTGGCCTAGTTGCCTGGTTATTGTGGTATATAGGGAAAAAGGCGGCCTTTATAGGTCGCCTTTATTTCTAATATTATTTTAAAGAGGTAATTATATGGAAGAATTTATTACCATGAAAGATATGTGCCATATCTATGCTGCTCATGATGGCAACCAGGTAACGGCGCTTGATAATATAAATTTATCAATATATAGCGGCGAGTTTATCGCTATTATCGGTACAAACGGCTCAGGCAAATCAACTTTAGCCAAGCATTTAAATGCTCTACTAATACCAAGTAGTGGACAATGCCATGTAAATGGACTTGATACAACTGATCCTGCTAATCTTTGGGCTGTCAGGCAAGTCGTAGGGATGGTATTTCAAAATCCTGATAATCAAATTGTTGCTACAGTTGTGGAAGAAGATGTTGCTTTTGGGCCTGAAAATCTAGGAGTACAGCCTGGTGAAATAAACGTACGAGTAACTGAGGCCCTAAACGTAGTCGACATGGAAGAATATCGCTATCATAGTCCTCACTTACTATCTGGTGGGCAAAAACAGCGAGTAGCTATCGCAGGTGTGCTAGCAATGCGATCTAATTGCTTAGTCCTAGATGAGCCGACAGCTATGCTGGACCCTAAAGGACGTCAGGAAGTATTATCTACCGTACGCCAGTTACATCAGGAAAAAAAAATAACTGTAGTCTATATTACGCATTTCATGGAAGAAGCAGTGGTTGCTGATCGTGTTATTGTAATGAATAGTGGAAAAGTAGTGATGGAAGGTTTGCCTGCACAAATATTTAGTCAGGTAAAGCGTCTGAAAGAATTAGGTTTAGATGTACCTGTAGCTGCAGAAATGTCATATCGATTGAGACAACATAATATAAATATCCCTGAAGGAATTATTACTGATGAGGAACTGGTGATGGCTATATGTCCATAATTCTAGAGAATATTAACTATGTATACATGGCGAAAACCCCTTATGAGAAAACAGCGATTAAGAATATTAATATTGAAATTAAACATGGTGAGTTTGTTGGTATTATTGGACATACTGGTTCAGGGAAATCTACCTTGTTGCAACATCTAAACGGCTTACTGAAGCCGACATCAGGCATGGTAAGTGTGGATGGACAAGATATAAATCTCAATGGTGAGGATGCCCAAAGAGCTAAACGTAGTGTGGGTATGGTATTTCAATATCCTGAACATCAATTATTTGAAGAAACTGTATATGATGATATTGCATTTGGCCCACGCAATATTGGCATTAAAGAAGATGAAGTAGAAGCGCGAGTAAAAAAGGCCATGGATTTTGTTGGCTTAGATTATGATCAGTTCGCCAAGCGTACACCTTTTCAGCTCAGTGGCGGCCAGATGCGTAGAGTGGCTATTGCGGGCGTAATTGCCTTAGAACCTGCATATCTTATACTCGATGAGCCTTCGGCAGGTCTAGACCCTCGCGGACGAGATGAAATATTCGGACAGATCATAAAATTGTATAAGAACACAGGTATTACGGTGGTGCTGGTATCGCATAATATGGAAGATGTAGCTCGTATGGCTAATCGCCTTATTGTTATGAATGGTGGAGAAATTAGTTTAGATGGTTCGCCGATAGAAATTTTCCGTGACTGTCAAGCAGAACTAAAAGAAGCTGGTGTTGATGTTCCACCCCTTACTTTATTGATGAATAAATTTAATCAATGTGGATTAGATGTTGATCATACTGTTATCGCAATGGATGCAGCTGTTGAAACTATATTGGCAGCAGTAAGGAGGCGTTAAGATGCTTGCAGATATTATGCTTGGACAGTATTTCCCTGGGAAGTCTGTCATACATAACTTAGATCCGCGTACAAAGATTATTAGTATTATATTATTTATTAGCAGTATCTTTTTGGCTGAAAATTATCAGGCTTACGTTATCATAGCTATTTTTATTGGTATTATTATTACTTTAGCTGATATACCCCTGATCATGATTTTGCGATCACTAAAACCATTATGGATTATTATTATTTTAACACTATTAGTCCATATTTTTACTACTCCAGGAACGATTATCTATGTCTTAGGACCGGTGACGGTGACTCAAGAAGGATTACGTCAAGGGCTGCTCATGTCACTTCGACTCGTATTCTTGATTGTTATTTCTTCTTTACTGACATTTACGACTTCACCTGTAGCCTTAACTGATGGAATTGAAAGATTACTTAAGCCTTTAAAAAAAATCGGCTTTCCTGCCCATGAGTTGGCAATGATGATGACAATTGCTCTTAGATTTATTCCTACATTGCTAGAAGAAACTGATAGAATAATGAAAGCCCAGGTGGCTCGCGGTGCTGATTTTACATCAGGCAATCTATTCCGTCGCGCCCGCAATATGATACCCTTATTGGTGCCGTTATTTATTAGCGCTTTTCGTCGTGCTGATGAATTGGCGACAGCGATGGAAGCCAGATGCTATCGGGGTGGAGATCAGCGCACTCGCATGAAACAATTGAAAATCACAGGCTGCGATTGGGCTGCATTTGGGATTATACTGCTAATAATAGGGATACTGATTGTAGTTCGTATAAGTGTGAGATAGAATGTTATAGATAAAGGTTCAGGAGGTTTCTATGGTTACAGAGCATCCGGATTACCCTTTAGAAAAGCAGCACTTGGATGACACGATTGAGGAAATGAAAGTCATAGCATCTTTACTTGAATGTGATGTTGACAAACGTGCTCAGCAGATGCGTTTATCATTAGAATATAAAGATCAAGTGAGCTCTTATGTTCACTCCATGATGAAAAACGATAACATTGAAAAAATTTACAATATTCAGGGGGCACTAGACAGTCCCTATTTCGGTCGCGTGGATTTTAGAGAAGACGATACCCAGCATTATGAGAGTTTTTACATAGGAAGGGTTAAAGTCAGCAGATTAGAGATTATAAGCGCTCAAGATATTTTAGTTTTTGACTGGCGAGATCCTGTAGCAACTATCTTTTATGAGACACAAAATGGACGTGCCAGTTATGATGTTATGGGAAGATATTATTATCATGGTGACGTTAATCTAAAACGGCAATATAAAATTACAGATGGTATTTTACTAAAAATAGCTGATGATTATATTTTGGATCAATTAGTTGCTAGGCAGAAAGAAACTTTAATCGCCGATCCCTTTCTAACAGATCGGCTACTACAAGGCACTAGTAATAAGTTAAAAGATATTGTGACATCGATTAGGGCTGAGCAAAATAAAATTATTCGTGAGACCCTAAATCAAGTGATTATCATTCAAGGAGTTGCCGGTTCGGGCAAAAGTACAATTGGGCTTCACAGGTTATCCTATCTTTTGTATAACGAAAAATTAGACCCCCAGAAAATGATGGTTATTGCCCCCAATAAAATTTTTCTGGATTACATTTGTGAGTTATTACCGCAAATTGATGCAGATGATGTGAAGCAGTTAACATTTATAGATCTAGTGACTGCTATTACTCAGATTAATTTTATTCTACACAAAGATGAAAAGGCCCAGTTATTTCTCGAAAATAAGGTACGTGATCAGCGGCGTGATCAGTTAAGTGCAGTCGCAGAGTTGAAAGGCTCTTTAGATTTTATCAAAATAATAGAAGCCTCAATTGTTAAAAGAGTTGAAAAATTTTGTCTCAAGTTAAAAGAGATAAAGATATTTGATGGTCAATTGATCATTACATCAGAACAGCAGATTGAGAAGATTATGGAAGGCAATCACCCTAATATCTCATATAATGAACGTATTAGGACGTTAATCGGGTACATTAAATTTAGAGTGCGAAACTTCTTGGAAGTGCTAGAAGCTCGGCAGAAACAGGCAGTGGGTAGTACAGATAAAAAATTTGAACAATACACAAAGCAGGGGACAGACTTTTTATCTCGTTACTTTGGGTCATGGCTTATTGTTGATGTAGTTGCTTTTTACATGGATATTTTTCGAAATAAAAGTAACTTTAAAGCAGTTAAAAACAAAAAATATGATCTAACCTTTATTACTGAGTACTCACTGGATATTCTAGGTGAAGGCAAAGTTGAGAAGGAAGACCTAGCTCCTCTTTGCTATCTGAAATATTTACTAGACGGTTATAACCATATCATAAAATTTGAGCACATTGTAGTTGATGAAGCTCAGGATTTAAATGCCTTGGAGTTTACAATACTTAGATTATTGTCCAAAAATAGTTCTTTTACGGTAATGGGTGACATGTCTCAGGGAATTAATTCTTATCGCAGTATTAATAGTTGGCAGGTACTTATGAAGGATGTATTTAGCGATGTAAAGTCAATATATCGAGAAGTTAACCATAGCTACCGCTCAGCACGGGAAATTGTAGAGTGCTTTAACAACGTAATGCCTAAGGGACACTCCCTAGCTATTCCTGTATACGAAATCGGTCATAATCCGGTCATAGAGCAGGTGGTTACAATTCAGGATAACCTTCTGGCGATTGTAGAAGCCGTTAAGAAATTTAAAAGCCTAGAATGCAAATCCATTGGTATAATTACTAAACTTGAAAGGGAAAGTCTACTCATTTATGGAACACTAAATTCTGATACTTTTGCTATTGGTCCTATCAACTTGATTACTAGTGAAACGGCTACTTATCAAGGCGGCATTTCCATTCTTCCAGTGACCCTCGCAAAAGGCTTGGAATTTGACGGAGTTATCATCTGGAATGCGTCTGACAAAGATTTCAGGGATAATAACTTTGACCATAAGTTGTTATATGTAGCTTTATCCCGGGCATTATATTATTTACATATATTATATCGTGGTAATCTCACGCCACTTTTGCGGAGGTGAATTGATGCGCAATATAAAGTTAACAGTTGCATACGATGGAACAGCCTATAATGGTTTTCAACGTCAGATGAATGGCGTCGGTATACAGCAAATATTAGAAGTTAGATTGGCAAAACTGTTTGGTCATGAACTTAAAATGAATGGAGCAGGTCGTACTGATTCTGGGGTACATGCTTACGGACAGGTGGTCAATTTCAAGACAAGTGGTACAATTCCCATAGAACGAATTGCTATAGGCTCAAGGTGTTTGCTACCTCATGATATTGTTATTACAAAAGCCGAAGAAGTCGATAAAAAATTTCATGCCCAATTTGCCGCTATAAGCAAAATATATGTATATAAACTATATCCCCATGTGATGCCGAATCCATTTTTGCGTAATTATGCCTGGCATATTTGGAGAAAATTAGATATGTCAGCCATTGAAGAGGCTGCACAGATTATTATAGGCACACATGATTTTTCCGCTTTTCGTGCTTCAGGTGGTGCAGCGGTTAGTCCAGTACGAACCATTATGGCAGTCGATTGTCGGTTTGTAGGTGATATATTTGAGCTTTCCTTCTGGGGAACAGGCTTTTTATATCATATGGTACGCAATTTAGCAGGTACATTAGTAGAGGTTGGTCTAGGGGCCCGCTCAGTAAAAGATTTTAAAGCAATACTCGATAGCCGTGAACGCAAAAAGGCTGGTATCACTGCACCAGCTCATGGTTTATATCTTAAAGAAGTAAAATACTAGAAGAGCAGGTGCTTAATTCTGAAGGAGTAGTTGTCTAAAAGCTAAAGAATGATGTATTAGTTAGACAAAACTGTGGATAACTCAAAAAAAACACGTTTGTCTGTCGATAATTCTTGACATTGGCAAGCTAATTTAATACAATGTTTCTATGAGATTTATGCCATGACTTCCGTTAGCCCCGGAATCTCAAGGATACAAAATCAATTTTACTCTAATGTTGTGACAAGGAGGTAATCGCATGAAAACATTTATGGCAAATGCTGCCACCATTGAACGTAAGTGGTATGTTGTAGATGCAGAAGGTAAAACTTTGGGTAGATTAGCTGCTGAAGTAGCAAAAGTGCTTCGCGGCAAACATAAACCGACTTTTACTCCGCATGTTGATACAGGTGATCATGTTATCATCATCAATGCTGCTAAAGTAGTATTGACTGGTAATAAATTAGTACAAAAAACATATTTCCGCCATTCAGGTTATACAGGTGGAACTACATTTACTCCTGCTGGCCATATGCTTGCAGAAAAACCAGAACGGGTACTTGAACTAGCTGTTCGCGGTATGTTGCCTAAGAACAGACTTGGTCGTCAAATGTATCGTAAATTGCAAGTATATCGTGGTGCAGAGCATCCACATGCTGCACAACTACCTGAAGTATTAGAAATTAACGTAAGATAATCCGGAAAGGAGGAACATATTATGGCATTGGTTACTTACTACGGCACAGGTCGCAGAAAAACCTCGGTTGCCAGAGTTCGTCTGGTTCCGGGCGAAGGCAATGTTGTTGTTAACGGCCGTTCTTTACCAGAATATTTTGGCCGTAAAACATTAGAACTCATTGTTAAACAACCCCTTAATTTGACTGAAACTCTTGGCAAATATGATGTATTGATTAAGGTAGCGGGCGGCGGTCCTTCTGGTCAAGCTGGCGCAGTTCGTCATGGTATTTCACGCGCACTACTTCTTGTAGATGCTGAATATCGTCCATCTTTGAAAAAAGCTGGTTTCCTTACTCGCGATCCACGGGAAAAAGAGCGTCGTAAATACGGTCTTAAGAAAGCTCGTAAAGCTTCTCAGTTCTCAAAACGTTAATATCGTTTTACATTACCCCCTTGCAAATTCAGTATTTGCAAGGGTTTTTGTTTTTATTAGGTATAAAAACAGGTGAAAATTAGTTTGCTAGTGACAAGCTTGTGGTAAAAAAACTCGTATTATCAGATCAAGTCAATAGCTTTTTGTTTAAAAGATATTGATAATGAAGTTGCATATGGAGATGAAATTTTCTTTAGATTTAATTAATTTACTCACTGAAATTATTCAGGTTATTTTAGAGTATGTATATATAATTCCGAATAATTTATCCGAAGTGCAAAATAAGTTTTAAAAACTAAAGAGTTGATGGTTTAGTAAATAACTGTAAGGCTTTTCCTTTATATAATGGTCATGCATTTAAAGGAATTATTTACCTTTTATCGAAGTGTATAAAAAATGGTAAAAGGGAGTGGTTGTATGGATTTAAATGTTTACTCAAGACGATGGGGGCAGCGTGACGGTTATGAAATTACCAAAACTCGTAAAGGATGGCATGTTAAATTTGGTGCAGAAGGTGGCGTTGATTCCGATAAAACAGGTTACCCTCAATTATTTAGATGCCTAGACCATGATGGTGTTAATTATCCAGAAGGATTAGGTGAATATATGGAATTTTTATGGGAGGAATCAGAAGGTAGGAGCCTTAATAATAATGAAATTCAAGCACAACTGAATTTACTTAGTGACTGGATTGAAGTAACAGAGAAAAGTTCTCCCAAAGGTATTTGGCAAGATTTTAAATAATTTAGTAACAAGCGGCCTGCATGGGGTGCTTTTCCTATAAAAAAAACCACGCTTTGACGAAACGTGGTTTTAAGAGGGTGTAGTTGCAAAAAGTCGGTATTCAGTGGATTAGTTTCGAAAAATTAACAACTAGAGAAAGAATCTTCACCGCAACAGAAAAGTAACAAGAGGATAATTATAATGATTATGGCACTCGAACCGCCAAAACCATTGCGACCGCCTCCAAAACCTAAGCCCATATGTATTCCTCCTTTATAGTAGATTAATATATTGTATGATAATTAAACGCAGGAGGTGAGTATCATATAGCGGTGGCAATTATTAAATACGATCAAGATCCGCTTACAAATGTAGGCGGTTTTATTGTTGTTATTTGTGTTAAAAAGAAAAGAGGAAAATATTACCTTTTATCTAATATATGGAAATAAATAGATAAAAGGGATGTGGATTAATGAGTTCTCTGATCGAGCCTTCTTTTAAGAGCAATTTAATAATTTCACCGACAGAGCCCATTTATAAAACTGCTATAAAAAAACAACCTTATCAAAATAAATATTTACCAAATAGAAAGACTAAAGAACTTTTTAAAGAAATATTAGATAAAGAAATATCTAAGCAATTAGGTTCTAAAATTTCAGTGAGAATTTAAAGTTGGATTAATTGTATGAATTATTTATTTTTTTATTGAAGTGTGTATAAATTTGATAAAAGGATGTTCGAAGTGGGAGAAACGATAATGTTTAATGACTCATCTTGGTTTGAGGAAGAAGGGTAACTAAAGCTAATACGAGAGAGTCAAAAAGGAAGATTGTTTTTAAAATCAGATATATTAACAAGACTGGAACTGTATGAATAAGGCGGTTTTCTAATGACTCGGCTAATCGACAGTTAATTTGGCTAAAAAATATAGTCAAAACGGATAGCATCAATGATTGCAGATTCCTCAAAGCTAAGCAAAAAAGTAAAAGATCCACATTCTTGTGATGCGGACAATATAGTGCTAACTAAAGAATTCCTCGGCGGCATACTCGTACTAACTGGTGCGAATAGTGCCGCTGGTTTGCGTCCTATACCTGTTAAAAATTTATTGATGGCTTTATCCGAAGGAGGTTAAAGGCGAAAGTGATCCAGTGGATTTGGCGATGGCCAGAACATGGGCGTTTGTTGTCGTGCAAATTATAGCTGAGGATTATATAGTAGATGATAAAATCCGTCTACTAAATATAAAGTGGAAAGCAGGATGAGTATTTGAAGTTGATCGTATACCTGATGTGCGCCAGGCGCCCTCACTTAACGGCGGTGGTCTGGGCATTCAATATACTTCTAGAATCTGTAACAAAGAAACCGATTTGTTTGATAAGAGGATAGAGGGTTTTTTAAGAAAAAATAATGTTGAGTTGTATTAATCCTCTTGTCACCAAGCCAACAGTATTTTTGTCTATAATTGGAAAATAAATTTTATTAACAACTTTACTTCGACACAATTTGCATAAGCCTATACATATAATGGGTCTTGTATGAAATAAAAGGAAAGGATGAATGATTTTGTTGTGGAAAATTTATGGTGTAAAATAGAGCGCTTACGGCAAGAAATGCATGAAATAGCACTCAAAAAAGGAATATCACATCCAGATGTTTTAATGGCTAGTCAAAGGTTGGATGAAGCGATAAATGAATTTTATAATGCTGACCTGATTGAGCTGGCTGGATGAATAAAAGTTCGCAGGTGATAACATGCACCCAAGAGAACAAGCAGTCCTTGATTTCATTTGCGACTATCCGCACCAGTATCCATTGATTGAGTGAGAAATTGCTGCAGGTGTAGAGCTAAAGAGTAGCGCAACGGTTCATGGCATTTGAAGATGTTAGTTAAGATGGGATTGATTGAGTGTAAAGCTAATATTCCCAGGTGTATAGTGTTGACTGAGGGTCGTCTGTAATAGGATGGCTTTTTTATTTGTCTAAAAACAATATAAAATTTATATAATTTTAAGAAAGTGTTAATCATCCCCCATGCAGCAACAATGCAATAGGGATCAGAGATCACAAGAAGGAGATCGTTTTGATCAGAGACAGGAAGAAAGAGAACGTGTTGAGAATGAGCTCCATGAGCGAGAGATAAAACGCCGTCCCCATGAAACAAGGCAACAATGCCATGAACGACAGAAGCACGAAAATGAGCGACATGAAAGAGAATTACAGGAAATATGGGATCGCAGATAAGTAAACCAGCATGCTGAAAATAGTCGCTACTTTTTGAGGCGACTATTTTGTTTACCAGTATAAGTTAATCACCCAGCCTTTGGTAATAATATATCAAAGGGTGAGTGATTTTTTATTTTAATTTTAGGATCTTCTTTATTTATAGCAGGAAAATAATGGATATAGTGTAATTATAAGTAGTAGTAATAAAATAATGAAAGGAGTTCATTTATGAGAAAGTTAGTAATGATGTTAGTCTTTTCCTTACTCTTTATTAGTTCTAGTGTGGTCTTTGCGAATTTGAATGATAATAGAGCAACTATACAAGCTCAATATGGAGACTATCGTTTGATAATTGATTCTGATAATCAATTATGGACAAAAGCTGATTGGGAGGCCAACGGATACAAAAAGGCGAAGGCTGCATCATATATGTATTCTTTTACCCGGCAAGGACTGAGAATACAAATGGAAGTATTATATGATAACGAAAAATCTGAATCATTAGTGCGTACACAACGATTTACACCAGACATGGCAATTAAGTTAAAAGAATTTAAGCTTTATTTCCCTGAAGTATATATGATGATTACAGCGCCGAAGGCGCAAGTATTTGCTACCAATAATCCTCTAAGTCGCCATTTTCAGGATATTGAGTCACCTATACGTATGGGTGTACTTATTAAAGAGTTAGCTAATGGCAAGAATGGTTCTTATTATCCACTATTGGCCTTCAATATTCAAGATGAAGGGCGCTTGATTAAAGATACTAGCCTAATTAATGAAGATACATATATAAGAGAGTTTACAATTGAACGTACTTATCGTACGACTGTGCATGATGCCATGGATTCGAGCAAACCAGAGTGGAAGATTATAAAAAGTCATTTTTAACAAGAAAAGATAAAGCAAGGACTTGGCGGTCGCCAAGTCCTTGCTTTATCTTGCCAGTTTTATTGGCGCCAGTTTAGCTTCTTCAGCTGCCTGTGGACCGATATAGCCATGGCGGGCCATGACCGATAGTACAATTGACTGGCGTTGTTTAGCCCCATTAAAATTAACATAAGGGGAGTTGAGTGAGGGGGCGTTGGGCAATCCTGCCAGCATAGCACATTCTGCTAAATTAAGATTAACTGGTGATTTATCAAAATAAATTCTAGCGGCATCGCCAATACCATAGGCTCCAGAGCCAAAGTAAATGGAGTTAAGATACATTTCTAAGATTTCTTCTTTGGAATACCTGAGCTCCATGTCAATTGCTAATAAAAATTCTTCAGCTTTGCGCCCATAGGTCTTATCTTGAGAGAGAAATAAATTCTTAACAAGTTGTTGCGTAATAGTACTGCCGCCTTCGGTAAAATCACCAGTTTGAATATTGACTAACATTGCTCGCAGTATGCCTTCGATATCAAAGCCTATATGCCGATAAAAGCGGTTATCTTCCACTGCTATAATTGTCTGTTGCATAGCAAGAGGGATATATTGTAGTCTTGTATAATTTCTTTTATCTAATTTAGCATCAACAGCGCTTTTTAAAGCTATGATTCGATATGTTCGCTCCCATGAACTTGACAGCTCTTTAGTAATACTCTTAGATGAGGGTATGGTAGGGAGTAGTCCTTGCAAAAAACTAGTACCACCAGCCCAGGCAAAAGAGAGGGCAAATAACAACAGTAAAATAGTAATCAATCTACCAAATTTCATGGGTCTCCTCCTATTAGGTCTTGCTTCAATCTTTATCATTATTTTACCTTAGGTCGCTCTATTTAGCTATTTTTTTTGTATAGCTGTTGAGTTTTTGGCATAAAGTTGTAGGGGAGTTTCTAGAGGGAGTGATGCAGAATGAGGTTAATTTTGATCAGGAAATATAGTTTACAAATGCTGGTCATGTTTAGTATTGCTGTAGTAGTTCTTAACTTTTTATCTATGCACTATTTAGCAAATGAAGATATAAGAGACGTAGATATGTCAGTGCTTGCTGGGCACGGTATCGTGATTGATCCAGGGCATGGTGGAATTGATAGTGGCGCTAGTGCAAATAATGTCATTGAAAAAGAAATAACATTAGCTATTTCTAGAAAATTAGCTGACGTATTGCAAAGCTATGGGGCGGTAGTAACATTTACTAGGGAAAGTGATATTGATTATTATACTAGGGGGAAGGGTGGCAAAAGGAAGGATATATTAACACGAATTGATATTATAGAACGATCAGGAGCAGAAATTTTCATAAGTGTGCACTGTAATGCTTTTCGCGGCGTAAATTTGTCAGGAGCACAGGTATTTTACAGCCCTAAATTTGCGCAAAATAAAATATTGGCGGAAAAGTTACAACAAGCTCTTAAAGAATTTCCTCCTGGTAATAGACGCCAGGCTAAAGAGGATTTGCATATTTTAATATTGAATGATACTAAGATGCCAGGGGTATTGATTGAAACAGGATATGTGACTAACCAAAAGGAAGCTATTTCATTGACTGATAATAATTATCAACAAAAACTAGTGGAACAGATTGCCAGAGGGGTGGCGTATCATTTCAGCCAAAATGTGGCAAGATAAATAATATAAAATAAGTCGAAAATATAGTGATATCCCCTCTAGATATTGAAAGGAGCAGTTATTATATGCAAAACCTAACTACTTGTGCACTTATGCCTCACCCTCCAATAATGATACCTGAGATAGGCAAAAGTGAGCTGGATAAAATTAAAACTACAGTTGCTTCTGCCCAGCTTGCAGCCAAAATCATTAAGGAACAGAATCCACAGACAATTATTATTATTACACCTCATGGGCCGGTATTTGAGGATGCTGCCAGTATTAGTATCCACCCACGTCTAAAGGGCAATTTTGGGGCATTTGGTGTACCTGAGGTGTTTTTGGGTTTTGAAACCGATGATTTATTGACGCGACATATTTTAAAAAAAACGGACCTCTTAGGAATAAATTTAGTTGAATTAACAGA
>Ga0316613_10000170_pt1 | contig 76106 bp, 67 predicted proteins | sample OWC_soil_day10_C_2_FD_207647 | JGI IMG/M metagenome (GOLD analysis project Ga0316613, IMG submission 207647) | Wetland soil microbial communities from Old Woman Creek delta, Ohio, United States - OWC_soil_day10_CT_b | ecosystem: Environmental > Terrestrial > Soil > Wetlands | place: USA: Ohio...
CTGTCAGCGAAAATGCCAGTGCAGGAACGGACGAGGTGCGGACGGTTCTTGCCGCCTACACGCTGGGAAGCAACGTCGAGAATCTAGCCTTCACCGGCTCGGGAAGTTTTGCCGGAACGGGCAATGCCCTGGCCAACGTCATCACCGGCGGCTCCGGCAACGATGTTCTGATCGGCGGCGCTGGCTCTGACAGATTGGATGGCGGAAACGGCAACGACACGGCGTCCTATGCCACCAGTTCGGCGGCGGTGACGGTGAATCTGACGACCGGCGTGAACGCTGGCGGCGATGCGGCCGGTGACACGCTTGTGTCGATCGAGAACCTGACCGGATCCGCCTATGCCGACAGCCTGACCGGCAACGCGGGCAACAACATCCTGGATGGCGGGACTGGCAATGACAGCCTGGCTGGTGGTGCCGGCGATGACATCTACTACGTCGATGTGTCGACGGACGTTATCTCCGAGGCTGTGAACGGTGGTGTGGACGAGGTCCGGTCGACGTCTTCAAACTACACGCTATCGGCGAACGTCGAGAACCTGACGTATATCGGGACGTCGACTTTCACGGGCTCTGGTAATGCCTCCAACAATGTGATCACTGGCGGCTCAAACGCCGATGTCCTTTATGGTTATGACGGCAATGACACGCTCAACGGCGGCGACGGCAACGACGTGCTGATCGGTGGCGCGGGTGCCGACATCCTCAACGGCGGCAACGGCATCGACCGCGCATCTTATGCAAGCAGCTCTTCGTCGGTATGGATCGATCTGACGAGGGGGATCCATACTGGGGATGCGGCGGGAGATGTGTTCAACAGCATCGAGATCATCGAAGGTGGTAGCAACAACGACTCGATCACCGGCGATGCAGCCGACAATGAGTTTTGGGGTGGTGCCGGCATTGATGGACTGTTTGGCGGTGCTGGCAACGACATTCTGAATGGCGGCGCCGACAATGACACTCTGAAGGGTGGATTGGGTGCCGACAAGTTGGACGGCGGAACTGGTGTTGATTGGGCGCATTATGGAGACAGCTCTGCAGCGGTGACGGTCAATCTAGCCACCGGCATCAATACGGGCGGCGATGCCGAGGGCGACACGCTGACCTCGATTGAGAACCTCTATGGCTCGGCCTATGCCGACACGCTGACCGGCGATGCCAATGCCAATTACATCAGAGGTGCCGCCGGCGATGATGTGTTGAACGGTGGCGCCGGGAATGACACCCTGGAAGGCGACGACGGCAATGACATACTGATCGGCGGCACAGGAAACGACCTTCTCAATGGAGGAACGGGCTCTGACACCTTCCATTTCGACCTGAGCTTCGGTCATGACACTGTCGAAGACTTCTCGACGGGTGACGTTATGGAGTTCGCAAACTCGGTGTTCACCGATTTCAGCGATATGTTGAGCGCAGCAACGGAGATCAACGGCAATACGATCATTACCTTTGATGGCGATAACTCGGTGACGCTACAGCACGTTGCCCTGGCGTCGCTCTCGGCCGACGAATTCCGTTTCGTCGCATGATGCGCCAGGCTGACATATTCACTCGGACTGGGGGGCAAAGCTCCCCGGTTTCCATCCAGCAAGCCAAGACGGCGGTGCGTGGCGCCTTCGTCGGCGTCATCCTTCTGTCGGCCGTGCTCAACATCTTCATGTTGTCCGGCTCGCTGTTCATGTTGCAGGTCTACGACCGTGTCATGCCCAGCGGCAGCATTCCGACGTTAATTGTCCTCTGTGGCCTGATGGTTTTTGTCTACGCGGCGCTCGGGTTGATCGAGGCGTTGCGCACCCGGCTTCTGGTGAGAATCAGCGAGCGCTTCGATGAGATCATGGCGGGCGTCACGCTTGGCTTGTCGCTGCGACTTCCCTTGATCAGTCGAGGCGTCAATGCAGGCGGTGAACCCAGCAGACCGATGCAGGATTTCGAGCGAGTGCGCGCGTTTATCGGAAGCCTGGGACCCGCGGCCTTCGCCGATCTTCCCTGGGTGCCGCTCTATCTCGCCGTCGCTTATCTGTTTCATCCCTACCTGGGGCATCTGGCATTAGCAGGCGTCGTCATTCTCGTACTGCTAACGTTGCTTAGCGAATGGCGCTCGCGCGGGCCAGCCCAGAATCTCGCGAAAGTGGCGGGACATAGGGCCGTTCTGGTCGAGGCTGGCATTCGCAATGCTGAAACCTTGGCGGCGCTCGGTATGCGGCCCGCGTTTCTCGAACGCTTCGAGTCCGTCAACCGTGAGCGCCGCACGACGGGCTTCAAGGGCGCCGACGTTTCTTCCTTCTTCTCGGCGCTGACCAAGACCATACGCCTCATCTTGCAATCGGGCTCGCTGGCCCTTGGCGCGTGGTTGGCCCTCAGCAACGAGATTTCTTCCGGAACGATCATCGCTGCCTCGATCATTACCTCACGTTCCATGGCTCCGATCGAACAAGTGATCGCTCAGTGGAGAAGCTTTGTTGGCGCGCGTCAGAGCTGGGAACGGTTGAAGAGCGTTCTCGGACACCTCGAAACCGAGATACCACGCTCCGAGCTTCCAAGGCCGGAAAAATCCTTGAGCATACGCGGCCTGGCCGTGCCCCCGCCTGGCGGTAAGAGCGCTCTGGTTCGTGACGTGGCATTTACCGTCACGGCTGGCGAGGCGGTCGGCGTCATCGGTCCGAGTGGTGCTGGCAAGTCGTCGCTGGCGAGGGCCTTGGTGGGCGCCTGGATGCCGGCCAACGGCGAGATCCGTCTGGATGGCGCTGAGATTGGCCAATGGTCGTCTGACGTCATTGGCCGCTATATTGGGTATCTGCCGCAAGGAGTGGAGCTGCTTGACGGTACCGTTGCCGAAAACATTGCACGGCTGTCCACCGCGCCGGACTTCGCCGCAGTGCTTGAGGCGGCCAAGCTGGCACGGGCTCACGACACGATTCTAAAGCTACCGCAGGGTTACGATACGCGCGTCGGCCTTGGCGGAGTTACCCTATCGGCAGGACAACGGCAGCGCGTTGGCCTTGCGCGGGCAGTTTATGGCAATCCGTTTCTGGTTGTCCTTGACGAGCCGAACGCCAATCTCGATGCCGAGGGAGACGAAGGGCTCGCGCAGGCAGTTGCCGACCTCAAGGCGCGTGGCTCGATTATTATCGTAATCGCACACAGACCCAGCGCGATCACCCATTGCGACCATGTCTTGGTGATTTCCGAGGGACGGCAAACTGGCTTCGGCCCCAAAGAGGAAATCCTCAAACGGGCGACAGTATCTCCGGTTCGGCAGGTGGCCGCGCAATGACATCAATGGTCAAAGAAACCAAAGCCGGTGTATCGGCTTCGATCCGCAAGCACCTGCTCGCCGGCGTAATTGCCTGCGTCGGTCTGATCGGTGGGCTCGGCGGGTGGGCCGTCATGACCCCGCTCTCGGGGGCGATAATTGCTCATGGCCAAGTCGATGTCAGCGGCAACGTCAAGCGGGTGCAGCACCGCGAAGGGGGCATAGTCGAAGCGATCTATGTTGCTGACGGAGATCGTGTGAAAGCGGGTGACGTTGTCGTTCGTCTCGATGCGACTTCGATCCGTGCCAACCTTGCCATTCTTGAGACACAGATCGTCGATCTCCTAGCGCGCCGGCAGCGATTGCTCGCCGAGCGCGACAGCGCCGACGAACTGCCTGCAATCAATTTGAACACCAACCTATATCCGAGGCTTGTCGGCCTTGAGAATGCGCTCGAAGCGGAGCGACGGCTATTCAAGGCTCGGCTGGTTTCGATTGAAACTCGCAAAAGCCAACTCGGCGCCCAGGTTACTCAATCGCGAAAGGAGATTGAGGGGCTCCAAGCGCGCTTGGTAGCCACGCGCGATCAGCTGAAGCTCACAAATGATGAGCTGGATGGGGTTCTTCCTCTCTGGGAAAAGGGCTTGGTGTCAATCGACCGTCTGTCGCAGCTTCGCCGTTCCAAGGCTGAGCTTACGGGAACCATAGGCCAGATCATCGCTCAGATCGCCAGCAGCGAAGGCCAAATCCTCGAGCGACAGTTCGCGGCGGGCAATCTTGAAGAGGAGCGTCGAGCCGAAGCTGAGAAGGACCTTCGGGAGACGGATGGCAAACTGGCCGAACTCGTGCAGCAAGCCATTGCTGCACGCGACCAACTGAAGCACATCGATATCCGAGCGCCTCAGGACGGTATCGTTCATGAGCTTGCCTTTCACACGGTTGGAGGGGTTATTCCTCCCGGTGAAACCATTGCAATCATCGTTCCGGTGACTGACGAACTGATTGTCAACGCGAGGATCAAGCCGACCGATATCGATATGGTTGTGCCAGGGCAGGCGGCGCGTCTTCGCCTAACCGCATTTAACAGCCGCCGGACACCCGAGGTGAATGCCAAGGTCGGCGTCGTTGCCGCGGACGCGACTACCGATCCGGCCACCCGGGAAAGCTACTATCTCGCGAAGATCCGAATTCCTGCGGACGAGCTCGGCAAGCTCAAAGAGCCGTTGCTTCCAGGAATGCCTGTCGAGGCTTACGTGACCACGAGCGAGCGGACCGCTCTCGATTATCTACTCAAGCCGCTCGCCGACCAATTTGCGAGGGCACTACGGGAAGAGTGAGACAATCTTCGACATAGCCATCAGCGCGGTACGGGGTTTGTGTCCGCTTGGAAGCGCGCCTCTGCCATCGGCTTCACTTTCCGAAAATAATGTTTGCGCAAAGTCGTCGGCGAGATCCACAGTGCTGCCGACATCCGCTTGACCGACGCTCATTTGCTATTAAGTAATTGATAAATATAGATCTTATCGGTAGAGAAATAGAGCGAGCGACCGCGTTTGTCAAACTCTTCAGGGAAGAGGGCGCTCAACAGGCCAAAATCTGATGTCATGAGAAAAAAATCTCCGCGTGAGATCTATGCCGGTTGGGTGGATGGAGATCCCCCAGAGTTTGACCCTACCCCCCCGGTCAGTTCCAGCCGCGCCGTTCATCGAGATGGTTCCCCATCAGACAGTTGTCCCAACTGCGTCAGACGGTCCGGAGATTTGAGAGATCATCGACGCCGTCATTGTGATAGTTGATGGTCGCCACGTTAGCTCAGCTCTGTCGTGTCAACCGGACAGGAAGGTAGCCGAAGCCCTTGGCCGCCAGGAGCGAGGACTATGGCCAAGTTGGGTGATGGTTTCCTGCGCCAAGTGGCGGGCGCGATGCATAGCCCATTTGTCATTCAGGCTGCAACCAGTCGGGGCATAGCATCTTCGTTTGAGAGGAGTCCCTAAACCTCGGTGAGCGCTTAGTTTGCGCCATCGAGTCGTTCGAGCGGGTCAGCGTGGTGCGGGGAGGATCATGAGGTGAGAATGCCAGCTTCAACCTCCTCCATGAAGGCGACAATCTTGGGCGTCTTAAGGTGGAGCTGGTGGGCAAAGGTGCACCACTGCCTCTGAGCCGCCTCGATGTCGTCTGGGAAAATGTCGAGGCAACAAAAGCGCAAACAACCCGGCGGCCGTCCTTGCCGGCACGCATCAGAGCGTCGCGCATGAAATGGACACGGTAGCGCATCCACGTTCCCGCCAGGCCTTCAAAACCGAAGCTTTAATACCCTCATGCGCGGAGGAGATCACTTGCTTGACATTGCTAAGGCCGCGGCCGGCGAGACTGCGGAGGAACTTAGCCCGGAAGGTTTCGGCTTCCGATGGAGCAATGTTTACGCAGGGCACGTCTCGCTGACCGTCGGTGGCGATGTTCTGTGTCCGTACCTCGGGGACCAAATCGCGGGGCAAATCGAAGGTAGATTGCCAGTCATTCGACTGGTCAGCGAGAAGTTGCGCGACCGAGTGGCTGCGAACAGGCGTCTCGGTGCCATCCTCGGCAATCTCGACAATGCCGATGTCGAGGCAGGCCGCGGCCTCGGCAATGACACGGATTGCCGCCTTTACGGCCGGAACCGTCAGGGCCACGCCGAGGCCGGCGGTTCCTGCGATGGCACCGGTCAGAGCGGCAAGTTCTTCGTCGGTTGGGGTGTCGACAGAGCGACGTTCGAGGAGGGAAAAGGGCCAAATCATCGTGGCCCAATGCTACGATCAAATCGGAGAAACGGAAGTCAGCGTGATTTAACCACAAGTTTCCGTTTGTTTACCGACGTTATATCCGTGTTCTTCTTGCTTTACTGAGCTTTCGGCGCCTGCGGAAAAGCGCCATTCTGTCCCGTACAAAACTGTGGATAACTGTCAGGTAGTATCGTCGGGAGGAAATTCGGTCTGGAAATACCAACCCCGCCTGAACCCCTGATCTCGCATGCTCTGCCAAGGCGGGCGTTTGCGTTTCGTCTTCAACCAGCTTCTTTCCCAAGCCCTTCCGGCCTCAGTGTCGTGTTCGACGAAAACCAGCTTTGGCGGTTTGGCTGGTTGCTTGCTGCTCGGGTCGGACGAACCGCATGAGACGCCTCCCGTCGCCGGTTGGGCGTCGAAAGGATTATAGGTTATTATTTCTTTTCTTCTTTTAGGGTGCACCAGCTCATGCACTGTTGGGGCCACATCCGTGCACTGTTGCTCATCGGCATCAGTGCACCGGCTCGTGCACTGTTCTTCCAGTTCCAACGGTGAACCAATTTGTTCACCGTTGGCGTCTACAACGGCGCTGCCTGTGCACCGTTCAACTGCGTCTAACGGTGAACCAACCTGTTCACCGTTGGCGCCAGGAAATAGCAACGGCGGAGGCAAAGTCAGCATGAAGGTGTTCGCACGGCGGCCCATTGTGCGCCTTACGGCGATCCAGCCTGCGGCCTCCAGTTCCTTGACTATTTTGATGACGGCCCGTCTGCTGAAAGGGCTTCGTTCGGCAATGACTTCATACGATAAATAGCAGGAGTCCTTGCCAACGAAGACGGCGAAGCCAATCAATGTCGCCACGCGATAGGCGTTAGAAGACACGTCCTGCCGGGCAGCCAACGAGTCAAACCAGAACTGACGTTGCGGAGCAGTGACCACGCATTACCCCCTCAGGGCGCTGGTGATGATGGCGAACTAGCGCAAGCGAACACACCGCCGACAACTAAGGCCGGCGGTATGATTGGTCAGCTTGTGAAAGCAGGCATCAGGAGCCGGTAGCGGCCAACGCCTTTCGCTCCGAGGTCGACCGACAGGGTGGCGATATCCGATCCCTCGCCCAGGCGTCGAGGTCGGCGGGCCGGTAGTAAGGAAACCGGCCAGAGTAAACCATCACAGGACCGCCGCCGATTGTCGCAAACTTCGCGAGGGTCGACTTGGCGATTTCAATGCTGTGGTGTTCGCGAAGATAGTCGGAAGCTTCCGCGCGTCGAAGAAGGGTGCGCTCATTCATCGCGGTTTGCCTCCCGATAGGGTGCGAGCGCTTTGGTGATCTCGCAGAGCTTGCCGTCGGCAGAGGTGATGATGTCCTCAATCTCCCCGAGAAGATAATCGGCCGCAGACTCGTCACGATCGTCATCGAAGCGGTTGGTTAGCCCGCCCAATGCCCGCGTGATGTTGTCTATTTTGCAGAACAACCCACTGATATCATCTGCAACGCCATGCGGATCCCTCAACGTGGCGACAGGAAGAAGCGGTGCGCCGGGTTCCGGCAGCGCTTGGGACGCGAGGCTGGTCATTGTGCCGCCTCCCGTTCCTTGAGCGCGTCACAGACCGCGTCCCATCGCTCATCAAGGTCAGCGAAATAGCGCAGGGCATCGCCAGCGAGATAAGCGAGGGCGTCACACTGCTCGCCGGAGATCTCATGCGAGGGGCCGCGCTGCACCACAGCCTCAAATGTGATGAGAAACGCGCCGACACGATGCAGCGGCTCCTCCATGTTCGCCGCCCGAAGCCAAAGAGCGTGATCGGATACGCGATCCGCAAGGGCGGACGCATTCGTTTCTTCGTCGGTGGTCTGCTTCAAGGTGTTGATGGCGTCCATGACGGCCGACCAACTCACCTTGTTTGCGTCAAGATCGACGCTCGTGATATTGTTCTGAGAGTTCATTGGTTTTCTCCTGTCAGGGATAGGCCGTGACCAGGGCGCGGGGAGGTTGCCGCCTCTGCCGTGCCCACTTTCTTCATCGCCGATCGGATGCACCGAACGACTTCTGAGTTCTGCGAACTCGCGTTCTCGCTTGCCTCTCGCTCAAGATATTCCTTAACGTCAGCAGGAAGACGCACCAGCAAGCGGCTAGCCATTGATCCTTTCATTCATAGCTCCTCAATGATCTCACGGTAATATCATCCCACGGTAATACCATTGACGTCAACTGCGTTTATCGCACAGTGCGATCATAGGAGGATGCAATGTCGCAAAAGGCCGGGCGTGGATCGGATCAGTTCGTTGTTAGGCTCCCAGAAGGAATGAGGGAGCAAATCAAGGCGTACGCAGATAAGTCTGGACGCTCTATGAACCAGGAAATTGTTCGCGTATTGGACGAACACTTTCCGTCACCGCCTGATTATGACGATATCCTTGATGCTATCGAGAAGCTGATTGTTCACGACCCGAACCTCGGCGACGGCGAGTCACGTCGCAAAATATGGACAATACTTGATGAACTGCTTTTAAAACTCAGCGTTCTAGAACAGACTGGTCGCGGTGGTGAAAAAATAACCAATTTAGTTTGGATAGATGATTATTCTAGATCTGAGATATCAAGAATTTCAAAAGAAGAAGGGACTTCTTTCGAAAATGTATTATCTGATGTCCTCTTAAGAGGGCTTACAACATACGGCGTTCCTAGCGTCGAAGTTAAGCACTTTGCTGATAGCTACTCGAAAAAGAAAACAAAGGGCCCGAGCACCTCTCACTAAGCCGCTGCCATCTGCCTCGCGATCTCTCCCGCTACCTTGTCCGCAGCCCCGATCAGCACCGAATCGAGCCGGTGTGTGTAGCGGCTTGTAATGCCGATCCCCGCATGACCGAGCATCGCGCCAATCGTACTGTCAGTGAAACCGAGGTCGGCGCCGACACTGGCGAAGGAATGCCGCAACACGTGCGGCGTCACGCCCGCAAGGCCAGCGTCAGCAAACAGTTTACGGTAGGCGCGCTTCATGCCGGCGAACGGCCGATCCTTCAGACGCTCCGCCGGGAACACATACGGATGGCCTTCCCTCGGCTTGATCGCCCGCAGCACCTCCTTTGCCGCATCACCGAGCGGCCGGACGGAGCGGCCCGTCTTGGTATCCTCAAGGCGAAGCAACGAGTCGTCAAAATCCACTTCCGACCACTTGAGGTTTTCAACCTCGCCGAGCCGACACCCGGTAAGCGCCAGTAGCCGCAACTCCGCAACTGGTTGCCACGCCTCAAACTCATTCGCCACCATCTCATCGAGCAACGCCCCAAGGGCCTTGAACTCGCCAGCCGTCAGGCGCCGCTCGCGCTTGTTGGTCGCCGGCTTCTTGACCCCAGCCGCAGGGCTGATTTCTATGACGCCTTGAGACACGGCCCACGACAGGATGGCGCCGAGGGTTTGCGTACAGCGCGAGGCGGCACCAGGTCCACCCGGCCGGCGGATGCGTCCCCTTAGGTTGCCCGACTTCTCCGGCCTTGCCGTGGCCGTCTTGCCGGCAGTCACCGAACCGACGAACTTCTGAATGTCGGATCGCTTCAAGTCGATCACGAGCCGCTTGCCCAACAGCGGCTTGATATGCGCCTCCACCATGGATCGGTCGAGCGCTAAGGTCGATGCCTTCTTGGGGCGCCCTGCCCGGCCAATGACAAGCCCCTTATCCGCCGCGACGAAATAATCCTCGCAGAGCTGCGACACCGTAAGCGATGTTCGACGGCTCCGACGCTCTTCGGCGGGATCTTCACCTTTCACCACATCGCCGAGCGTCACCATGGCGAGCTTGCGGGCTTCCTCGCAGGTGATCTTGCCATGAGGCCCGATCGTCATCCGCTTTCGCGATCCATCGCGGTTGCGATAATCGATGTAATAGACCCGCTTACCAGAGGGGAATACGCGGACACCAAAGCCGGGAAGGTCGCTGCACCACACGAAATATGGCTTGTCTTTTAGCTCCGCCTTCTCGACGATTGTCTTGGTCAATTTCGCCATCGGTGACCCCTACTGAGCGTCTAGTGTCACCATATAGTCACCACAAAATCGGAAACGAGGGAATACCCCTGAAATCTCCATCTATCGATTTCACCATCTTTCGTTATTAATATCATACACATAGCAAACTTGCGGAAAGTCCGGCAAAAGTCGCGAAATGCCTTGTCCAAAATTTGACATCGTAGGGGTCACAGGTTCGATCCCTGTCACGCCCACCATCCGGTTTCTGGAAGACTAAAAAATGGCGCTTCGGCGCCTTTTTTATTTTTGCTCGGCGATCCTGTCCAGTGCGCACGTTGGACGCCGTCCCCTCCGATCTTGGTTTACGCAGCGAATTCGCGGTTCCTGCGAAGCCGCTCAGGGGCGACTGGCCGGTGGCGGCAGGTTCCAATCCCAGCGCATGGCGGCAAGCCTTAGCAGAATCGACAGCCCGCCGCCGGCGACGGCCACTGGCACGGACGGCAGGTGATAATAGTCGCCGACCGACACCATCAGAGCGCCGATCAGGGCCGCCAGTGCATAGATTTCCTTGTGCAGCACCATTGGCGTCTGCGCCGCCAGGATGTCGCGGCCGATGCCGCCACCGATGGCGGTGATCATGCCCACCACCGCCGCCATCAGTGGCGACAGCCCGGCGTCCATGGCCTTGCGCGTGCCGACCACCACGTAAAGCCCGAGCCCCAGCGCGTCGAACACCGCCACCGGCGCGGCCAAGCGGGCGATCTGGTGATGGGCGAAGATGCAGCAGAAGCCGGCGGCGCAGGAGATGGCGAAATAGTGCCAAGTAACGAAGGCCACCGGTGGCACGGCGCCGATCACCACGTCCCTCATGATGCCGCCGAAGGTGGCGGCGACGAAGGCCAGGAAAACGATGCCGAACGGGTCGAGCCGCCGCTCCACAGCGCGCGTGCCGCCGCTGAGGGCGAAGGCGAAGCAGCCGACGAAATCGACCAGGGTGAGGAACATGACGGTCTACCGATATGGCCGGGCAAGCCCGCGCCGGGATTGGGAACTGCCTTCTCTCACGTCGGCGCGTTGGACGGAAGACCGTCACTTCCCGCATCGATTCGTTGCGCGGAGCGCCCAGTCCCGGCATGATCGCCGCCGGCCCATCGGTCAGGAGGAGATCGTCCATGTCCCGCCCCCACCGCCTCCCGCGCCTCCTCGCGATGGTCTGCCTTGCCATCGCCGCCAGCGCATCCGTCGCCACAGCGACGCCTCAACTCAAACGCGGTATCAACTTCGAGGTCTGGCAGACCTGGACGGGACGCGACGCCTTCCTCGCACCCGGGTTCGATCGAGACAACTTCCCCGACTGGATGGAACGCGTCGACGACCGGCAACTGGCCAGCCTCAAGGCCGAGGGCTTCGATTTCGTGCGTCTCGATATCGATTCCGCCGCCCTCCTGTGGGCGGGCGACGACGGCGCCGGGCCGCTGATCGATCGGGTGATCACGGCGACGCAACGCCTTCAGGCGCAGGGCTTCGTGGTGATCGTCGACCTGCATCTGTTGCCCGTCGATGAGGAGCGCCCCGAAGGCCTTGAAGACGTGCTCGGGACCAATGATCACGAGCCACTCCTATGGGACCGCTATCTCAGCCTGGTCACGCGCGTCGCCGCGCGCCTCGCCGCCTTGCCGCCAGACCTGACCCTCCTCGAGCCCATCAACGAGCCCAACCAGGACTGGCGTTCCCATCTCACCCTGACCGACCACTGGCCGGACCAGCTCGCCGCGCTGAGGACAGCGGTTCGCGCCGCCGCGCCGACACTGACCCTGGTGCTGACCGGCGGACGTTCCGGTGGCATCGATGGACTCCTGCGTCTCGACCCGGCGCCCTTCGCCGATGATCCCGACATCGTCTGGACCTTCCACTATTACGAGCCAATGGCGGTCAGCCACGCCGGGCGGCCGTGGATTGACGATGCCTCGCGCTACCTCATCAATCTGCCCTATCCAGCCGCCCTGGTCGACGACAGCGCCGTCGAGCGGCTGGTGCATGAGGCCAGTGAGCGAATCGCCAGGTCCGTCGCCGGCTCGGAACGCCGGCGGCAGCTCGAGGCGGAGGCCCGGGAAATGCTCGAGGACTATCGCGCCTCCGGTGCCGGCCCGAAGGCCATCGCCACCGACTTCGCGCGCGTGGGCGATTGGGCGAAACGCAACGACATCCCGGCCGAACGAATCCTGCTGGGCGAATTCGGCGTCTATCTGGAGGGCGCCGATCCCGCCGCCCGATCCGCCGTCATCGGCGCGACGCGTGCCGCCGCCGAGCGGGAAGGATTTGCCTGGGCGGTGTTCACCGCCGGCCTCACCCAGCCCAAACAGGCCTTCTCGGTGATCGTCGACGGCAATGCCCTCACTCTCGAACCAAAGGTGAAGGCAGAGCTGGGGCTACCGAACAAATAGTCAGTGGCGGACGGCTCGCTCGCCAGCGAACAGGAAGGCCATGGCGGCGACGATCAGAATCGGCAGTGCCGACATGGCGACCGATAGCCCGGTATGGTCGGCCAGCGCGCCAATCGCCCAGGGGATGACCAGGATGGAAAGGCCGCTCGCCAACGAGGCGCGCGCCGTTGCCAGTTCGCCGAACGGACCGGCGGTGACGATCGCCTTGGTCAGCGTCAGCGGATATTGCAAGGCGCAGCCGAGGCCGACTGCAAAGAGGCCGATCACCGCGAGCGTCAGGCCCGGCGCGCCCCAGAACAGGAAGAAGGCCGGCACCGTGAAGATCGCCGAGAGATAGAGCGCTCGGGCCGCGGTCATCCGCGTCAGCACGAGGGACGACGACAGGCGGCCCACCAGCATGCCCAAGGAGAAAGCGCCGGCGGTGATCGCCGCCGAGGCCACCGGTACGCCCTTGACGCGCGAAAGGAACTCCGTCGCCCACACCAGCACGGATTGCTCGACGCCGACGAAGGCGATGATCGTCAGCCAGTAGAACCAGTAGGCCAAAGGCAGGCGCCCACCGCGCGCGCCGTCCACGATTGCGGGCGGTGTTTTCGCCGCCGGCATCGGCACACCGCGCAGGAAGAGGAGCAGCAGGCCAGCCAGCACGACCCCGAACAGTAGCGCCGCCCGCCAGCCAAAGCCGATGGCGACGAACAGACCCACCGCCATCGCCGCCGTCAGCGAGGCGACGTAGGAGACGCCGTTGGCCTCGCCGATCGCCACCGAGCGATTGGCGCCGTGCCAGTCGGCGAGCAGTGTCGGCACGACGATCAGGATCAGGCAGCCGACCGCGCCCATCACGAAGCAGCCGAGGATGCTGACCACCGGATGTGGCGCAACGACGATGGCGAGCGCCCCGAGCGCCATGCCGGCAAGTCCCACCATCACCGACCACAGCCGGCCGTACTTCCGCGTCAGCCGTTCCCCAAACAGGCCCGAGACGATCAGGCCGGCCGCCACCGCCGCCGGATGCAGCGTCACCACCCGGTAGCTGAGATCGAACTCGTCTTTCAGGAAGGGGATGATGTTGCCCTGGATGTTCAGGAAGAAGGTGAACTGGGCAAGCGCCAGATAGGCGGCCCAAGTCAACCGGTCGCGCCGAATGGGCGCCGGCACGGACGGAGAGATGGAAGGGGCGGTCATGGGATCCACATGAAGAAGGCGCCCTCCGCCACCGGTAACCGGCAGTCGGCGCGACGCCTCCTTTGAAACGATACAGAAAACTATGCCCGCAGCCCTGGACTGTCAAGCAGAGAGACGTCTGCTGCGCCGCCATGTCGCGCTCATCGAGGGATGGGCGATCAGCCGGCGGCCAGCAGCTTCGCGTCCTGGCAGCCTTGGCTTCGGAACGGTTGACGCCGTGTCGGTCCCAGACCCAGCGCGGCAAGACCGGCGTCGAGGCGAACGAGATCGGATTCGTCCAGCAGCACCGGGTGCACGGTGGTGCGGACCTCGAAAGCGACGCCACTCCCGGCCAGCGCGATCAGGCTTTCGCGTGCCCGTACGCCACTCTCCGGCACGCCTGTGATGCGCTCATACGCGGCAAACGGCGCCTTGACGTCGAAACCCACCCAGTCGAGTTGCGGCAAAAGGCGGGCAAAGCGGTCGGGATAAGGACCGGCGGTGTGCAGGCCGACGCGGAAGCCGAGCGCCCTGACGGCGGCGACTGCCTCGGGCAGCGCCTTTTGCAAGGTCGGCTCGCCTCCGGAAAACACCACGCCGTCAAGGAGGCCCCGCCGCCCTTCGAGGATGGACAAGATCTCCTGCCAGTCCGGCCCGGCACCTCGGCCGGGCGGAATCAGATCGGCGTTATGGCAATAGCGGCAAGCGAGCGGGCAGCCCTGGCAGAACACCGTGGCGACCAGCTCACCCGGCCAGTCACAGATGGACAGCGGCGAAAAACCGCCGACCGCTATGTCATCGGCGGGCATTGGTAAGGCTCTTGCCTTCGACGAACGCGGTCCGCTCGGCGAACTCGCTTTTCTTGCCTTTGTTGAAGGACGAGACGGGGCGGTGATAGCCCATCACCCGCGTCCAGACCTCGCAGGGCTGACGCTCGTCATCGGACAGCAGGGTGGCGGCTTCGGCCTCTATCGCGGAAAGCGGCTTATTCATCTGAAGTCTCCTTGGCAGATTGGTTCACTCGGCAGCGGCTTGCTTTTCGGCCAGCCGTTCGGCATCGCAGATCGGGCAGAACTCATGTTCTCCGGCGAGGTAGCCGTGCTTGGGACAGATGGAGAAGGTCGGGGTCACCGTGATGTAGGGCAGCCGGAAATTCTCGAGCGCTCGCCGGACCAGTTTCTTGCAGGCTTCGGCCGACGACACCCGTTCGCCGAGATAGAGATGCAGTACCGTGCCGCCGGTGTAGCGGGTCTGCAGCGGCTCTTGGCGGCGCAGCGCCTCGAAGGCGTCGTCGGTGAAGCCGACCGGCAACTGGCTGGAGTTGGTGTAATAGGGCGCCTCCGGTGTGCCGGCTTGCAGGATATCCGGAAAGCGCTTCTTATCCTCGCGGGCAAAGCGATAGGTCGTGCCTTCCGCAGGCGTTGCCTCGAGATTGTAGAGATGCCCCGTCTCCTCCTGGAAGGCGACGATGCGGCTGCGAACGTGGTCGAGGAGGCGGATGGCGAAGGCCTCGCCCCACGCGGTCGTGATGTCCTCGCTGTCGCCGGTAAAGTTGCGGATCAGCTCGTTGACGCCGTTGAGGCCGAGCGTCGAGAAATGGTTCCGGAGCGTGCCGAGATAGCGCTTCGTATAGGGAAAGAGGCCATTCTCCATCAGCCGCTCGATGGTCTTGCGCTTGATCTCCAGGCTGGTGCGGCCGACCGCCAGAAGCTCATCCAAGCGGCGCCACAATCCGGCCTCGTCGCCCTTGTGAAGGTAGCCGAGACGGGCGCAGTTCACCGTGACCACGCCCACCGACCCCGTCTGCTCGGCCGAGCCGAACAGGCCGTTGCCGCGCTTCAGAAGCTCCCGAAGATCGAGCTGCAGACGGCAGCACATCGAGCGGACCATATTGGGCGTCAGCTCGGAATTGAGGAAATTCTGGAAGTAGGGTAGCCCGTATTTGGCCGTCATCTCGAAGAGCCGCGTGGCGTTGTCGCTCTCCCAGGGGAAATCGGGCGTGATGTTGTAGGTCGGGATCGGGAAGGTAAAGACGCGCCCCTTGGCGTCTCCCGCCGTCATCACCTCCATGTAGGCGCGGTTGATGAGGTCCATCTCCGCCTGCAGGTCGCCATAGCGGAAGTCCATCTCGACACCGCCGACCACCGGCACCTGATCCTTGAGGTCGTCGGGGCACACCCAATCGAAAGTGAGGTTGGTGAACGGCGTCTGCGTGCCCCAGCGCGAGGGGACATTGAGATTGTAGATCAGTTCCTGGATCGACTGCCGGACGTCATCATAGGAAAGCCGATCCTTGCGGACGAACGGCGCCATGTAGGTGTCGAAGGACGAGAAAGCCTGCGCGCCGGCCCACTCGTTCTGCAACGTGCCGAGGAAGTTGACGATCTGGCCGACGGCGCTCGAAAGATGCTTCGGCGGCCCTGCCTCCACCTTGCCCGGCACGCCGTTCAGCCCCTCGGTCAGCTGCGTGCGCAGCGACCAGCCGGCGCAATAGCCCGCGAGCATGTCGAGATCGTGGATATGGATATCGCCGTCGCGGTGCGCCTTGCCGACTTCCGGCGGATAGACGTGGGAGAGCCAATAGTTGGCCGTCACCTTGCCGGAGACGTTCAGAATGAGGCCACCCAGCGAGTAGCCCTGGTTGGCGTTGGCGTTCACCCGCCAGTCGGCGCGTTCGAGATATTCGTCGATGGACGACACCACGTCGATGACGGCTTTGGCGTCGCGGCGCAGACGCGCCCGTTGTTCGCGATAGACGATGTAGGCGCGCGCCGTGGCAAAATGGTTGGCCGAAATCAGTACCTGCTCGACCACGTCCTGGACCTCCTCGATCGACGGCATGCGATCGGCGAAACGGTGAGCGATCACCTTCACGGCCTGCATGGCCAGCAGATGCGCCTCGGCGCTGGAGAATTCGCCGCTGGCGGCACCGGCCCGTTCAACAGCCGAACGAATTTTCTCGGCATCGAAGGGGGCGAGCGCGCCCGACCGCTTGAGGACGCTGAGAGGCGGCTTGACTGGCGTGATTTCCGACATCGTTCCCTGCACCGAAAAAAGAGGCAGAGAACGGGGAACGCAATCGACACGCCGCCCGGAGAGATCTCCGGACGCAGGACGACGACGATCCACCGGTGCACCCCGCCCGAGGACATTTCACATAGGCCGGGGCAGGTCTCCTGGCTCGCGGGTCTCGGCGACCGATCCGTCTTCCCAGTGCCTCGCACCAGTGACATTCGTGGATCGATCACTTCCCGCCTACAGTTGCGGGGGCAGCGCCGGCATTGACCGGCTTCCCTTTTCACTCCAGATGTTGTGGCATCCGGAGAACCTCGGCTCTACGAATAGTATTTCTGGGGTGATGAGTCGGGTCAATGGCAGACGTCGGACCTAGTGGTTCTGCCTAGACGAACTCTGCGTGGCCTGTGGATCACCGGGCACAGGCCATCGAAAAAGGCGCCCGCCGGCACCGGTCAACGGTGTTTGGCGCAGCGCCTTCTTGCAGTGTCATAGTGTCTCAACCTCGCGCATGGCGTCCCGCTGAGCGGGCCCATGCCGGCGCCGTCACACCATGCCGAGCGCGTTCATGTAGAGTTCGAGGATGGCTTCCGCCTCCTGCCGCTCGTCCGGGTCCTGCTTGCGCAGCTTCAGGATGGCCCGGACGGCCTTGACGTCGTAGCCACGGCCCTTGAGCTCGGCCATCACGTCCTTGATGTCGTCCTGGAGCGCGGCCTTCTCTTCCTCGAGCCGCTCAACGCGCTCGATGAACTGCCGGAGTTCACCCGCCGCGACGCCGCCCTGCGATTCTGCCGATTCCATGCTCATGGGATAAATGTCCTGCCGATCTTGTCATTGGGTCCGGGCGGGACCGCCGCCCGTGAGGCCGGCATGAAGTCCGAACTTCATGGGCCCGTCAACTATTTTCGAGCGTCCATTCACACGCCCGGGCCGCCGGCCCGCGATCCGTAAAAGACGGTCTCTCGCATCTCCGGCCTTGCCGCCAGCGGCGCCACCACCTCGAAAATCATCTTCGCCCAGTGGGTTGCGCCGGGTTCATTGGCGATATGATCCTGCCGCACCTCGATGAGGAGATGGGCAAGGCCGCGCGCCGTGCCGTGGTGATAGAGCGTATCGTTGCGAAGGGCGCCGTCATAGGGCTCGTTGTCGCCAACCACCAGGCCGCGTGCCCGGAAGGCCGCCAGCGCCGGCGCCACCATGCGATCGTCGCGGTCCCAGAGGATCGCCATGTCCCACGGACGGGCGATGCCCTTCCAAGCCGGCGTGAAGGAGTGGATGGACAGGATGACGGGGATGACGCCGCTGTCGATCATCCGGTCGATCTGTTCGGCGATGGCCTCATGGTAGGGGCGATGGAAGCGCCCGATGCGCCGCCGCCGTTCGGCGGCATCGACGCCGGCGTTGCCCGGCACGATCGCTCCATCGGAGAGCCGCATCACCAGTGTCGGGTCGTCCTCGCCACGGTTGGCGTCGATCAGAAGACGCGAAAAGCGGGTGAGCAGCGCCGGCGCGCCGGTAAGGCCGGCGAGGCGATGAACGAGCCATTCGGTGCCGATGTCATAGGCGATATGCCGCTCGAACTCCGCCTGGGGCAGGCCGAGGTCGCCATAGGGCGGCGGCACCCGGTTGGACGCGTGGTCGGCGATGATCACAAGGCCACCCGCGTCGTTACCGGGCAGAAAAATGAAAGGGGGAGCGTCGGTCAGGTCCTGCATGGCGAACGATCCTAAATGCTGCTATCGGTCGGATAAAGCCGATATCCGTCCACAGGCGCCACCGATCGTCCGACCGTTGCACATCCGCCGCGGTCCACCGGAGGCCGCCGCCTCCAGGTTCATGCATGTCCGCTGCCAGATCGCTGCCGCTATCCGCCCGCCCCGGCGAGGTCGTGGCCTTCCTCGCCCTCTGCCTCGGCGCCGTCGCCATGGGCGTATCGCCGATCTTCGTCCGCCTCGCCGACGTCGGTCCCTTCGCCAGCGCCTTCTGGCGTGTCGCGCTCGCCGTGCCGGTACTGGCCATATGGGCGATCAGCGAGGGCGGTCCGGCGGCGCTTTTAGCGGCCTTCCGTTCCAAGGCCATCTGGCTCGCCGGTATCTTCTTCTCGATCGACCTGTTCTTCTGGCACCTGTCCATTCTTCACACGTCGATCGCCAACGCCACCTTCCTGTCGTCGATGGCGCCGATCTGGGTGCTGTTGTTCTCAGGCCTGTTCATCGGCGAGAAGGTCGGGAAACGCGAGGCCGGCGGCGTCATCGTCTGTATCCTCGGCGGCGCCGTGCTGCTCGGCGGCTCCTACACGCTCGATTCCACCAAGCTGATCGGCGACATCTACGGCATTGGCACCTCCTTCGGCTTCGGTACCTATTTCCTTGCCGTGCGCGCCGCTCGCCGCGAGCACAGCACCGGTACCGTCACCTTCGGCGCCACCACGGTGACGGCGCTCTGCCTCGGCGTCGTCGCCTTCGCCTTCGAGCCGAAGCTCCTGCCCTCCTCGCTGGCCGGGGCCGCGACCCTCGCAGCCCTCGCTTATATCAGCCATATCGGTGGACAAGGACTGCTCGCCTTCGCCCTCGGCTATCTTTCCGCCGCCTTCTCGTCACTGGTCATTTTCATGGAGGTGATCGCCGCCGCCCTGCTCGCCTTTCTGGTGTTCGGCGAGGCGATCGGCTGGAGCCAGGCGGCAGGCGGTCTGATGATCCTCGGCGGCATCTGGATCGCTCGGCCGCGCTCATGACGAATCGTCTTGAACGCGACCAAAGACTGGAGCGTAAGCCTTTGAGGATGCGTGTTAATGCTGGAAGGGGATCGGGCGCGACGGAACCGCGCGGAAGCTTGCGTAATTATACGTTGACATTTTGCCGTAGGTCACGCGATAAGGCGGGGCATTCTCCGATGAGCACCGGACAAGGATCGTTGGCTGGCGGAATACCGATGGCGGCACTCAAGGGACCGGTACGGCGGACGCGGCCGGCACTTATTGCCGCGGCGCTGTCTTTCCTTGCCCTCGCCGCCGCGACCCCTGCGAAGGCCGATCTCAGGCTCTGCAACAAGACCGACGGCACCATTTCCGTGGCGATCGGCTACAAGGCCGCGGACGGCTGGCGCTCCGAAGGCTGGTGGAACATCGGCGGATCGAAATGCGGAACGCTGCTGACCGGCGCTCTTGCCTCGCGCTATTACTACCTCTACGCGGTCGACAGCCAGCATGGCGGCGAGTGGGGCGGCAAGGCGTTCATGTGCACGAGACGCAAGATGTTTACCATCGGCGGCGTCGAGAACTGTGTCGCCCGCGGCTATGAGCGGACGGGCTTCTTCGAGGTCGACACCGCCGAACAACGCAGCTGGACCGTACACCTCTACCAGCCGACCCAAAAAGGAAACGGGGCGAAATGAGACGAAACCGCAAGGTCAAGATTCTTGCAACATTGGGCCCCTCCTCCTCCGACAAGGACATGATCGCCCGGCTCCATCAGGCGGGTGCGGATTGCTTCCGCATCAACATGAGCCACACCAACCACGAGAAGCTGCGCTACTACGTGTCGACCATCCGCGAGGTCGAAGCCGAGGCCGGCCGCCCCATCGGCATCCTCGCCGATCTGCAAGGCCCCAAGCTGCGCGTCGGCACCTTCGCCAACGGTCCCGTCTTCCTGGAGATCGGCGCCAAGTTCGCCTTCCATCGTGAGAAGTTCGACGGCGACGTCACCGGCGTCACCCTGCCGCATCCTGAAATCATCGATGCCCTCGAGCCCGGCCATCGCCTGCTGATCGACGACGGCCGCCTCCGGCTGCGCATCGTCGAGAACGACCGCAAGCTGGCGATCGCCGTCGTGGAAGTCGGCGGCAAGATCTCCGACCGCAAGGGCGTCAGCCTGCCCGACACCGTTCTCACCTCGGGCGCCCTCACCGAGAAGGACCGCGCCGATCTCACCGCCGCGCTCGAAGCCGACGTCGACTGGATCGCGCTGTCCTTCGTGCAAGGGCCGGACGACCTTCGGGAAGTGCACGAGATCGTCGACGGCAAGTGCGGCGTCATGGCCAAGATCGAAAAGCCGCAGGCCGTCAAACGCTTCAACGAGATTCTCGAACTGTCCGACGCCATCATGGTGGCGCGCGGCGATCTCGGCGTCGAGCTGCCGCTCGAGCAGGTGCCGAGCGTGCAGAAGAGCATCACCCGCACCACGCGCAAGGCCGGCAAGCCGGTGGTCGTCGCCACCCAGATGCTGGAATCGATGATCCAGTCGCCAGTGCCGACCCGCGCCGAAGTCTCCGACATCGCCAACGCCGTCTTCGAGGGCGCCGACGCGGTGATGCTGTCCGCCGAATCGGCGGCCGGTGCCTACCCGGTCGAGGCGGTTGCGACCATGAGCAGTGTCGCCGAGGAAGTGGAGAATTCCGAGCACTTCCAGTCGATCCTGGCCGGTCAGCGCGGCGAGCCGGATGCGACGCCGGCCGATGCCATTTCCGCCTCCGCCCGACAGATCGCCGAGACGCTGGGCATCGCCGCCCTCGTCTGCTTCACCGCCTCCGGCGCCACCGGCCTGCGCGCCGCCCGCGAGCGGCCGTCGACGCCGATCCTGGCGCTGTCGCCCAATCGGTCGATGGCCCGCCGTCTGGCGCTGGTCTGGGGTATCCATTCGGTAGTCACCGACGATGCCCGCTCGCTCAACGATCTGGTACAGCGCGCCAGCCGCATTTCGGCCGAGGAAGGCTTCGCCAAGCCCGGCGACCGCATCATCATCACCGCCGGCGTGCCCTTCGGCACGGCGGGCGTGACCAACCTCCTGCGCATCGCCACCATCGGCGCCGACGGCAAGTCGGGTATCTAGCGCTCAGGGAATCAGATGACACGGAAAGGGCCGGAGCGATCCGGCCCTTTTTCATTGATCAAATATCCCGGCCGTGGCTACCGGCAACAATGGCCTCGATCGCCTCGCTGAGGCCATCAAACTGCGGGTCGACCTTCTGCAAGCGCCTCAGCACTTCCAGGGCCCGCTCGTGCTGGTCGATATCCTCCAGCAGCACGGCCAGCTCCTTCATCGCCAGGAAATGGCGCGGCTCGATCCGCAGAACGGTCTGGAGGTCGCCGAGCGCCTGCGACACTCGGCCGGCCAAAAGATGCAGCGTGCCGCGCCGGTAATAGGCTTCGGCGAAAGCCGGTTGCCGCACCGTCAGCTCGTCGAGGATATCGAGCGCCCCGGCGGCATCGCCGGCGACCACCGCTTTTTCCGTCCAGGAGAGAAGAAGGTTGGCGGTAGCGCTGCCGCTCGCAGCCCAGCGCTGGCGGATCTCGCTCTCGATGCTGGCCGCTTCCGTTCGGTCCTTGGCGGCGGCGAGGCGGGTAAACAGGCCGTCGAGTTCGGCGGCCTCATCGGCCGGGACGACCGTCACCAACCGCTCGCGCCCACTTGAGGCAGGCGGCAGCAATCCGTCGGCGGCGGCCGGCCCGACGGTCATCAACAGCAACAATGTGAAAGGCACAAAAACGCGCATACCCGGAAAGGTACCTTTCCGGGCAGCGATCGTCGAGTGCATCCTGGCGCCTTGGCGGGCCAAGAGCCCGCTAGACATCAGCCCTGACGGGCCTTGTAGCGCGGATTCTTCTTGTTGATGATGTAGATGCGGCCCTTGCGACGGACCATCCGATTGTTGCGGTCGCGGGTCATCAGGGCCCGGAGAGAGTTCTTGATCTTCATTTGGTCCATCCTTGCCGACATGCCGCCACGGGGTCTGCGCCTCACGACGCGCCGCCGACGGGGCGAAGCCCGACGTCGTCAATCCCGATGCCAGAAGGGCCGAAGCCCCCTTGCCCGAATTCGGGCGGACCATACGGATCGACCTCGCCGATGTCAATTGCACGATGACCGACTTTTCGGGGAGAGTTGGCTGATTCCGCGGCGGCGAAGATGCCGCCAACCGGGCGGCATCCCGGCTAACGGGATTCCGTCTCCTTCTCCGTGGCATCATCGAACGCGCCCGCCTATCGGCCACCTCTTCCAGCGCCTCGGCTTTTTCGGCCAGGGTCTCGCTGACTTGCCGGATTTCCTCCTCATCGAGCTTTTCGATGCCGACGAATTTGTTCTGGGCCGCCGAGGTAAGGATCAGTTCGTCGAACTTCGCCTGCAGCGCCTTGCCGTCGCGATTCTGGGAACTTTGCAAAACGAACACCATCAGGAAGGTAACGATGGTGGTCGACGTGTTGATGACGAGCTGCCAGGTTTCGGAGAAGGCGAAGAACGGTCCAGTGATCGCCCAAATGAAGACCAACGCCACGGCAATGGCGAAGGTCGCGGGCCAGCCAGACAATTCGGAAACGGCGGAGGCAAATTTCGAGAAGAGACGCGACGCAGCGGAACCGCTCATGATCACCTCATGTTGTGAACGAACGTCCTCCGCCTCACCAGCGCCGCGCCGGAAAGAGCGGGCATCCTGCCCCCCCGCCCTAGGGGACGGCACGCAAACAATGATAACCATCTCGACGAGCGGCGGTTCCGTGCACCGGCCAGTTGGATTATCGTCGTCCTCGCCCTTTTCTCGCCGTCATTCCACTGTTATCGCATGAGGGGCGGGACCGACGCCTGAAACTCCCTTGGAATTCCAGAAGTCGATTCCCGAGGTCGGACGATGAGGCTCGAACACCATGCCTGGGCAGTTTGCCAGCCTTTCCCGCCTGCTTGGCGGCGTCGGCCGCTTCATACGGTTCGGCCAAACATCTGACGCTGCCACCGTTGCGACGGTCTGTGACGGCTGTGATATCGTTCGCGTCGCCAGCTACAATATCCACAAAGCCATCGGCAACGACGGTACGTATGACCCTGCCCGCACCATCGCGGTGATCGCCGAGATCGACGCCGACATCATCGCCTTGCAGGAAGCCGACCGGCGGCTGGGCGACCGCAAGGGCCGGCTCAACCTCGTCACCCTGGAAAAGGAAACCGGCCTGACGCTGGTGCCGCTGGCCGCCCGGCCGATGAGCCACGGCTGGCACGGCAATGCCCTGTTCTATCGGCGCGGCACCGTGCTGCGGGCCGAGCGCCTTCACCTGCCGCATGCCGAACCACGCGGCGCGGTGTTGGCCGAGTTCGACATCGGCGGCCGCCATCTGCGCGTCGTTGCCGCCCACCTCGGTCTTCTCAGTCGCACCCGCCGCCTGCAGATGGAGCGCCTGCGCTCCCATCTCGAAGCGCGCGAACCGATGCCGACTCTGTTGTGCGGCGATTTCAACGAATGGCGGCCCGGCCGGGTCAACTCGCCGCTCGAGCGGCTGTCGCCGCTGTTCCAGACGGCCAATGCCGTGCCGAGCTTCCCCTCGCGCCGGCCGGTGTTTCCGCTCGATCGCATCTTCGGCTGGCCCGATGGGCTGGTCGCCGATTTCGCCGTTCACGACAGTCCGATTGCCCGCCGCGCCTCCGATCACCTGCCGGTCAAGGCGGTGATCGATCTGAAGTCATCGGGCGGACTGTTCGGCGATCCGTCAATCCTGCCGCCGCGCCGCCAGCGCGATACGGGCGGCGGCGAGGTCCTCGACGGCGAGACCGACCGACTTGAACACCGTTATCTCGTTCGCTGAACGGCGCCCCTCGATCCGGCCGCCGCAGAGATCGTAGAGCGTGCCGGCAATGTCCTTCAGCGCGCCCGATGCCATCGGCCCCTTGATGTCGCCCGATTCGACGACCGCAGCCGGTCCATCGACGAACACCCGGCCGCGCGCCAGCGCCCGATCGTCAGCCTCGCGCATCGCCGGGGTGAAAGAGCCGACAAGGTCGAGATGCTGGCCGGGCTTCAGCCAGTCCCCCCGGATCAGTGGCACCGTGGAGAGCGTGGCGCAGGAAATGATATCGGCCGCGCCGACCGCAGCCTCGAGATCGTTCCGCACCACCGCGTCGATGCCCTTGTCCCGCAACCGTTCGACCAGCCGTTCGGCCCGCGCCGGCGTTGGGTTCCAAACCAGCACCCTGTCGATCGGCAGCACGGCGCGATAAGCCCAGGGCATCTCCGAACCGATATGCCCGGCCCCGACAACCAGAAGCGTGTGAGAATCGGCGCGGGCCAAACGGGAAGCGGCGAGCGCCGAGGCCGCCGCCGTGCGTCGACCGGTCAGCGCGGCTCCATCGAACAGCGCCACATGGGCACCGGTCGTCTCGTCGAACAGGAGATAGCTCGCCGTCACCGCCGGCAGGCCGCGCTTGGCATTGCCCGGCACGACATTGACAATCTTGACGCCGCCATGGCTGCCATCGCCCATCCAAGCCGGCATCACCAGCAGCGTGGCATCCGGCTCGCCGGCTCGCGGCAGCACATGAGCATGGCGAAGCGGCGCCGTGACGCCGGCGGCGAATATCTCGCGCAGGCCGGCGATCAGCGCCGAATAATCCAGGGCGGCCGCAGTGGCGGCGGCGTCGAGAACGAGCATGGTCGGCTCCAGAACGGAATTTGACGAAAGCATAGCGCCCCGAGGGGCGATTGAAAGCCCACTCTCGCGCCAGCGACATCACGCTCTCGGCACACGCGGCCGGGGGCGTCATTGATCAGATCAAGACACACCGTTTGATGAGCCATCCATTTTTCGTATATGTGCCATGCACAGGCTCGTTTGGCGGCTATTTCGCCCAATGGATAGTTTTTGCCAAACTATAGCCAGACTATTATCCAGACATAAGATTTGCCAACTCACCGAACTGTCTTCGAATACGCTTGGGCTATGTGATTTTATTCGGGGCGAAAACCAATAGTGGTCGCCCGTTTTATGCGCATCAAGCCTCGGAAAGCAGCACCGAGAGACAACCGCTTCCAGTTCCGACAGGAGAGACCATGACCTATCGACGTATTACCCTGCCACTCTTCCTGGTGCAGGAGCAGCGCCGCCTCGGCGGCAGCGGCATCTTCACCGCGCTGATGACCGACATCTGCACCACCTGCAAGACGATCTCCAACGAGGTGAACCGCGGCGCCATGGCCGGCACCATGGGCTACGCCGGGTCGCGCAATGTGCAGGGCGAAGAGCAAAAGGAGCTGGACGTTCTGGCCAACGACATCTTCCTCTACATGATCGACCAGAGCGGCAACTGGGCCGGCGTCGCCTCCGAGGAGTTGGAGGACGCCTATATGGCGCGCGGCTCGGATGGCCGCTATCTGCTGCTGTTCGATCCGCTCGACGGTTCGTCCAACATCGGCGTCAACGTGGCGGTCGGCAGCATCTTCTCGATCCTGCGCCTGCCGGAAGGCGTCGATCCTTCCGACGAGCGGGGCTATCTGCAGCCGGGCGTCAAGCAGGTGGCAGCCGGCTACACCATCTACGGCTCGTCGACCATGATGGTGCTGACATCAGGCCATGGCGTCAACGGCTTCACGCTCGATCACAACATCGGCGTCTTCGTCCTCACCCACCCCAACATGCGCATTCCTGAGGACACGGCCGAATATGCGATCAACGCCTCGCGCGAGCGCTTTTGGCCCGAACCGATCCGCCGCTACGTCCGCGAATGTATTGCCGGTACCGAGGGGCCGCGCGGCAAGCGCTTCAACACCCGCTGGATCGCCTCCATGGTGGCCGAGGTGCACCGCATCCTGATGCGCGGCGGCGTTTTCATGTATCCGGTGGATAGCGAGAATGCCCCGCGCGGCGGCCATCTGCGCCTTCTCTACGAAGCCAATCCCATGGCCTTCATCATCGAGCAGGCCGGCGGCCTTGCCATCTCCGGCCATGAACGCATCCTCGACATCGAGCCGGAGCGGTTGCACCAGCGCACCGGGGTCATTCTCGGTTCGAAGAACGAAGTCGAGCGCATTGGCGGCTATTATGCCGAAAGCGATCGAGAAGAGATCTCCGCCGCCTGACAGCCGCGCAAACTCAAACGAAGCCGGAGCGACGGCAATCGCTCCGGCCGAAATTTTGCCTGCATTGGCCGAACACGTCGCCCCACGCATGCCGATGACGCAACGAAGGGAACCCAATGACACTTGGGGAATTTAGCTAGGCTGGGAAACTTTGTTCCCGGCGAAAGGTGATAGTGTGTCCGGACTGTCTTCCCCTGAATTTTATAACAGACCGCCCATTGGCCTTATTGCAGGGAAAACCGTGACGGTGACAGCCGGTCCCGTCATCGACGATCAAAACGGCACGACGGCCGCATTTCGGGAGCAGTCGGCCGGCCGCGATGCCGCGGCGAGCCATGGGGCTCCACCACTGCCAGCTTTCGACAGTCGTCTTGCTATTTTGGGCCGGCCCGAGACCACCCGCGTCTCCAACAGCCGGCCATGACTGAGACAAACGGGATTATCCCGCCATCAGCCAGGAGAACAGTGATGACCCATTTGAAATACGCCACCGCTGTGCTTGCCCTCGGCCTTCTTGCCGGTACCGCCGACGCCAAGGTCGTGGTGTCCTCCAAGATCGACACCGAAGGCGGTGTCATTGGCAACATGATCCTGCTTGCTCTTCAGAATTCCGGCATCGAGGTGGAAGATCGCATCCAGCTCGGCGCGACGTCGGTGGTGCGCCAGGCGATCACCGCCGGCGAGATCGACATCTATCCGGAATATACCGGCAACGCCGCCTTCTTCTTCAACAAGGCCGACGCCCCGCTGTGGAAGGATGCCGCCAAGGCCTACGAGGAAGCCAAGAAGCTCGATTACGACGCCAACAAGATCGTCTGGCTGACGCCGTCGCCGGCCAACAACACCTGGGCCATCGCGCTACGCAAGGACGTGGCCGAAAAGGCCGGCGTCAAGTCGCTCAGCGATTTCGGCGCCTGGGTGGCCAAGGGTGGCACGGTCAAGCTGGCCGGTTCGGCCGAGTTCGTCAATTCCGCCTCGGCCCTGCCGTCCTTTCAGACCACCTATGGCTTCAAGCTGACGGCCGATCAGTTGATCGTGCTGTCAGGCGGCGACACGGCGGCCACCATCAAGGCGGCCGCCGACCAGACCAACGGCGCCAATGCCGCCATGGTCTATGGTACCGACGGCGCCATCGCCCCGTCGGGCCTCGTGGTGCTCACCGACGACAAGGCGGTGCAGCCGGTCTACCAGCCGACCGCCATCGTCCGCGAAGAAGTGCTGAAGGCCAGCCCGAGCATCGCCGACACGCTGAAGCCGATCTTCGAGAGCCTCGATCTCACGACGCTGCAAACCCTCAACGCCCGCGTCCAGATTGGTGGCGAACCGGCCAAGGCCGTTGCCGAGGACTACCTGAAGTCCAAGGGCTTCCTGAAGTAACAATCCCAGGCGGAGGGGAAATCCCCTCCGCCCTTTTTCCGCCGAGGATCGCCATGACGACGCTCGCAGACGCCGAAATGGGCGGAACCGCCACGCCGCGGTTCGACCGTCTCGGTGTCGTCATCGCCATTCTGGTCGCCGGGTCGCTGGCGCTGCCCTTCGTCACCTTCCGACCGACTCGCATCGCTGCCGGAACCGGCCTCAGACTGTTCGACGCGCTGCCGACGATGGGAGCCGTCGCGGTCGCCGCCGCGCTGGTCGCCGCCCTGGTGGCGGCGATGGCAAGCCGCCGGCCGCTGTTCCGCCTCGCTCTCGGCGCGCTGGCGCTGGCCGCCCTGGCGCTTGGCGCCGGCGCCGCCGGTGCCCATCTGACGCCGACCGACAATCCCTACGCCCGCATCGCCCCAGCCAGCGGCTTCTGGCTCGGCCTGTTCGCCACCGCCATGCTGATGACCGACGCCATGGTGCGCCTGAAGCTCGGCCCGCTCGGCCGGCTCGTTGCCCTCGTCATCACCGCGGCGCTGGTTGCCGCCCTCCTGGCCTCCGGCGCCTGGAGCCACCTGTCGCTGATTGCCGAATATCGCAACCGCGCCGATGTGTTCTGGCGCGAGGCGGAAAGCCATCTGCTGCTTGCCGCCGGTTCGCTTGCCGCCGCCGCCATCATCGGCCTGCCGCTCGGCGTTCTCGCCTATCAGGTCCGCGCCGTTCGCGATCCGCTGATCAACATCCTCAACATTATCCAGACCATCCCGTCGATGGCGCTGTTCGGCATCCTGATCGCCCCGCTCGGCTGGGTCGCCGCCCATGTGCCGGGCGCGCACGCCATCGGCATCCGCGGCATCGGCATGGCGCCGGCCTTCGTGGCGCTATTCCTCTATTCGCTGCTGCCGATGATGGCCAACACTGTCGTCGGCCTTTCCGGCGTATCGCGCGCCGTGGTCGACGCGGCGCGCGGCATGGGCCTTACCGGCCGCCAGCGTCTCATGCAGGTGGAAATCCCGCTCGCCCTGCCAGTCATCCTTGCCGGCATCCGCATCGTCCTCGTGCAGAACATCGGCCTTGCCACGGTGGCGGCGCTGATCGGCGGCGGTGGCTTCGGCGTCTTCCTGTTCCAGGGGCTCGGCCAGACGGCGACCGACCTCATCCTGCTCGGCGCATTACCGCCGGTGGCGCTGGCCTTTGCCGCCGCCGTCCTGCTCGACGCCGTCATCGAGATTTCCGCCAGAGGCAAGGCATGATCGAACTCAGCCATCTCACCAAGGTCTATGGCGACGTCGCCGTCGTCCACGACGTCAACATGCACGTCGAGGCGGGCACGATCACCGTCATCGTCGGCACCTCCGGGTCCGGCAAGTCGACGCTCTTGCGCATGGTCAACCGGCTCGTCGAACCGACCAAGGGTCGTGTGCTCGTCGAAGGTCGGGATGTGCTGAAGATGCCGGCGCACGAGCTTCGCCGCTCGATCGGCTACGCCATCCAGAGCCACGGCCTGTTCCCACACTGGACAGTCGCCCGCAACATCGCCACCGTGCCGATGCTGCTCGGCTGGGACCGCAAGAAGGTCGCCGCGCGTGTCGAGGAACTGATGGAGCTGTTCCAGCTCGACCACGTCCAGTTTGCCGACCGCTATCCGCACGAACTCTCCGGCGGCCAGCAGCAGCGCGTCGGCGTTGCCCGGGCCATGGCGGCAAAGCCCACCCTGCTGCTGATGGACGAGCCGTTCGGCGCCCTCGACCCGATCATCCGCGGCAAGGCGCAAGCCGATCTCAAGGCCATTCAGCGGCGCACCGGGACCACCATTCTGCTGGTCACCCATGACATGGACGAGGCCATCCACCTCGGCGACCGCATCGCCGTCATGAACGGTGGCGACCTCAAGCAATACGCGCCAGCCGCCGATATTCTCGCCCGACCGGCCGATGCCTTCGTCGACGACCTGATCGGCCCGGCTGACCGGCCCTTCCATTACCTGACGCTCGGAACAGTGCGCACGGCGGTCGAGCCGGGCGAGGCCGACGGCGCACCGCTTGCCGCCGACACCAGCCTCTATGAGGGTCTCGGCGCGCTGCTGTGGTCCGGACGCAGGACGGCGCCGGTGGTCGATGCCAGCGGCGCGGCGCTCGGCCGCGTCAGCCTTGGCGGCATCGCGGACAAGGCGGCCCGCCCGCGATGATCCGTGACCTGCTCCGCCCTGGCATCCTCCTGCGGCTCGTCGTTTTCGCGGCGCTCGTCGCTTTCCTCGCGGCGCCGGATCGTTTCGCCGGCCTGCTGGCGCCGCTGACCAGCAACGGCGCACCTTCGATCTACACGCAGAGCAGCCTCATCGACCTGACGCTGGCCCATCTCTTCACCGTAGCGCTGTCGACATTCGCCGCCGCTGTGCTAGCCGTCGGCCTCGCCATCTTCGTCACAAGGCCGGCCGGCGTCGAGTTCCTCGCCCTGTCGCGTGCCATCGTCAACATTGGCCAGACCTTCCCACCAGTCGCCGTGCTGGCGCTATCGGTGCCGGCCATGGGGTTCGGCGAGGCGCCGACCCGCATGGCGCTGTTCCTCTATGGCCTGTTGCCGATTTTTGAAAACACCCTGGTCGGCCTGTCGACATTGCCGCCCGCCGTGGTGGAAACCGCGTCGGCCATGGGCATGACCGGCCGCCAGCGCCTCCTGAAGGTGGAGCTGCCGCTTGCCATGCCGCTGATCATCGAGGGGATCAGGCTGTCGGCCGTCATCGGCCTCGCCACGGCGACCATCGGTTCAACGGTGGCAGCCAAAGGGCTCGGCGAGGTGATCGTCGCCGGCCTTCTCTCCAACAATCTGGCCTTCATCGTCCAGGGCGGTGTCATCACCGGCATTCTGGCGGTGCTGATTTCCGACATCTTCACAGCCGTGGCACGCCGGGCGACGAAGCGGCGGGGCGCCCCGTCGGCGGCAGCCCGCACCGAACCGGATGGACGTCAGACATCCGGCGCCTGACCGCCAAAGAGAGCCGACTGGCGATCAGCGCCCGCCGCGACCGCGCTCGCGATGGTGGGCAACCGCCGCCAGCACGCGCTGGCGCGACAGGTCGAGCAGGCGCCGCATGGCCGCCTCGGCACGCGCGCCGTCGCGCGCCAGGATGGCCGACAGCACTTCCTCATAGGGAGCGAGATCGATCGGCGTGCCGCTCGCATCCTTCTGCGTCAGGCTGAAGGACGCCTTGAGCGCCGTCTTGACGGCGCCGCCGATGGTGACGAACAGGCCATTGTGGGTCGCCGCGATGATGGCGAGGTGAAACTCGCTCTCGGCACCGGCCGCGAGCGGCGCCTGATCGAGCATCGACACCATGTCGGCATAGCGGCGGCCGATGCGGTCATGATCCTCAGGGGTGCCGGAGTGGGCCGCGAGATAGCAGGCGCGCGGCTCGAAGCACTGGCGCACCTCGTAAAGGTCCTCGATGATCTGCTCGTCGAACTGGGCGCTGAGACGCCAGGAGAGCACGTCGGGATCGAGGAGGTTCCAGTCGGCAAATGGCAATACCCGCGTGCCGACCTTGGGCGCCACCTCGATCAGCCGCTTGGCGGCGAGATTCTTCACCGCCTCGCGCACCGTCGATCGGCTGACGCCGTATTCCTGGCAAAGCTCGGCTTCGATCGGCAGCGAGTCGCCGGGACCGAATTCGCCTGAGACGATGCGCGTGCCGATGATTCGCGCGACCTGGGCACTCATGGTGCCGATGGTGGAATCTCTCTCGAACATATTTCTCTTTCCCAGAGCCTCCGTCGATCGTACCGCGCCGGCCAGATCGAAGAGCGGTTGCCCAGTCATCCACTTCTGAGCATTCGCTTATCGGTCCGAGTTGCACTCGATCCGGTGAATGCTCGGACCATTCGGCAGGCAAACCGCTCGGTGAAAACGGCACGCCCGGTCGAGGCCTCGGCGGAGAAATGGCACCCAGCGAATCCCGCTCTTCCCCCAGAAGTGCCGGCTAGCTGTACCTTTCTCGCCAAAAATGTCCAACGCGAGGATTGACAAGGCCCCCTCTCGCCGTACAATCTTATCATCATACCATAAGAAGAAAACCGGTTTTGTGGAGGAGAGTGCAGTGAGCAGCATCGAACTGGATTCGGTGTCGAAGCGATTTGGCTCCGTCGAGGTCATCTCGGAGCTGTCGCTGACCATCCACTCCGGCGAGTTCGTCGCCTTCCTGGGGCCGTCGGGCTGCGGCAAATCGACGCTTTTGCGCATGATTGCCGGGCTGGAGACGGTCAATGGCGGTGAGATCCGCATCGGTGGCGAGAGGGTGGATCACCTTCCCCCCGGGGCACGCGGTGTCGCCATGGTGTTCCAGCACTACGCACTTTATCCGCACATGACTGTGTTCGATAATCTGGCTTTTGGTCTCAAGAACATCGGCACGCCCAACGACGAGATCACCCGACGCATCGAGGAAGCCGCCCGCATCCTGGAGATCAGCCACCTCCTAAAGCGCAAGCCCGGCCAGCTTTCCGGCGGACAGCGCCAGCGCGTCGCCATCGGCCGCGCCCTGGTCAAGGACCCCAAGGCCTATCTGTTCGACGAACCGCTTTCCAACCTCGACGCCGCCCTGCGCGTCCGCACCCGCGTCGAGTTGGCCCGCCTGCATCAGCAGACGCGCGCCACCACCATTTTCGTCACCCATGACCAGGTCGAGGCGATGACGCTGGCCAGCCGCATCGTGGTGATGAACGCCCGCAAGGTCGAGCAGGTCGGCGCGCCGATGGAAATCTACGGCCGTCCGGCCAGCGAATTCGTCGCCCGCTTTGTCGGCTCGCCGGCCATGAATTTCCTGCCCGTCAAGGTCGACGATCGCGGCGGTCTCGCCTCAGCCGTGCTGGGTGACGGCTCGGTCGTCGAGACCGACGTTCCCCTGGCCGGTCTACCGGCCGCCTCCGAGCTGCGGGTCGGCGTCCGCGCCGAGGCAATCCGCGTTCGGGCGGATGGCGCCATCCCCGGCAAGGTGGAAGTGGTCGAGCGCCTCGGCGACCGCACGCATCTGCATGTCCGCCTGATGGACGGCAGCTTGCTGGTGGCCGAAGACAAGGGCATCAGCCAGGTCCAGCCGGGCGACAGCGTCCGCCTCGCCGTCGAGGGAGCCAATGCGCATCTCTTCGACGCCGACGGCCTCGCCTACCACGCGCGCCAGTGACGGAGATCGAGATGACGGACGTCACGCTATCTCCCGGCAAGGCGGTCGCAGCGGTCAAACGGCCGACCGGCGCCTCGATCGGGCCGCGCTGGTCCAACGCATTGTTCGTGGCACCTTATCTGGTGTTCTACGTCGTGCTGTTGGTCTACCCGCTGTTCAAGGGCATCTGGATGTCGATGCTCGAGTCCGACATGTTCGACAACACGTCGAAATTTGCCGGATTGGCCAACTACCACCGCCTGTTCAACGACAAGATCTTCATCGGCACGGTCTGGAACACCGTCTGGTTCGTGGTGATGACGGTGCCGGTGTTCGTGGCGATCGGCCTTCTCCTGGCGCTCGCCCTCAACAGCAGCGATCGCACGGCGGCGGCACTCCGCGCCATCTTCTTCGGCACCTCGGTTCTGTCGGTCACCATCGTCACCATCATCTGGAAGATGATGTACATGCCCGGCAACGGTGCCATCGCCAGCATTTTCAAGCTTTTCGGCCTGCAACCCGTCGCCTTCATCACATCGTCGTCGCTGGCCCTGGTGGCGATCGCCATCTGTACCATCTGGTGGATCATCGGCCTGCCGATGATGCTGTTCCTGGCAGCTCTGCAGCAAATCCCCGGCGAACTCTACGAAGCCGCCGCCCTCGACAACGCCAGCCGCTGGCGCTCGTTCTGGTCGATCACCCTGCCGTCCATCAAGCGGACGCTGCTGGTCGTCGTCATCTACGAGATCGTCGCCCAGTTCCAGCTGTTTGGTCAGGCCCAGTTGCTCACCCAGGGCGGCCCCAACAACGCCTCTCGCCCCATCGTTCAGTTCATCTATGAGCAGGGCTTCCGCTCCTGGAACCTCGGCTACGCCGCCGCCGCCTCGGAAATCCTGTTCCTGATCATGGCGGTCGCCGCGCTCGCCCAGTTCTTCGTGTCCCGCAAACGCGTGGAGGAATAAGCCATGGCTGCCAGTGAACACATCGTCGGCCGCGGCATCGGCAACAAGCTGATCCTCTTCACGGTCGTCCTCGTCGCCGTCATCTGGATGCTGCCGATCGCCTGGACGCTCCTGCTGTCGTTCAAGCCGAATTCCGAGTTGATGATTTCGACGGCCTCGGCCTTCCGCGCGCCCTACACGCTGAAGAACTACACTGACATCTTCCAGAGCTCGGGCGTGTTCCGCTGGCTGTGGAACAGCGCGGTGGTGTCGGTGGGCGTCACCGTCGGCATCCTGGTTCTGTCCTCGCTGGCCGGCTACGGCTTCGCCCGCGCCGAGTTCAAGGGCCGCGACATCATCTTCGTTCTGGTCTTGCTCGGTCTCGCCGTGCCGGAGCAGGCGGTGATCATTGCCCGCCACCAGATGTTCTCCGATCTGAAGATGCACAACACCTATCCGGCCATCATCCTGCCGGGCCTGTCGAGTGCCTTCGGCGTCTTCCTGATGACCCAGTATTTCAAGGCGATCCCCAAGGATATCGACGAAGCGGCGATGCTCGACAACGCCTCGCGCTTCAAGATCTTCTGGAAGGTGCTGTTGCCGCTGACCATTCCCGCTCAGGCAACGCTTGGCATCTTCTCCTTCCTCGGCGCCTGGAACGACTATCTCTGGCCGCTGATCTCGGCGACCAAGCCGGAGATGTTCACCATCACCGTCGGCATCGCCTCCACCCAGACCAACTTCGCCCAATCGGAAGGCCTCGGCTTCCTGATGGCGCAGGCGATCTTCGCGGGATTGCCGGTATTCGTCGTCTATCTGTTCTTCCAGAAATACATCGTCCGCGCCGTCGCCGGCGCGGCGATCAGCTGATCCCCGGAGGAGGGGCTCAGTAAGACGGAATCCAGCGCATAACCGGCCGAGCGCGAAGGATTTGGCAGAGAGATCGGCCGTTTTGGAGGAGGTCCAATGAGAAAGCTAACGACTGCCCTTTTGGCAGGTTTGGTCGTGACCGCCGGCGCCAGCGCCGCGCTCGCCGCCGACAAGACCGAGATCTCTGCTGCGCGCTTCTTCGGCGCCTGCGAGGCCGACTACGGCACCGTCACCGATGTGACCAAGGCCAACGGCGAGTGCGGCATCATCACCGCGCTGATCAACAAGTTCAACGCCGACAGCAAGACCACCGTCGTCAAGCCGGAGATCGTCGAGTGGCCGGGATACGACCAGCTGACCGCCCGCATCCGTTCGGGCGAGCCGCCGACCATCTCGGTCATGCACGAAGCGGTCATTTCCGACTATTCGTCCCGCGGCCTGCTCGAGCCCCTCGATGAGGACTTCGCCAAGGCCGGTGTCGACGTCAATGACATGACAGATGCCGCCCGCCAGGGTGTCACCAAGGACGGCAAGATCTACGCCATGCCGTTCGACACCCACACCTGGCTGTGGCACATCAACATGAACCTCTTCAAGCAGGCGGGCCTCGTCGATAGCGCCGGCAAGCCGATCCTGCCCAAGAGCACCGACGAGCTGATGAAGCAGGCCCAGCAGTTCAAGGACAAGACGGGCAAGCCCTACTTCATCTCGACGCTGGCCAATGAGACCGCCTTCTACACCCGCACCTTCGACACGCTGCTCTACCAGCAGAACGCCGATTTCTTTGCCGATCCGAACAAGGTGAACTTCTCATCGCCGGAAGCCAAGAATGCCGCTCAGCTCTTGGCCGACATCTTCGCCAAGGATTACACCACCAAGAACCAGGACTACGCGGCTTCCGTGTCGAGCTTCGCGGCCGGCGACGGCGGCGTGTTCATCTGCGGCACCTGGCTGATCGACACCTACGACCAGGAAGCCAAGAAGGAGGGCGCCGCCCTCTCCAAGGGCTATGCCGCGACCGCCTTCCCGCAGATCTACCCCGGCAGCCCGCGCGTCTGGGCCGACGGCCATAGCTGGGTGCTTCTGAAGCAGGATCTCAGCGAAGCGCAGCGCGCCTCGGCGATCGAGTTCATGAAGTTCCTCTGGGACAACAATTACGAGTGGTCGCGCACCGGTCACCTGCCGGTTCGCAAGTCGATCATCGACAGCGACGCGTTCAAGAACCTGCCGCATCGCGGCGACATCGCCTCGCTGGCCGTCAACGGCACCGCCCTGCCGTCGGCCGTCAAGCGTCAGTTCTCGATCCAGGAAATCGAGGGCGAGGAAGTCGGTTCGGCCATGCGTGGCGACAAGCCGGTCGATCAGGCCCTGACCGACGCCGAGACCCGCGTCAACGAGCTACTCGCCAACGCGAAGTAAGCCGCAAAACTCTGCCCGGCCGCATCCTTGTCGGCCGGGCAGAACACCACCGCAGTCGTCCGGCCGGTCCCTCCCACCGGTTGGAAACGGACGACGGCAAGCGCCTCCCGACCTTTGGGCCGGAGACCGCACCGGGGTTGGCGGCACCCTCTCCCCAGCCGGGGCGCCGCAACCTCCAGAGATCCTTCAAACCCGAAAGCTGAAAGCTCATGACGTCCGCTCGTCTTATCGTCGACGCCGATTTTGCCATTTCCGATCTCGACCGCCGGGTATTCGGTACCTTCGTCGAGCATATGGGGCGCTGCGTCTATACCGGCATCTTCGAGCCGGGCCATCCCACCGCCGACGAGAACGGCTTCCGCCAGGACGTGGCCGAACTCACCAAGGAACTCGGCGTCAGCATCGTCCGCTATCCCGGCGGCAACTTCCTGTCCGGCTACAACTGGGAAGACGGCGTCGGCCCGAAGGAAAGTCGGCCGCGCCGCCTCGACCTCGCCTGGTTCTCGACCGAGACCAACGCTTTCGGCACCAACGAATTCATCGACTGGGCTCGCCAGGTCGGCGTCGAGCCGATGTTCGGCGTCAACCTCGGTACGCGCGGCATCGACGATGCCCGCCGCTTCATCGAATATTGCAACCACCCCGGCGGCACGGAGCTGTCCGAGCTGCGCAAGAGCCACGGCTACGAGAAGCCGCACGACATCAAGTTCTGGTGCCTCGGCAACGAGATGGACGGCCCCTGGCAGATCGGCGCCAAGACGGCGGCCGAATACGGCCGCGCCGCCCATGAGACCGCCAAGGTGATGCGCTGGGTCGATCCGTCGATCGAGCTGGCCGCCTGCGGCTCATCGAACCGCGACATGGCCACCTACGCCCGCTGGGAATACGAGGTGCTCGACCACTGCTTCGACCACGTCGACTTCATCTCGCTGCACACCTACTTCATGAACCCGCATGATGCGACCGAGGAGTTCCTCGGCAATATCGAGCTCTTGGACTATTTCATCAAGGAAGTGGTGGCGATCGCCGACGCCGTGGCGGCCAACCGCCGCTCGCAGAAGCGCATCATGCTGTCGCTCGACGAGTGGAACGTCTGGTACAAGGCGCGCGGCCACGACGATCTCAGGAAGCCCGGCTGGCCCGAGCATCCGCCGCTGATCGAGGAAGTCTACAACACCGAAGACGCCCTGTTGATCGGCGGCGCGCTGATCACGCTGCTCAACAACTCCGACCGTGTGAAGTGCGCCTGCCTTGCCCAGCTCGTCAACATCATCGGCCCGATCATGACCGAACAGGGTGGCCCGGCCTGGCGGCAGACCATCTTCCACCCCTTCGCGCTGACGGCGAAACATGCCCGCGGCCGCGTGCTTCGCACGCTCGCCACCTCCGGCAGCTTCGCCGGCAAGACGGCCGAGGAGATGCCCTACCTCGTCTCCGCCGTCACCGAGGACGAGGCCACCGGCGAAGTGGTGATCTTCGCGCTCAACCGCAATCTTGCCGAGCCGATGGACCTCAAGGTCGAGCTGCGCGGCTTCGGCGGCACGCGCGAAGTGACCGAGGCGCAGCAGGTCTACCACCCCAACATGAAGGCGGTGAACACCAAGGACGCCCCCAACACGGTGGCGCCGACACCCATCAAGTCGGTCGCCATCGACAAGGACACGCTGACCGCCAAGCTGATGCCCGGCAGTTGGAACGTCATCGTCACCAAGCCGAAGGCCTGAGACCAAAGCATTGTGCGGAAAGTGGGAACCGGTTTTCCGCGGAAACAATGCGACAACAAAAAAAGCTAGAGCAGCGGTTTGCGCTCGTCAGAACGCACGTTGCTTGGCGCGCGGCGACCGCTTCCCCGGTCGCCGCCCCCCTGCCGGCAGTGCGATGATCGCCAGCCGGCCCGCATGAACGCCGCGACTCCCCCGTCGCGGCGTTCGTCATTTTGGGTCGGGAGTGGTGGAGTACTGGCGTTGAGGCTTTCGTGCCCGCCCTCTGAAACGTTCCAGCTACAAGAAAGCTTGCCCGGCTACGCCTGTTTCCGCGCAAGGAAATAATAAAGCGCGGAGTCATTTCCGGCTGCCCGATCACGTAATTCCTCTATCCAATGAGCATCTCGGACACCGCTTCCCGGCTTCTGTCGCGAACAAGCTTGCGAGACAGGCACCCAGCCCTGGACGCCGAGGCGAACGCCAGAGCACGGCATGGCTGGGAGGCCTCGGAACAGGGTGCCAAAGCCCAGGCGCTGGCCGCCATCAAGAGCATGCACTACGACGGAACCGGCTATTTCCGGGTCCACTGCACCCGATCATGATCATGCATCCCACCGTGCCGAAACTGAACGGCCAGAACCTCACCACCTATCGAGTTGCTGATGGCATCGCCATTTTCGTCGGCATGAACAAAGCCATCGCCGCCGCGACCGACGCGCCACGACACCCCAGGCGGCGAACATCTTTCTGAAGACAATGTCCGTGCTGATGGAATTTGCCCTGGAGGCCGGCCTGATTGACCACAATCCAGTCAGGGACGTGAAGAAGATCGTGACAAGGTCGGATGGCTTCCACACATGGACCGTGGCCGAAGTCGCCGCCTATGAGGCTCGTCACCCTGTCGGCACTATGGCCCGGCTCGCCATGGACCTTTTCCTCTATACCGGCCTTCGCCGATCCGACGTTGTCCGCGTCGGCCCGCAACACATAGCCGGCGACGTGCTGTCCATCCAACCGGTCAAGACACAGCGCAGCTCAGGCGTCATTGTTACAGTGCGCATTCTTCCCGCTTTGGCAGAGTCGATTGCGAAGACGACAACCGGCGACAAGACACTGTTGATATCAGGCTGGGGGAAGCCGTTCGCGGTGAAAGGCTTCGGCAACTGGTTTCGGGATCGATGTGACGAGGCCGGCGTACCAGGCTCAGCTCACGGCCTCCGCAAAGCAGCGGCAACACGGTGCGCCGAGAACGGAGCAACCGCGAACGAGCTTATGGCAATGTTCGGTTGGACGACGCTGCAGGAAGCCGAGCGTTATACGCGCGCAGCCGAAAGGAAAACGCTGGGATTATCGGCCTCAGGCAAACTCAATGCATAGAGCACTTCCGAAGAACGCCAAGCCTACCCTCTTATCCTTCGATTATCATCTACCCTTATGATCAAACCAAATATATATGCAGCCCTAGCAAATGATAAAAATGACCAAATGAACAGCGAAAACCAAGAACATGTAATATAATACCAGTTTTTGGTAATATCAGACGGCCCTATATCAATCAAGATCAGTGGCATTGAGACAAAAGTCAAAACGAATCCTATCACAATCGCATTTCTTGTGTAAGCAAGAAACTGCTTGACTGGGCGAGTGTGCCGTATCTGTCCAATGAACCCATCGCTCTTCCCAGCGATAAACCCATAGACACCAAACAAGAAACCGGTCTGTATCGATGACCAGTCGAATATTTCCCCATAAAGAAGATTTATCTTTAAATTATTACCACGAATGTACCCAATGAACTCAGACGAGAATACATAAAATACAACTAGTACCGAAATCGCAGTCGCGATCGGCCCAAATCTTTCAATATACTCATAAGCCTTAGTACCCAATTTCATGCATTGCTTCCACTAGAGCGCTTTCAGCCAATTCGTAGTTAAGATCGATGTTTTTACTGTGAAAATTTATAGTCTTTTTTATGTCCAAAAGATCGGCCAAAAGATCAATCACTTCGGAACCGCCATCACCACTTATTTTCACTTCAGCTTTCTCCAAATTTATCGTCCCCTCAGCGTGAGATTTAATGAGCTTTTTCAGGGTTTTTTTGATGCTTCCATTAAGAAAACCGCTTTCCCGCCCCATCGACACCTCAATCGTAATCTTCGGGGCATCGTAGGCTTCTGCCATCGATTTTATCGCTACGGCCGCAGCCCCTTCATCGTTGAGCGCAAGTTCCAGATTATCTGGGCTCGCGACAGAAATTGTCACCTTTCGAGTTCCGCCAGCCGCAAATCGCTCCCAGGCATTAGGCCTCAAAATAGGTTTAGACGTAAAATATGGGCCAGCATCGTCGTATTCATTAACATACTGAATAAATCTACCAACACTCAGGATACGCGAATTCGATTGAATTCCAAGTATTGATTTGTTCACATTGAATAAAAAAACAATTCCATGGCCCAAAGGGTTATCAATTGGAAGATCGGTCGTAGAATTATCGAGAACTTCTCCCGGATAATCAAAACGCTGTATCCTAATCATTTGGCCCGATATATAACCAGGCCTCGCGCCAGAAAGTCTTTCAAGTCTAACTTCATAGTCTTGCCCCAAGGATTTTTCCCTGTTCGCCGCAGGCTTGACAGAAAATATCCCATTCAGTCGGTCAACAAACTTAGGCATATGTGGAGCTAGTCTATCGATCTCAAAAAACCGAAAGGTAGTCAGCTTCTCCATTGACCCCCCCCCAAAAAAGACTGACAAAACAATAGCAGGTTGCGTCAACGCAGCAATACCCGTTAGTGCCGTGGCAGCCTGTTCCGGATAGGTACTTTCGAAGCAGAAACCGTCACCCGCAGTCGGAAGGCGAATAGGCAACAAAAGCGGCATTGCCGACCGATAATCCCTCACCTTTTTCATGGTGAGGGAATCAGAACAAAAAGCTCAATGATTTCAATACTATTTGGACGATTTGGCACTCCCAACCGGAATCGAACCGGTGTTTTCGCCGTGAGAGGGCGACGTCCTGGACCGCTAGACGATGGGAGCGCGGTACGCTTTGGGAAGCGTGGGGCGGATATAGCGAAGCCCCCTTGCGAGCGCAAGGGGGTATTTCATTTTCCGGCTCCGCTTTCGGAGCGCGTCGTTGGAAGTCCTGCCAAACCCACGGAAATCCGCCTTTGACCGCCCAATCGTCCTTGCCGGTCAACTCATTGGTCAGTCGCGCGACCCGACGCGCCGCCGATCCAGCCAGCCAAACCGGTGAACCGTTGCTCTTGATATCGGCGGCAGAGGCGAGCATAACTGACGCCGTTCCGAGGGGTGTCTTCCATCCGGGAAGGCTGAGATGATCTGCGTGGCGGATCGAACCCTTCGAACCTGATCCGGGTCATGCCGGCGAAGGAACGGAACCTCATGGCCCCGCCGCGTGCCCGCGCGGCTATCAGGCCATGTTTCCCCCAACGCTTCTGGCCCATCCGCCCTTTTTGGAGGGCTCGGCGAACGATGGGAAGCGCGATGCGCCCGAAGACGATGCTTGCCGCCGGCCGGGGCGTTGCCATTCAGGCATTCATCTCCTTTGCCGCCGTGCTGACCCTCTGGCAGGCGGCGGCGACGGGCCTTGCCCTCCCCTCCTTCCTGCTGCCGTCGCCCGCCGACGTGGTCGCGGCCTATGGCGCCTACGGTCCGCGCCTTCTGGCCGAGGCGGGTGTCACGCTGCTGGAAACCATGCTCGGCCTTGTCGCCGGCATCGCCTTCGGCATGGCGGCCGGCTTTGCCGTCTCCACCTCGTCGCTGGCCGGCCGGTTGCTGTCGCCACTCCTCGTCGTCAGCCAGGCGCTGCCGGTGTTCGCGCTGGCGCCGCTGCTGGTGCTGTGGTTCGGCTTCGGCCTTGCCTCCAAGGTGGTGATGACCACGCTGGTGATCTTCTTCCCCGTCGCCTCCGCCTTCGCCGATGGCCTTCGCCGCACGCCGCCGCATTTCCTCGACCTTGCCCGCCTCACCGGCGCCGGCCGCTTCCGCACGTTGCGCCTCATCCGCGTGCCGGCCGCCCTGCCGGCGCTGGTCACCGGCATCCGTGTCGCCGCCGTCTACGCGCCGATCGGCGCGGTGATCGGCGAGTGGGTCGGCGCCTCGCGCGGCCTCGGCCTGCTGATGGTGCAGGCCAACGCCCGCATGCAGACGCCGCTGCTGTTCGCCGCCCTCGGCGTGCTGGCCGCCGCGACGCTGCTGATCAAGATCGCCGTCGACCGGCTGACGCTCCGCCTCATTCCCTGGATCGAGAAAGATTGACCTCCCGAAAGGATCTACCGATGCGCCTTCTTCCCGCCCTCGCCACCGCCCTGGTGCTCGCAGCGAGCCCAGCAGCCGCCACCGAGAAGCTCTCCGTGCTGCTCGAATGGTTCGTCAATCCCGACCACGCACCGCTGGTGGTGGCCAAGGAAAAGGGCATCTTCGCCGCCCACGGGCTCGACGTCGATCTCGTTGCCCCCGCCGACCCGTCGGCGCCGCCGCGCCTCGTCGCCGCCGGCCAGGCCGACGTGGCGCTGCATTACCAGCCCAGCCTCGATCTCGACGTCGACGCTGGTCTGCCGCTCGTCCGCTTCGGCACGCTGATCGAAACGCCGCTCAACACGCTGATCGCCCTGAAGGACGGACCGGTGAAGACGCTCTCCGACCTCAGGGGCCGCAAGATCGGCTACTCGGTGTCCGGCTTCGAGGATGCCATGCTCGGTCAGTTCCTGAAGACCGCCGGCCTCAAGATCGACGATGTCGAACTGGTCAACGTCAATTTCTCGCTGTCGGCGTCGCTCCTGGCCGGTCAGGTCGACGCGGTGGTCGGCGGCTATCGCAATTTCGAACTCAACCAGATGAAGATCGAGGGGCACGAGGGCATCGCCTTCTACCCGGAAGAGAATGGCATGCCCGCCTATGACGAGCTGATCTACGTGACGAACAAGAAACTCGTCGGCGACAAGCGCCTGCCGGAATTCCTCGCCGCCGTCGAGGAAGCGACGATCTACCTCACCAACCACCCGGACGACGCCTGGGCGCTGTTCATCAAGGCCTATCCCGACCTCAACGACGACCTCAACCGCCGCGCCTGGGCTGACACGCTGCCGCGCTTCGCCAAGCGCCCGGCGGCGCTCGACGCCGGCCGCTACCAGCGCTTTTCGCAATTCATGAAGGACGCCGGCCTGATCAAGACCGTGAAGCCGGTGGAAGACTACGCGGTGGAGCTGCGCTGAAATAACAGCTCCGCCCGGAAAGTCGGACCTTCCGGGCGGACGCCTGAACAAGAGAGAGAAAAACTAAAGGCTCAGCACTCGCCGACGGCGTGAAGCTTGACGGGCTTGCCACAGCCGCAATCGTCACCACGGCAGGCTTGCTCATCGGCGCCGCCCGGCGGTTCGGCAGCCGTCTCGATGGCAAAACGGATACCGGCGAGAACGTCGTCGATGCGGGGCTGGGCCACCGGCACCGTCTGAACGAAGCCGGCATAGAGGCGGCCGTCGGGTTTGATGAAGAACAAGCCCGGCTCGACGAACCAGCTTGGCTCCTCGACGCCGTCGAACACTTTGCCCTGCCCTTCGCTGAGATAGAGACCCCAGTCCCGCGCCTGATCGATGGTCAGGCCCCAGCACACCGTCAATTCGTCGAGATGCCAGTCGCGCACCGTCCGCTCGGCCCGCTCGCGGTCATCGGCCGAGACGGCGAGCACACGGACGCCAAGCTTGCGAAACTCTTCGTAGCGCGCCTCATAGGCCTGAAGCTGCGCCTTGCAGAAGCCGCAATGCAGGCCACGATAGAACAACACCAGCGTGAAGTGCTGGGGCTTCTGGTCGCACAGCCGCCAACACGGACCACCAACGGTCTTCACCCGTAACGGGGGAACCGGCTGGTTCGGAATGAGGCGGGTGGACATGTTCATCGGGACGCGAAACTCGCAGGGCTCGTCGCAAGACTTGGAAGACTATACGACAGGAATGGCGGGTATCGCCACTCTTCTCAACGCCCTTAATCTGCTTATTGTGCGTTCACAGGTTAAGAAGGTCCCCATCACGATTCGCGGAGATAGCCAAAAGAGTCGTGAATAGGTGTTTTTAAGTCATTCTCGGAGACGGTTTGGAAATTCGCACCTAGGAGTCGGCGGGCATGGCTTCCGAGAACCGAGACGGAACGGACATCGGGGGCCGTGAGCACCGGAGGTCGTGTCAGGGAACCGCCGGAGCGGAGTTTGCAAATCGGTCTCAGCCGGAAAGGCCGGGGATCTGCATCCCCAAGGCGCCGGCCACCAGAACGGCGTTGAGCGACAGCACCAGAACGGCGGCGGCGATCGCCAGGGCGTCGATCAGGCGGCCGTTGGCGTAGGCGCCCATGATGTCGGCCCGGCGGGTCAGCAGCACCAGGGCGATCATCGGCACCGGCAGCGACAGCGACAGCACCACCTGGCTGATCACCAGCGCGCTGGTGGCGTTGACGCCGGCGGCAACCACGGCGAAAGCCGGCACCATGGTGACGAGGCGACGCACGAACACCGGGATCGTCATGCGGACGAAACCCTGCATGATCATCTGCCCGGCCATGGTGCCGACCACCGACGAGGAGATGCCGGAGGCGATCAGCGACACCAGGAACACGCCGGCGGCGGCGGTGCCGAGCAGCGGCGTCAGGGTGTGATAGGCGGTTTCGATCTCGGCGACGTCGCTGTGGCCGACGTGGAAGGCCGAGGCGGCCATCATCACCATGGCGATGTTGACGAGGCCGGCGACGGCCAGCGCGGCCACCACTTCGATGTTGGAGAACTTCAGCACCTTGCGGCGCTCGCCCTCGTTGCGCACGTGCGCCCGGTGCTGGGTAAGGCCGGAGTGCAGGTAGACGGCGTGCGGCATGACGGTGGCGCCGATGATGCCGACGGCCAGGGTCAAGGCCCCCGCGTCCGGCAGGCTCGGCGTGACGGCGCCGGTGGCAGCGGCCACCCAGTCGATGGGGGCGATCAGCATCTCGATCAGGTAGCTGACGCCGATGATGCCGACCAGGCCGCCGATGATCAGTTCCATCGGCCTGAAACCACCGCGGTCGAACATCAGGAGCCCGTAGGTGACGAGCGCGGTGATGACCATACCGGTGAGAAGCGAGGTGCCGAACAGCAGCGACAGGCCGATTGCCCCACCGAGGAACTCGGCGAGATCGGTGGCCATGGCGGCGATCTCGGAGATGATCCACATGCCGACCACCACTGGGGCGGGGAAGTGATCGCGGCTCATTTCGGCGAGGTTGCGGCCGGTAACGATGCCGAGCTTGGCCGACAGCGCCTGGAACAGCATGGCGACGAGATTGGCCAGCACCACTACCCAGATCAGCGCGTAGCCGTAGCCGGCACCGGCGCCGATGTTGGTGGCGTAGTTGCCGGGGTCCATATAGGCGATCGAGGCGACCACCGCCGGGCCGACGAAGGCCAGCATGGCCCGTGGCCCCCGAAGCCGCCCGGCCAGCGCTTCGGAAATGGCGAGCGACGTGCGCCCGGTCATTCCGGAGGGGGTAACGCTGAGAACGGACTGGGAGACAGACGACATCGGGATCACCAGGAGGTTTCCTATGCTTGGAAATATAGCATAGGCTACATTTCCGTCAAGCTTATTGCGACTAACTCGCAATAAAATCTGCGCGACTGTGACCGGCTCCGCTCCAGGGATGACGCTTGGCTGCCTACACTAAAGTCTGCGCGACCGTGATCGGTTCCATAGGGACGACACTTGTGTGGTGGTTGCAAATCTTAGCCGCGGCTGCATAGTGTGCCGCCTCAGCGATGCGGCGCGGCGGAGGAACCCACCGGCGCCAAAAGGTCCCGCCAGGACCCGAAGGACAGAACCCATGTCGAGGGATGAACTGCCGCCCGAGCCCGAGGACGGCACCCTGCCGGAGGCGACCGACGCCGACCGCTTCACCAACGCCCGCGCCATCCGCTCGACGGCCCTCTTCGAGGACTATACCGAGCTGATCGCCGACCTTACCGAGGAATTTGGCGAGGCGCGCATCACCGATATCGCCCGCCGGCTCGGCGTCACCCACCCCACCGCCAACAAGGCGGTGCTGCGGCTGAAGCGCGAAGGTCTGGTCATTTCGCGGCCTTATCGCGGCGTGTTCCTCACCGAGGCCGGCGCCACCATGGCCCGCGAGGTGAAGGCTCGCCACCGCCTGGTGGTGCGCCTGCTGATCGCCGTCGGCGTGCCGGCCGAGGCGGCGGAAATGGACGCCGAGGGCATCGAGCACTACGTCTCCGAGACGACGCTCAAGGCCTTCGAGGCCTATCTCGACGGCCGGGAATGAGCCGGCACTCCGATTGACAACCCTGCCGCGAGGGACTAATTCCCCGGCCGGCCCCTGGCGCCGGCCGTCCGCATGCTCCCCAAGCATTGGTGAAGCCAGTTTTCTTGTCTCATCGGTTTTTCGCACTCCGACGTGCGGCAATGCGGGCCCCTCATCTCGTCGCTGGAGTGCTCCGGGGACAAGGTCATGTATGAACCAGAACAAGCCCATAATCCCTATCTGCACGGCTCGCTGACGCGGGTGTTCGTGCGCACCGCCGCGCCGATCGTCCTGTTCATGACGGTCAGCGGCCTCTACACCGTGGTTGACGCGCTGCTGCTCGGCCGCCTTGCCGGGCCGAAGGCGCTCACCGCCGTGACGCTGATGTTCCCGGTGATGATGCTGATCGTCGCCCTTCAGAGCATGGTGTCCTCGGGCATGGCGTCCATCGTCGCCCGCGAGATCGGCGCCGGCGACATCCGCGCCGCCGAAGGCAGCGTCAACGCCGCCAACCTCCTGGCCCTCATCGTCTGCGGCGTCCTGATCCTGACGCTGCTGTTCGTCGGCGGGCCGATGACACAGGCGTTGTCGGATGGCGATCCGGAGATCGCCCACATGGGCCTCGTCTTCACCACCATCATGGTGGTGTTCTCGCCCTTCAGCTTCTTCCTGTCGATCCAGGGCGACGCGCTGCGCTCGGAAGGCAAGGTCGGGATGATGGCGCTGGTCGCCATCTCGGTGACGCTGCTCAACATCGTCTTCAACTACGTGCTGATCGGCCCGTTCGGGCTCGGCGTCGCCGGTTCGGCCACCGGCACCGTGCTGGCCCAGGTGCTGGCGATCGCCGCCGTGTTCTACCTGCGCCTCTCCGGCCGGACGCGGCTGCCGCTCTATGCGCGCGGCACCGGTTCGCTGGTCGCCAACTGGAAGGAAATGCTCGCCCTCGGCGCACCGCCGTCGCTCGGCCTGCTCGGCATCAGCCTGTCGAGCGCCCTGGTGATCACCGACATCCAGATCTGGTCGACCACCGCGCCGGCCGCCACCGTCGCCGCCTACGGTGTCCTCAACCGTATCATGACCTTCGCCTACCTGCCGCTGCTCGGCGTTTCCATGGCCTGTCAGTCGATCGCCGGCAACAACTTCGGCGCCGGTCTGCATGATCGGGTGCGGACGACGCTGAAGGTCGCCTTCGGCATTGCCGTGGTCTACGCGGTTCTGTTCGAAGCGGTGTTCATGTTGCTGGCACGGCCGGTCGGCGCGCTGTTCGTCACCGACACCCAAGTGATCGACGAGGTGGCACGCGTCATGCCAGTCACCACCGTCACCTACGTGCTGTCGGCGCCGCTGATGATCCTCGGCGGCTATTATCAGGCGCTCGGCATGGCCGGCAGCGCGGCGATCCTCAACCTCGTCCGCACCTATGTCATCGGCCTGCCGCTACTCGCCCTGCTGCCGGTGGTGGCCGGCGAGATCGGCATCTGGATCGCCTACCCGGTCGGCGACGTGGTGATGCTCGCCGTGGTGGCCGCCCTGCTGTTCTGGAATGCCCGCCGTCACCACCTTGTCTGGGGCATCTTCCACCACCGCACCGCCTGACAAAGAACAAGGGCCGCCGCATAGCCTGCGACGGCCCCGTTCTTCTCAGCCAGCTTCGAACCTCATTCGAGGTTCTTGACGATCGTCTCCACCATCTTCTTGGCGTCGGCGAACAGCATCATGGTGTTGTCGCGGAAGAACAGCTCGTTCTCGACACCGGCGTAACCCGAGCCCATGCCGCGCTTGACGAACAGCACCGTACCCGCCTTCTCGACGTCGAGGATCGGCATGCCGTAGATCGGCGACGACTTGTCGGTCTTGGCAGCGGGGTTGGTGACGTCGTTGGCACCGATGACGAAGGCGACGTCGGCGGTGGCGAACTCGGAGTTGATATCCTCGAGTTCGAACACCTCGTCATAAGGCACCGACGCCTCGGCGAGCAGCACGTTCATGTGGCCGGGCATGCGACCGGCCACCGGATGGATGGCGTATTTCACCTCGACGCCCTCCGCCTTCAGCTTGTCGGCCATCTCGCGCAGCGCATGCTGGGCCTGAGCGACCGCCATGCCATAGCCCGGAACGATGATCACCTTGGAGGCGTTCTTCATGATGAAGGCGGCATCCTCGGCCGAGCCCTGCTTGACCGGCCGCTGTTCCACCGCGCCGCCCGCCGCCGCGACCTCGCCGCCGAAGCCGCCGAGGATCACCGAGATGAACGAGCGGTTCATGCCCTTGCACATGATGTAGCTGAGGATGGCACCCGACGAGCCGACCAGCGCACCGGTGATGATCAGCGCCGTATTGCCCAAGGTGAAGCCGATGCCGGCGGCCGCCCAGCCCGAGTAGCTGTTCAGCATCGAGACGACGACCGGCATGTCGGCGCCACCGATCGGCACGATGAGCAGGCCGCCGAAGGCGAGCGACACCAGCACGATCAGCCAGAACACCAGGTGACTTTCCGTGTTGACCAGCAGCACGATCAGCGCCACCAGCAGCACCGCCAGCCCCGCGTTGACGATGTGGCGGAACGGCAGAATGATCGGCTTGCCGCTCATCCGCCCGTCGAGTTTGAGGAAGGCGATCACCGAGCCGGTGAAGGTGACGGCGCCGATGGCGACGCCGATGCTCATCTCGATGAGCGCCTGCCCGTGGATCGAGCCGGGCACGCCGATACCGAAAGCCTCCGGCGCGTAGAGCGCGGCGGCCGCCACCAGCACGGCGGCGAGACCGACCAGCGAGTGGAAGGCGGCGACCAGCTGCGGCATCGCCGTCATGGGGATCTTGCGGGCGATATAGGCGCCGACGCCACCACCGATGGCGAGGCCGACGACGATCAGCGTATAGGCGCCGAAGGACGGCTTGATCGAGGCCAGCGTCGTGACGATGGCGATCGCCATGCCGAGCATGCCCAGGAGGTTGCCGCGCCGGGCCGTCACCGGGCTGGAGAGGCCTCTGAGCGCCAGGATGAACAGGGCGCCCGAGACCAGGTAGAGGACGGCGGAAAGATTGGCTGTCATGTCCGTGCCCTCAGTGCTTTTTCTTGTACATGGCGAGCATGCGACTGGTGACCAGGAAGCCACCGAAGATGTTCACCGAGGCCAGGACGACGGCCACGAAGCCGAAGCCGCGCGACACACCGGTGCCCGGCGCCAGGAACTCGACGCCGACGGCCAAGAGAGCGCCGACGATGATCACCGAGGAAATGGCGTTGGTCACCGCCATCAGCGGCGTGTGCAGGGCCGGCGTCACCGACCACACCACGAAGTAGCCGACGAAGATCGCCAGCACGAAGATGGAGAGACGGAACACGAAGGGATCGATGACGCCACCTGACAGGGCGTGGGCGGCGGCACCGGCCACATCAGTGGCGGCACCAGCCTGACCGGAAGCGACGGCATCGGCGGCGGCGTTGGCGGCGGCTTCGGCAGCGCGGGCCGCCTCGGCGGCGACGCGCGCGGCGAGCCGCGCCTGTTCAAGGGCCTGTTCGGCCGTGAGCATAGAGGACATCGGATGGTCTCCGCGTCAGTTCAGGAAAGCAGGATGGATGACGGCACCGTCGCGCGTCAGCGCGGTTGCCTTGACGAGTTCGTCGTCCCAATTGACGGCGAGAACCTTTTCCTTTTTGTCGATCAGCGTCTCGACGAAGGCATAGAGGTTCTTGGCGTAGAGCTGGGAGGCGGTGGCGGCGATACGGCCGGGCACGTTCTTGTGGCCGACGATGCGGATGCCTTCCGGCGTGGTCACCACCTCGCCGAGCTGCGCGCCTTCGACGTTGCCGCCGCGCTCGACGGCGAGGTCGACCAGCACCGAGCCCGGCTTCATCGATTTCACCATGTCGGCGGAGACCAGGCGCGGCGCCGGCCGTCCGGGGATCAGCGCCGTGGTGATGACGATGTCCTGCTTCTTGATGTGCTCGGCGACCAGCGCCGCCTGCTTGGCCTGGTATTCGGCCGACATCGGCTTGGCATAACCCGCCGCCGTCTCGGCCTGCTTGAACTCTTCGTCCTCCACGGCGACGAACTTGGCACCGAGGCTTTCCACCTGCTCCTTGGCGGCCGGCCGCACGTCGGTTGCCGTCACCACGGCGCCGAGGCGGCGGGCAGTGGCGATCGCCTGCAGGCCGGCGACGCCGGCGCCCATCACGAAGACGCGCGCCGCCGGCACCGTGCCGGCCGCCGTCATCATCATCGGAAAGGCGCGGCCATATTCGGAGGCGGCGTCGATCACCGCCTGATACCCGGCGAGGTTCGCCTGGCTCGACAGCACATCCATCACCTGCGCCCGGGTGATGCGCGGCATGAATTCCATGGCGAAGGCGGTCACGCCAGTATCGGCCATGGCCTTGATGGCGGCGTTATCGCCATAGGGATCCATCATGGCGATGGCGAGCGCACCCTTCTTGAGATGCGACAGGATCTCCTGCGACGGGCGCCGCACCGTCAGCACGATGTCGGCGTCCCGCGCCGCGTCTGCCGCCGTCTCGGTCAACACCGCACCGACCATCGAATAATCGAAGTCCAGGATGAGCGACCGCACCCCCGCCCCGGCCTCGACCAGCACCGTGGCACCGAGACCGATAAAACGCTTGGCCGTATCGGGCGTCATGGCGACACGCCCCTCTTCGGAATCGGGTTCTTTTAACACCGCAATCTTCATTGAGCTTCTCCAGGGTGTCTCGCATGCGCCGGCACCGAGAGAGCCACCCCGTGAGGCGCTCCCATCCCCGCCTTCCCTCCCCGGAACGCAGGCCGAGGCCGACCAGACCTCCGGAAAAACTCCTAGAGCGTTTTGCTTGCGTAATGCAACGTAACCTTCGGGGGTCGATCCATGGCCATGCATCCGCCGCTGGTAGGGTTTCCTCTCTAGGTATCTGACCGGAAAGGGAAAACCCGCCAGCGAGCCGGCGGGTTCATTTCTTTGCGCGCAAATACTTATCAACGATGGGCGGTCATGCCTGCTGGGCGATCGCCGCGTCGAGCGCTTCGAGTTCGCCGATCATTCGCTCGATCACCGAAAGACCCATCTGCCAGAAGGCCGGATCGCTGGCGTCGAGGCCGAAGGGCGCCAGGAGTTCCTTGTGGTGCTTGGTGCCGCCCGCTTCCAGCATGGCAAAATACTTGTCCTGGAATCCAGCCTCGGCTTTCTCGAATACGGCATAGAGCGAGTTAACGAGGCAATCGCCAAAGGCATAGGCGTAGACGTAGAAGGGCGAATGGATGAAATGCGGGATATAGGCCCAGAAGGTCTCGTAGCCCGACCCCAGGGTGATGGCCGGCCCGAGGCTCTCGCCCTGCACGCCGAGCCAGGCCTCGTTGATGCGGTCGGCCGTCAGCTCCCCCTCGCGGCGCGCGGCGTGCACCTTGCGCTCGAAGGAGTAGAAGGCGATCTGCCGCACCACCGTGTTGAGCATGTCCTCGACCTTGGAGGCGAGCAGCGTCCGCTTTTCGGCCGGCGTTGCCGCGTTGCGCAACAGCGACTGGAAGGTCAGCATCTCGCCGAACACCGACGCCGTCTCGGCCAGCGTCAGCGGCGTCGGTGCCATCAGGGCGCCCTGCCGGCCGGCCAGCACCTGATGCACGCCGTGGCCGAGTTCGTGGGCGAGCGTCATCACGTCGCGCGTGCGGCCGAGATAGTTGAGCAGCACGTAGGGATGTGCCGACGGCACCGTCGGATGGGCGAAGGCGCCGGGCGACTTGCCCGGCCGCACCGGCGCATCGATCCAGCGTTCGTCGAAGAAGCGGCGGGCGATATTGGCCATCTCCGGCGAGAAGCGGCCGTAGGCGTCGAGCACCATCGCCTTGGCCTCATCCCATGACACCTGACGGGTGACGGCGCCGGGGAGCGGCGCGTTGCGGTCCCAGTAGGGCATGGTCTCGCCGCCCATCCAGCGCGCCTTGAGCTGGTAGTAGCGATGGCTGAGGCGCGGATAAGCTGCCCGCACCGCCTCGACCAGCGCGTCAACCACGTCGCGTTCAACGCGGTTGGCGAGATGGCGGGAGTCGGCGATGTCCTTGAAGCCGCGCCAGCGGTCGGAGATTTCCTTGTCTTTCGCCAGCGTATTGGTAATGCGGGCGAAGATGCCGATGTTCTCGCCGAACACCTTGCCCAGCGCCTCGGCCGCCGCCTGCCGCTTGGCCGGCTCCGACTCCTGCAGAAGATGCAGCGTCGGCTCGATGGCGAGATCCTCGCCATCCACCGGGAAGCGCAGGCCGGCGATGGTCTCGTCGAACAGCCGGTTCCAGGCCGAATAGGCGGTGATCGACTTCTCGTGGAACAGTTCCTCCACCCGGTCCTCGAGCTGGTAGGGCTTGTCGAGACGGATGTCGGTCAGCCAGGGGCGATAATGGGCGAGCGCCGGATCGGCGAAGCCGGCCTCGATCAGGCCGTCATCGATGCGGTTGATTTCCAGCTCGAAGAACAGAAGACCCGAGGAGATGGCGGTGACCTTCTCCTGCACGTCGCCATAGAACTTCATGCGCTGGGGATCGGTGGTGTCGCCTGAATAGAGAAGACCGGCATAGGACATCACCCGTCCGAGAAGATCCTGCAGCTTCTCATAGTCGGCAATCAGCGCCGCGAAGGCGGACGCGCCGCCCGGTGCCTTGAGGATCGCCGCGAGCTTCCCCTTGGCCCGGTCGGCCAGGTTGACGGCGGCATCCCCAGCCACCTGGATATCGCGCTCGATAGACGGATCGTCGGGCGAGGCATAGAGCGCCGAAAGATCCCACTCCGGCAGCACCTCGGCAACGGCACCGGTCTCTGCGGGATGGAAAACGGGACGGGGCAGACGGAAACGGCTCATCGAACGGCAACTCCAAATGCGGCGCAAGGCGCCATTCGCAAGACTACGTGCTCCGGCCACCGACGATCAACGGGAAATGTCGGTGAAAAATGGGGAGCGATGGCCGCAGCCTAACCTTCTCTTAACCCTTTGGTCGGCACAGTGCCCCGAATTGGCACAGACGCGGAAGGACGGACTAACGCATGGCCGCTCGCATCCTGATCGTTGACGACGATCCGATCCAGCGCCGCCTCCTCGAAGAGGCCGTCAAGCGCTTCGGCCACGAGGCCGTCACCGCCGACGGCGGCGAAGCCGGCCTTGCCAGGCTGGCCGCCGCCCGTGGCGAGTTTCAGTTGATGATCCTCGACCTCGTCATGCCCGACCTCGACGGCATGGCGGTGCTCGAACGCCTTGCCAAAGCCGGCGAGACCCTGCCGGTGATCGTCCAGACCTCGCGCGGCTCCATCGACACCGTGGTCGGCGCCATGCGGGCCGGCGCCTTCGACTTCATCGTCAAGCCGGTCAATCACGAGCGCCTCGCCGTTTCCATCCAGAACGCGCTGAAGGTCACCGCCCTCGAAGGCGAGATCCGCCGTAGCAGGCGGTCGACGCCCACCAGCCTCGGCTTCCGCGACATCATTACCAAGAGCCAGGAAATGGCCCGCGTCCTTCGCCTCGGCGAACGCGCCGCCACCTCCGGCATTCCCATCCTGATCGAGGGCGAGAGCGGTGTCGGCAAGGAACTGGTCGCCCGCGCCATCCAACACGCTTCCGATCGCCGCACCAAGCCCTTCGTTACCGTCAATTGCGGCGCGATCCCCGAGAACCTCGTTCAGAGCACGCTGTTCGGCCATGAGAAGGGCGCCTTCACCGGCGCCGTCGACCGCCACACCGGCAAGTTCCAGGAGGCGCACACCGGCACGCTGTTCCTCGACGAGGTCGGTGAGCTGTCGCTCGACGTGCAGGTGCAACTGCTGCGGGCCATCCAGGAGGGCGAGATCGAACCGGTCGGCGCTCGCCGGTCGCAGAAGGTCGACTTCCGGCTGATCTCGGCCACCAACCGTCGCCTGCTCGACATGGTGAAGGAGGGCCGCTTCCGCGAGGACCTCTACTACCGGCTCAATGTCTACCCGATCTTCGTGCCGCCGCTCCGCGACCGCCGCGAAGATATCCCGCTGCTGCTTGAGCATTTCGTTTCCCGCTTCGCCGCCGAAGAGGGCAAGCGACGCATCACCGGCATCCGGTCGGACGCCGTCGCCATGCTCAGCGCCTTCAACTGGCCGGGTAATATCCGCCAGTTGGAGAATGCCGTCTTCCGTGCCGTCATCCTTTGCGACGGCGGCGACCTTACCGTCGACGAATTCCCGCAGATCGCCGCCCAGACCGGCCACGTCTCGGCCATTCGCCGCGTCGAGGGCACCGATGCGCCGCCGACGCTGGAACCGGTGGTCATCGAAAGCGCCTTGCCGCCGGTTGGCCACGAAGACGGCCTGATCGGCATCGCCGTCAATTCCGGTCCGGGCCATGATCCGGCCCCCTTCGGCTTCCTGCGCTCGCTGGCCGACGACGGTCACGTCCGCCCCCTTGTCGCCATCGAGGAGGAGATGATCCGCCTCGCCATCGACCACTACAGCGGCCGCATGGCCGAAGTGGCGCGCCGGCTCGGCATCGGCCGTTCGACGCTCTATCGCAAACTCAAGGAATACGGCCTCGCCGACGGCGAAGACGACGCGGGTGTGGCCGCTGAGTAACAAGACGCCGTTATTCGACCTTTGGCGGAGTGTCGGCCTTGTCGACGCGTCGCCGAACCGCCAAACAGACCTTTAAGCATTTCCTGGCAGGCCCATGCCCGCAGGAATGGCCGTGGTGAACGTCATGATCTCCTCGCTGTCCAGACTTCTGCTTTCTACCGCTGTGATCGGCCTTTCAGCCGTGCCCGCCTTTGCCGAGGCCGGCTTCGACCCGTTTGGTGCCAAGGCCACCGACACGGCAACGCCGGGCGCCGTCGAGACCAAGGTTCTGCCGCCCGCTTCGGATGCGACAGCCACTCCCGCTGGGACAACGGCCCCCACAGCCGCTCCCGCGGCGCCGGCAGCCGCTGCCACAACGCCCACGGTCGCTCCCGCCGCACCGGCAACCGAGACCGCGGCCCCCGCAGTGGCGCCCGCCGCTGATCCGGCGCCGGCCCCAGCCCTTGCCACGACCTCCCCCGACATGCCGATCGATCAGGCGATCGTCGCCGAGATCGGCAAGGTGGTCGCCTCGGCAACGGGCGAAGCCCGCCGCCGCGCCGATGCCGTTGCCAAGGTCTATGCCGCCCGCGCCAACCAGCCGCTCTGGGTCGAGGGCGATCACTATTCCGCCAAGGCCAAGGCGGTGATCGCCCGCCTTGGCGATGCCGTGGAAGACGGGCTCAACCCGATAGACTACGCCCTGCCCGAGGCCGACCTCTCCGCCCCGACAACCGAACTGGTGGCCAACGCCGATCTCCGCGTTTCCATGGCGGTGGCGACCTTTGCCGAGCAGGCCTCCGGCGGCCGTGTCGCGCCGCTGTCCATCTCCAAGGACATCACCCGCACGCCTGAACGCATTTCCGCCGACAAGGCGCTGGTCGCCGTTGCCAACGCCAGCGATGCCGCCGCCGCTCTCGACGGCTTCAATCCGCCGACCGAGGGCTTCCGCCGCCTCAGGGCCATGCTGGCCGAGGTGCGGGCTGCCAAGGAGACCACCACCGGATCGGTATCCACCGAGCCGGTCGTCCTGACGAAGTCGCTGAAGCCCGGCATGAGCGACGACGGCGTGCCAACCCTGCGCAAGCGGCTCGGCGTCGCTGCGCCCGAAACCGGCGCGGATCCTGCCCTCTATGACGAGGCGCTAATCACCGCCGTCGAGGCTTTCCAGAAGGAAAACGGCCTTTCCGCCGACGGCGTTGTCGGCAGCCGCACGGTCGCTGTCCTCAACGGCGCTCATCGCGACGTCGAAGGCGAAATCATCGCCAACATGGAAATGTGGCGCTGGATGCCGCGCAACCTCGGCCAAGACTACATCCTCGTCAATGTTCCCGAATTCAAGGTGCGCGTCTTCCGGCATGGGCAGAAAGTGCATGAAGCCCGCGTCGTGGTCGGCAAGGCCACCAACCAGACGCCGATCTTCTCCGGCGAACTGCAGTATTTGGTGGTGAATCCCTATTGGCACGTTCCCGAGTCGATCAAGGTCAAGGAGATGCTGCCCGAGATCCAGGCGGATCCGGCTGGTTATTTCTCCCGCCATGGCTATGAGGTGACCTGGGACGGCCAGCTGATCGACCCGACTCGCGTCATCTGGGATGAGAACGCGGTGAAGGCGGTCGGCATTCGTCAGGTGCCGGGCGAGGCCAATGCCCTTGGCCATATCAAGTTCATGTTCCCGAATCAGCACGCCGTCTATCTGCACGACACACCGCTCAGAAGTCTGTTCAACCGGGACGTTCGCGCCTTCAGCCATGGCTGCGTGCGCGTCGACGACCCGATGGCCTTCGCCGACGCCGTTCTTCAGGGCGACCCTGAGTGGACGGTCCCCAAGCTGCAGGCGATGTTCGGCGGCGATGAAAAGCGCGTCGACATCGCAACGCACCTCAAAGTGCATCTCGCCTACTTCACCGCCTTCGTCGACGACGGCGGCAAGTTGCAGATCCGCGACGACATCTATGGCCACACCCAGGCCGTCAAGAAGGCGTTGGGCATGTCGCAGGTCTGATCTGCAGCCACGCGATTTTCCCGGCTGGACACCTGCTTCGCCTTTGGCGGAGCAGGTTTTTTGGCGTTTATCACATGCCATAAACTACCCACTTGGCCTTTCGGCCGGTGGCGGGTATTGTACGCGCCGTGAATTCCAGGGGAAGTTTCCACCATCGGTGCCTAAGCCGGCCTTCATTGGCTTACGGTAAACCGTTGCTTAATTCTCTCCGCCAATAATCAGAGTTGGCTGGAGACGAGAGCAAGCGGACAAAGACGCGTGAAAACCCGGACAACGAACACATCATCAGGGAGAGGAATCGCTTCAATGAAAGCAGCCAAGGCTTTCGGCGCATCAGCGAGCATTTCCTCTTCCCGCCTTACCCTTGCCGCCGGTCGCGCGGCGCTCGGCGCCTTCGTGGGCACTGCTGCGGCGCTGGCACTCTTCGCCTCGGCGGCGAAAGCGGCGGATAATCGCACTCTCGACCTCTACAACATGCATACCAAGGAACGGCTGACCATCACCTTCAGGAAGGATGGCCGTTACGTTCCCTCCGCTCTTGCCGAACTCAATCGCTTCCTGCGCGACTGGCGACGCAACGAAGCGACACGCATGGACCCGCGCCTGTTCGACACGGTGTGGGAACTCTACCAGAAGTCCGGCTCGCACCAGCCGATCCAGGTGGTCTGTGGCTACCGTTCCCTCGCCACCAACAACATGCTGCGGTCCCGTTCGTCCGCCGTCGCCAAGCACAGCCAGCATTCCTTGGGCAAGGCGATGGACATGAACATTCCCGATGTGTCCGTCGACAAGCTGCGCATGATCGGCGTTCAGATGCAGAACGGCGGTGTCGGCTGGTATCCGTCGGCCAACAGCCCCTTCGTGCATATCGATGTCGGCTCGGTACGTGCCTGGCCGCGCCTCACCCGCACGCAGCTCGTCGGCCTGTTCCCCAATGGCAAGACAGCCCACATCCCGGCCGACGGCAAGCCGCTGCCCGGTTACCAGCAGGCGCTCGCCGAGTTGCAGCGCGAGAAGGGCACCACCGCCGTCGCCATGGCTTCGGCCAATCCGTCCTCAGGCGGCAAGGGCTTGCTCGCCATGTTGTTCTCGAACGACGAGGAAGACAACGCCGAGGAGGTCGGCTCGGCCAATGGTGAGGGCGATGCGCCGGCCGTCGCCACCAAGCTGGCACCGGTGGTTATGCCGAAGCCAACCCCGCCAGTCGTTGCCCCCGCGGTGCCGACCACCCCCGTGCTGACCGCGGCCTTCACGCCGCCGGTCGCGCCGGTGGCGCCCGAACGGCGGGTGACCAGCCTCGCCGAGGCGACGCTACCGGCCAACCTCGAGCCCGCCGCCGTTCCCCAACTTACCGGTGCCGATCGGTTGGCGATGGACAATGTGCCGCTGCCACAGGCCAAGCCATCCGAGATCGCCGAGGACTCGGTCGAGGTGGCCATGGCCGACGCGCCAATGATGCTGCCGCCGGTGAAGCCGCCGGCACCCGTCGAGGTACCGCTGCCGATGGCCGCCAGCCGTCAGGACGACGCCATCGCCGCTCAGCTCGCACTGGCCGAGGTCGCTCAGGATCAGGCGCCGCAGCCTGCCAGCGCACTTTCCTTCGCACCGCCCGCCGAAGCGCCGCTGCCCGTTGCCGCCGCTGCCCGACAGCCCGTGCAGATGGCAGCCCTGTCGCCCACGTCCCGCAAGCCGGCGCCGCCGCCCCCGACCGCCGAACTTGCCCGGCCGGTGATCGACGGCGGCAAGAGCGACATGTTCGGCAATCTTGAACTGCCGGAAACCGCTTCCGAAGATGGCCCCCTGCTTCTCGATGGCAGCCAGTCCGTCTACTGGGGCCGCTTCCGGACGCTGACGCATCCGGATCAGTTGCATCTCGCCACGATGTTCGAAGCACCGGCCCAGGTGGTGAACACCACCTTCTCGGCCCAACCCTACGGCGCGCTGGTGTCGACCCGCTTTGCCGGTCCGGTCGCGGCGCCGACGGAAGTCATCGATTCCACGCGGCGCCAATTGGCCATGCGCTGAGAGCCATCTTGCAACAGAACGAGAAACGCCGGCCTTTTGGGTCGGCGTTTTTATTTTCAGCCCGAGCTGCGGCTACACGACCACGTTGGGCCTTCACGCAAGGAGGGTCGCTCGGTCGCCGAATACGCGCAGCACGGTGAGGCGACCGGTGGCAAAGGCCCCCGTGTCGATGCCGATGCGCCCCGGTGCGAAGACCGGCTCGTTGGCCGGCGTGTGGCCATGCACCACCGTGATGCCCAGCCCGTTCGGCTCGCTGACGAAAGGCTCGCGGATCCACATGAAATCATCGTCATTCTGTGCTGCGAGCGGCACGCCGGGACGAACACCGGCGTGAACGAACAGCACATCCCCGAAGCGGACCGACACCGGCAGACGCCTCAGAAGACTGACATGCGCCTCCGGCACCGTCGCCCGGACAATCTCACCCAGCCCACCAAGGCCACCACGATGCCGCGACAGACGCGTCAGGTCGATGCCATAGGAGTCGAGCGTCTGCTCGCCCCCGAAATCCAGCCACCCCATGTTGGCGTGAGGATCGTCGAGGAAGGACAGAAAAGCCTCATCGTGGTTGCCGCACAGCGACAGCCGCTCGAAGCTCGGTGGTGGCGCACCGGCCAAATGATCGAGAACGTCGGCTGACTGCGGCCCTCGATCAACGAGATCGCCAAGGTAGAGAATGATCCGTCGTTCGGCGGGCGTATTGGCAGCGTCGGCAAAGACCTGCTGCTCGGCCGCCTTCAGCTCGGCATAACAACCATGCACGTCGCCGATGGCATAGATGACCGTATCCCGAGGATCGATCTCCACGCGCTCGCGACGGTCCACGGACGGAGCCGGTTCCGATTTTGTGCCAAACCCGAGAAGCGATCGAACCGCGGTGAGCAATAGGGAACTCCAGACTGAAGCGGCGAGCCGGTTCAGCACCGGCGAAAGGTCTATCGGCGATGCGGCCGGCAATACGACTTGTATTTACGTATTTATCCGGTTTACGCTTGGAAAGGTCCAGTGGTTTCTCCCGGCACCCGTTGAATTTTACCGAGACGGTTAAGGCTGTCCGGGGTAGATAGAGTGAAAACGGCAACCGAGCCATTCGGTTCCGCACCCGGACATCTGCCGAAAGGCCTCAAGCTTTTCACCTCGGCGGGCGTCTGACTTTAGGGAAGTTGTCGATGCAGTCGCTGAAGCTGTCCGCGCCCTTCATAGGCCTGTTCTCCACCGGATTGCTTTGCCTTGGTCTTTACGGAATGAGTGTGGAGTCCGCTCCCTTCCTCAGGACGGCCGGCACCGCACCTGATCGGCTACAGGCGGTGGCGAGCCAACCGGACGTGCCGTTCCTGTCCAGCAAGCGGGCGCTCGGCCTTTATGAAGTCGATTGTCACCGGCTTGCCTTCGAGCCGACCGCCGAGCCGATCCCCTTCGAGGATCGTCCACGCCTCAACGAAGGCTGCTATGAACGCGCAAAATCTTTGGTGGAAGCCGCGCCGGGCAATGCCATCCTGTGGCTCTCACTGGCAAGGTTCGCGGCCACCGATGCCGCTCGGCGCGACGAGACCTTCCGCGCCATTGAACTCAGCCGCGCCTATGGCCCCTGGCAACATGCCCTCGCCGCCGACAGGGCGCAGCTCATATCTCTGATGCCGGACGCGCCTCCGGCGATCAAAGCGATCGCCGACGCCGATATCGAAACGCTGGCTGCCAGCTACCAAGGGCGCGATGACCTGGCCAAGATCTACATTGCCACGCCCGACAGGCGCGACCGCATCACGGCGGCCATCGAAAGGCGGCCAGTCAGCGAACAAAATCAGTTCCTGGGTCTCGTCCGACGCACTATGCAGTGAAGTCCGACGCATCCGGCGCCGTTCCCGAGGTCCGTCCGCTTTGCCATTGCATTTTTAGAGCGGCTCAATGGATGCGCCGAAGCGCCCGCCAAATCAGGTTGAACAACCCTGGTCAGCCGGCGAACTCGGGAAAATCATGAATAGTCTATGGCGATCAGACGAACTCCAATCTGATCGCCGCTCTCTCAGCGAACGGAACGCCGGACGTCGGCAAGCACGGCCGGCAACAGCGTGCCAACCTCGGTGCGGCTCATGCCGGGACGAATGCGCCGGTCATAGAGCATCGACACCACTGCCCTGTCGAAAGGCATGAAGCGATCGTGGCGTGAAGTGTCATTGAACACCGACGCATAGAGCGCGGCATTGTCATTCATCGGGCCAAGCCCCTGAAGGATTTCCTCGACCATGCAACGGCGGAACAAGCTCTCGCCTTCATCGGATACGATCACCGCCGTGGAGCGAACGATGCCGACCGAACTCGGATAGACCCGCACCAGACATTGCCCCGGCGCAGCGCCGTGAGTCCCTTCGAGCACATCCGACTGCACGGTGCCGACATAATCGGCGCGATCAACCACATAGACGGTGAAATTGGGATTTTCGCCGGGCCGCGCCATGCGAATGTCGAGCCCCTTGACGAGGCGCGGCAGGCGGGAAACGAAGCCGGCGATCTCGCGCTGGCGATCCTTGTCGGCCAGATTGAGGACACGGACGCGTACAGTGCTCTCGAACTTCTTGACACTGCTGCCCGCCGCCACGCTTCCGTATTCGACGCCGAACACGGTTTTCTGGAAGCCGTCCATCAACTCATCGTCGGAAAAGCTGCCGATGCTTTCAGCCCGCACGGAACTGGTGCAAAAACCGCCGGCCGCAGCCAGCGTCACCACGAGAAGCATCAGCCCGAACATTGTCCTGAAAGCCGTCATGACCACCTCGCCGTAAGGGGATGGAAACGCCTCGAACCCAAGGAGAGAATTGACCAGACCTTGCCTCAGGTCAATCCAACTGATCACAGATGCGTGACGCAATTGTGATCATTGACGGCCAACAATCGAGCACAATAGTCCACCGTCGGCCGCCACAAATCAGCGCAACCCGCCGGCTGCTTGGCAATCGTGTCCCTTTCGTGCAAAACGAAAGGCGAACAACCAGTGTCACGCGCCGATTCGGCGAGAGGGTCTGGCCCCGCCTTCGACCTTCAGTCGGACAGACGAGGCGGCATGCCGCTAGAACAATTTCTGCAAAAATGCATCGCGATTTTGCGTCGGAAATTGCGTCATATCGAGAGGGAGCATGTCCGGTGCCCATTTACCGGACCGCTCGTAGACCGCCGGAGACGATCGGATCATCATGAGCGAAGAGAGCCGCCTCGTCACAGGCGAGAAGCGCGCCGAGGATTTTGAGCAATCGATCCGGCCGAGCGCGCTTTCTGAATTCGTCGGTCAGGCCTCGGCGCGCGCCAATCTTCAGGTGTTCATCGAGGCCGCCAAGACGCGCAAGGAAGCGCTCGACCACGTGCTGTTCGTCGGCCCGCCCGGTCTCGGCAAGACGACGCTGGCCCAGATCGTCTCCCGCGAACTCGGCGTCAACTTCCGCGCCACCTCCGGCCCGGTGATCGCCAAGGCTGGCGATCTCGCCGCTCTTCTCACCAATCTTGAAGACCGGGACGTCCTGTTCATCGACGAGATTCACCGGATGAGCCCGGCGGTGGAAGAAATCCTCTATCCGGCCATGGAGGACTACCAGCTCGACCTGATCATCGGCGAAGGGCCGGCGGCCCGTTCCGTCCGCATCGACCTTGCCAAATTCACGCTGGTCGGCGCCACCACCCGCCTCGGTCTGTTGACGACGCCGCTCCGGGACCGCTTCGGCATCCCCATCCGCCTGGAGTTCTATACCACCGAGGAACTGGAGCTGATCGTCCGGCGCGGTGCCCGCATTTTCGGCATCGGCATTGCCGACGACGGCGCCAACGAGATCGCCAAGCGCTCGCGCGGCACGCCGCGCATCGCCGGCCGCCTGCTGCGCCGCGTCCGCGATTTTGCCATCGTGGCGGGTGCCGAGACGATCACCGCCGAGATCGCCGACCGGGCGCTGACCCGACTCGACGTCGACCCCATCGGCCTCGATGCGCTCGACGTCCGTTATCTCAACACCATCGCCTTGAGCTTCAACGGCGGTCCCGTCGGCATCGAGACCATCGCGGCGGCCATCGCCGAGCCGCGCGATGCCATCGAGGATATCGTCGAGCCCTATCTCATCCAGAAGGGCTTCGTGCAGCGCACGCCGCGCGGTCGCCTCCTGACGCCGCACGCCTTCCGCCACATGGGCTTTGCCGTGCCGAAGACCGCCGAAGAGGCCCAATTCACACTGTTTTCCAGCGGTGAGGAGGAGTGAAATGACCCGCGCCCTTGTCATCATCGACGTGCAGGCCAACCTGTTCGACGAACCGCGCGCCTACCGGATCGACGAGGTGGCTGCCCTTCTCGATCGCAAGGCGGCCGAAGCGCGCGCCGCCGGCGCCCCGGTCATCTTCATCCAGCATGAAGAGGCGGGCTGCGAATGGGAGCGCGGAACGCCCGGCTGGCAATTTCATCCTTCGCTCAGCCCGAAGCCAGGCGACATCGTGATCGCCAAGACTTTCTGCGACGGCTTCCGCGATACCGACCTCGCCGCCACGCTCGACCGGCTCGGCGTCGACGGCATGGTGGTCGGCGGTTATGCGACCGATTTCTGTGTCGATACTACCGTTCGCGCCGCCGCCTCGCGCGGCATTCCGACCACGGTGATCGCCGACGGCCATACGACGTCGGACCGGCCGCACCTTTCGGCCGCCGACGTGGTACGTCACCACACCTGGATATGGTCGCGATTCGACACGCCGGTTTCGGTCGCTTCTTCCGAGGACATCGCCTTTTGACCGTCCATCGCCTCGCCGTCCGCGTCTATTTCGAAGATACCGACGCCGGCGGCATTCTCTACCACGGCAGCCACATGCGCTTCTTCGAACGCGGCCGGACCGAATTCCTGCGCGATCTCGGCATCAGCCAGAGCGCGACCGCCGACCGCACCGATCCGGACGCGTTGCTGTTCGTCGTCCGCAAGTTCGCCATCGAGTACAAGAAGCCCGGCTTTCTCGACGACCTCCTGACGGTGGAGACGGAAATCGGCAGCATGTCCGGCCCCCGATTTACCGTTGTCCAACGCCTTGTGCGCGGCGACGACCTCATCGCCGAGGCGGAAGTCGAGGTGGTGGCGACCGGCGGCAACGGCCGGCCGCGTCGCCTGCCGGCCGTCATGGCGGCCTTGATTGACGGTGCACGCTGAAAGCGAGCGATCTGGTAAGTCTTCCTTAACCATACCATAGGATGACAGGAACGGGACGCCGGCGCCGTAGGCACCGGAATCCGTCCCGGCGGCTGGGGTTCGAAATCCCTTGGTTTTCCTGACCGTCAAGTCCCGTTTTCGCCAAATTTGGGCGCCATGTGGAAGTCCAGGCAGCAATGCTTGCCGCGATAGCCGCCACGGCCGACGAGACTTGGCGCCAGGAAATCTCCGCCCCATTCTGCGGACAAACGGAAGACACTCATGAATGCGGTCGAACTGACCCAGAACGCGCTCGCAGCACCGGCCGTCGAGGTGTCCGTCTGGGCATTGTTCTGGCAGGCGAGTTTCGTCGTGAAGGCCGTGATGCTCGGTCTTCTCGCCTCATCGGTATGGTGCTGGGCGATCATCGTCGACAAGATCATTGCCTATAATCGCGCCCGCCGCTCGATGGACCATTTCGAGAAGGTGTTCTGGTCCGGCCAATCGCTGGAGGAGCTCTATCGCTCGCTCACCTCGCGCTCCAACGAGGGGCTTGCTGCCATCTTCGTCGCCGCCATGCGCGAATGGAAGCGCAGCCACGAAGCCGGCCGCGTTTCCTTCCAAGGCATCACCGATCGTATCGGCAAGGTGATCGACGTCACCATTTCCCGCGAGATGGAGCGCCTCGAAGCCCGACTGATCTTCCTGGCCACCGTCGGCTCGGCCGGTCCGTTCATCGGCCTGTTCGGCACCGTCTGGGGCATCATGAGTTCGTTCCAGGCCATCGCCTCCTCCAAGAACACTAGCCTCGTCGTGGTGGCGCCCGCCATCTCCGAAGCGCTGCTCGCCACCGCCATGGGCCTTGCCGCCGCCATTCCGGCGGTGCTCGCCTACAACAAACTCTCCGCCGATGCCGCCAAGCTCGGCTCGCGCATGGATGGCTTCGCCGACGAGTTTGCCGCCATCCTATCGCGCCAGATCGACGACAGGAGCTGAGCGATGGGTATGGGTGTCGCGGGCGGAGGATCCTCAGGGGGCAGTCGCCGACGCAGGCGTCGTCACGCCAGCGGCGTGATGAGCGAGATCAACGTGACGCCGATGGTCGACGTCATGCTGGTGCTGCTGATCATCTTCATGGTGGCAGCGCCCCTGATGACCGTCGGCGTGCCGATCGATCTGCCGGAAACCGCCGCCAAGCCGATGGAAGGCCAGACCGATCCGATCAACATCTCGGTTGACGCCGCCGGCAAGGTGTTCATCCAGGATAGCGAGATCTCCTACGACGAGTTGGTTCCCAAGCTGATGGCCGTCGCCAAGAACGGTGTCGAGGAACGCATCTACGTACGCGGCGACAAAGCCGCCGACTACGGCATGGTGATGCGCGTCATGTCACGCATTTCCGCTGCCGGCTTCAAGAAAATCGGTCTGATCACCCAAGAGGAAACGGGGACGGCTGCGGCGCCGTCCAACTGATACATGCGCATAGGTCTTACGACATCGATCATCGGTCACGTCCTGCTTTTCGCCTGGGGATTGGCATCCTTTTCCGGCGCGAAGCCGTTTGACGTCACGCCGATCGACGCCTTGCCGGTCGACCTCGTACCAATCTCCGACGTCTCCAAGATCGCCGAAGGGACCAAGACCGCCCCGAAGTCCGACAATGCCTCCCAGGCCAAGGTGAAGCCGCCGATCCCGCGGCCCGATTCACAGCGGGCCGGTGCCGCCAAGAACGACCAGTCGACGCCGATCACCGAAAAAGCCACCGATACCGCCGCCGCCAAGACCGCCGACGCGCCGCCTCCACCTCCCAAGGCCGCGCCACCCAAGCCGGTCGAAACGCCGCCGCCCGCCGAAAAGCCGACGGAGCAGAAGGTGGCAACGGCCGAGGACGCACCCAAGGCCGATACCGGCGAGATCGCCGCGAAGATCAAGGAAGCCGAAAAACCGGCGCCGGTGCCGCCCAAGCTGCCGCCGGTCAAGCCCAAGCCGCCGGCCCCGACACCGACCGAGGATACGGCCGACCAGCCGGACAAGGCCGACGCCAAGCCCGCCAAGGAAAAGCCCAAGCAGACGCAGAAGGATTCCAAGAGCGAAAACTTCGACCCCAACGAGATGGCGGCGCTGCTCAACAAGGTCGACCCGTCCGGCGGTGGTGGTAAGGAATCCGACAAGGAAGCCTCGCTCGGTTCGGAGAACCGGACCGGACCGGTGGCCGAGATGAGCCAAAGCGAACTCGACGCGCTGACCGCCGCGGTGACCGCCTGCTTCAATCCGCCGGTCGGCGCTGAAGGCGTCGATCAAATGGTCGTGCCGTTGCGCGTGACCTTCACCATCGACGGCGATCTCGCCGCGCCGCCCGAGATCAAGTCGGTTCCGCCCGGCCCGGCCGGTCAAGCGGTCGCCGAGGCGGCCGTGCGCGCCGTCCAGCGCTGCGCGCCCTACCCGTTCCTGCCGAAGGACAAGTTCGAAAACTGGCAGGTCGTGAACATGAATTTCACCCCGCCGCCGTCCTATTGACGAGGCGAGCCGAGACAATCGAGCCGGATCGCGCCGCATCGACCGATCGGAGCACATCCGGACCATCCGTTTGGGAGCACCTCAGGATGCGAAAACTAGTCCGAACTCTCTTCGCCGCGTTCACGGCGCTTGCCGCCTTCGCCGCGGCGGCACCATCCAACGCCGAAATCACCATCAACATCAACGGCGGCAACGTCCAGCCGTTGCCGATTGCCGTCCCGAATTTCGTCGGCGGCGCCGACACGGCCGCAGTGGGGCAGCAGATGGCCGGCGTCATTGCCGCCGATCTCCAGCGCTCCGGCCTGTTTCAGGTCCTGAACCCGGCGTCCTTCGTCGATCACATCACCGATCCCAATGCGGTGCCCAACTTCCAGAACTGGCGGGCGATCAACGCCCAGGCCCTGGTGTCCGGTGGCATCGTCCGGGCTGCCGACGGTCGGTTACAGGCCGACTTCCGTCTGTGGGACGTGTTCGGCGGCACCCAGCTCGCCGGCCAGCAGTATTTCACCACGCCGGAGAACTGGCGCCGCATCGCCCACATCATCGCCGATGCCATCTATGAGCGGCTGACCGGCGAGAAGGGCTATTTCGACACCCGCATCGTCTTCGTCGACGAGAGCGGCCCCAAGGGCAACCGCGTCAAGCGTCTCGCCCTGATGGACCAGGACGGCGCCAACGTCCGCTTCCTGACCAATGGCAAGGATCTGGTGCTGACGCCGCGCTTCTCGCCGACGTCCCAGCAGGTCACTTACATGTCCTTCGGCACCAGCGATCCGCGCGTCTATCTCCTCAACATCGAAAGCGGTCAACGCTCGCTGGTCGGCAACTTTCCGAACATGACCTTCTCGCCGCGCTTCTCGCCCGACGGCAACTCGGTGATTATGAGCCTTGAGCAGGATGGTAACGCCAACATCTACGCCATGCCGATCGGTGGCGCCCCGGCGCGGCTGACCAACACGGCGGCGATCGACACCTCGCCCTCCTACTCGCCCGACGGCTCGCGCATCGTCTTCGAGAGCGACCGCGGCGGCAACCAGCAGCTCTACGTGATGAGCGCCGGCGGCGGCGGTGCCACCCGTATTTCCTTCGGCAATGGTCGCTATGGAACGCCGGTCTGGAGCCCGCGTGGTGACCTGATCGCCTTCACCCGCCAGTCCGGCAGCGGATTTGCCATCGGCGTGATGAAGCCGGACGGGTCAGGCGAGCGTATCCTCACCGAGGGCTTCCACAACGAGGGGCCGACCTGGGCACCCAATGGTCGCGTCATCATGTTCTTCCGTGATGCCGGTGGCCCGAACGGCGGCCCGCAGCTCTTCTCGGTCGACCTGACCGGCCGCAACGAGCAGAAGATCCCGACGCCGAACTTCGCTTCCGACCCCGCCTGGTCGCCGTTGCTCAAGTAATGAAATTATCGGCGCCGGACACCATCCGGCGCCGATTCACCATCAAAAGGTCGGAAATTCGGGACTTTATATTTTATTAACCATGTCTTTGAACGCGGGCTTAACCAAAGCCGTTTACCAAGACTCTCGAAACATCCGGTCAGAACGTATTCGAGGATTACCGGTATCATGACGACATCGACCAGAATTTTCAGCCGCCGTGGAGCGCTTGCTCTCGGTCTTGCCCTTCTCGCCGCCGCTTGCGCCAAGAGCCCAAGCGAGCTCGATAACCAGCTTGGTGCTGGAGCCGGTGGCGCCGGCGCCGCGACCCCGGGCAGTGCCCAGGACTTTGTCGTCAATGTCGGCGACCGCGTGTTTTTCGACACCGACTCGACCTCTCTCAACGCCGAGGCACAGACCGTTCTCGGCCGTCAGGCCCAGTGGCTGGCGCTCTATCCGCGCTACACGGTCACCGTCGAGGGTCATGCCGACGAGCGCGGCACCCGCGAATACAATCTCGCCCTCGGCGCTCGTCGTGCCAAGGCCGCGCAGGACTTCCTGGTGGCCCGCGGCGTGACCAGCGCCCGCATCAAGACCATCTCCTACGGCAAGGAGCGCCCGGTCGCCCTTTGCGATCAGGATAGCTGCTGGGCGCAGAACCGCCGCGCCGTCACCGTGCTGAACACGGGCGGCTAATCTAAAGCCGTCATCGCCGCCACACCCCAGGCACGATCGTCCCGGAATCCCTCGCGGAGTCCGGGATTTTCGTTTGACGGCCGCAATGCCGCCGAAGTCCGGCGCTTTAGTTTCGTCGGAGGGACCGAAGCGACCATCGTGCTGTCTGGAAGTCCGTCCGCCGCCGTCCCCAGGGGTTGCGCCGTGAGCGGCATCATGGTCCTGTCTTCGATGAAGGCGTCCTCCGGCCGGCGGACCACCGGCCGCACGGAGAGCGCCGCCAGATTGCCTAGGATACTCGCGCTGATGACCAGCCGCCTTTTCCGTCCACCGAGCCGCTTCCGTTTCGCCGCGCTGGCCATCGCCACGCTCGCCGCCGCCGTTCTCGCCGCCGCGCCCGCCTCGGCCGGCCTGTTCGGCTCCGACCCGACGCCGCCGGCCAATATTCCCGGCCAGCAGGACGCCGCGCAGCAAGCGGTCCGCATGGACAACATGGAACAGCAGATGCGCACCTTGAACGGCCGCATCGACGAGCTGACGCATCAGATCGACCAGTTGCAGAACATGTTGAAGCGCGCCCAGGAGGATAACCAGTTCCGCCTGCAGCAGCTCGAAGGCGGCAAGGGCCAAAAGCGCTCCGAAGCCGCTCCAGCGGTGGCACCCTCCGCCGCCGCCACGGCAACCAACGCCGAGGCGCCGATGGATTCGGTCGGCGAAGGCGGCACGATGCCGGCCGGCTTTGCCATCGACGCCCCCGGCGCGGTGGCTGGAACCCAGCCGGCGGCTGACGCCACGCTCGGCACACAGCCGGCACCGCTCGGCACGCTGCCCGGCACCATGGCCGCCGACACGGCACCTCCCTCGGCGAGTGCCGTCGGGGGACCGCTCGACCTGTCGGCGATCGCCCGTGGCGAACTGGCCCCGAACAATTCCCCCATCGCCACCTCCGGCGGCCTTGCCGCCGCCGCCAGTCAGGATCTGGCCGGCGGAGCCGGCACGCTGGCTCCGCCCTCTGCAGGCAGCGTGCCGGTCGTGCCACAGCAGCAGATGGCCTCGGTGGCGCCAACCGCCGCCGATCCCGGCGCCGACTATGACCGCGCCTATTCCTCCATCGTTGGTGGCGATTACGCGGCGGCGGAGACCGGCTTCAAGAAGTTTCTCACCGACTTCCCCGGCGACCCGCGCGCCGCCGACGCCCAATACTGGCTCGGTGAGAGCTATTTCTCGCGCCATCAGTATCGCGATGCCGCCACTTCCTACCTCGCCACCTACAAGAACCACCCGACCAGCCAGAAGGCACCCGACAGCCTGTTCAAGCTCGGACTGTCGCTCGAGGGCCTCGGCGAGACCAGCGCCGCCTGCGCCACCTATGGCGAACTGACCAAGAAATTTCCCAAGGCCCAGTCCGGTCTTGTCTCGCGCGTCACCACGCAGAAGCAAAAGCTCGGCTGCAGCTGACATGAACGACCGCTCTGCCTCGCCCGATATTCCACCGGCGAAGTTGCGCGACAGCCTGTTTTCTCCGCTCGCCGGCCTTTGCCGCGTCGGCGTCGCCGTCTCCGGCGGTCCCGATTCGACGGCCCTGCTTGTCCTGTTCGATCTCTGGACGCGCGAAAGCCTGGCTGCGCCTGCCATTTGCGTGCTGACCGTCGATCACGGTCTCCGACCGGAGGCCTCCCGCGAGGCCGACACCGTTCTGGATCTCGCTGCCCGTCTCGGCCACCCGGCCGAGAAGCTCGTCTGGCACCACGACGGTCCGCCGCCGGCCAGCGGCATTCAGGCCGAAGCGCGCGCCGCCCGCTATCGCCTTCTCGTCGAGGCCGCCCGCCGGCACCGGCTTGATGCTGTCCTTCTCGCCCATACCCGCGACGATCAGGCCGAAACGCTGCTGATGCATCTGGCACGCGGCTCCGGTGTCGCCGGCCTTGCCGGCATGCCGGCCGAGCGGATGATTGACGGCGTTCGCTTCCTGCGCCCGCTCCTCGACACCCCCAAGGCCGACCTGCTTGCCGTTCTCAGGGAAGCTGGCATTTCCTACATCACCGATCCCTCCAATGCTTCCGATCGCTACACCCGCGTCCGCATGCGCAAGGCCCTGCCGGCCCTCGCCGATCTCGGCCTTACCGCCGATCGCCTGGCCGACACGGCTCGCCGCATGGCCCGTGCCGAGGCGGCGCTGCAGGCGGTCACCGACGATCTCCTGAACCGCGCCGCCACCAACCACGATGGGGTCTGGTCGGTGGAGACCGCGGCGCTCGCCGCGGCGCCCGACGAGATCGGCCTCCGCCTCCTCGTCCGGCTGATCCGCGCCATCCGCCCGTCGGACTATCCGCCGCGTGCCGACGCCCCGGAAAACTGGCATGCCGCCTTCCGCGCCGGCGCCGCTCCCCGACGCGCCACCATGGCTGGCGTCGTGCTGCACCTGCGCCAGGATCGCCTCTGGCTCTATGCCGAGGCCGGACGCACCGGCTTTCCGCAACTCGTCGTCGACGCCGATGGCGATCGTGTCTGGGACGACAGGTTCATGGTGTCGATCGCCGGAGCCGGCGGCCGCCGTCTTTTGATCGGCCCGCGCGGCTCGGGAGCCCGGAGCGGCGACATGCCCGCCGCCGCCGTGGCGAGTCTTCCCACTGTCAGCGCTGCCGATGGCGGCGATCTTCCAGCCGGATTGAAGGTCATAATCCGCCCAATCGGCTGGCAATCGTCTGTCGCAGGCGAGGATTGCCAGCCCGTGGCTTGGCAAGGCCTTACCGACAACCTATCTTAACCCGACATGAGCTAGGGTGACGAGGGCCGAACCCACTCGCCCGGCCCCTCCCGCATCGCGCGATGCGCCTCAAAGGTCGACGATGAACGCAAACTTCCGCAATTTCGCACTCTGGGTCATCATTCTGTTGCTGCTGGTCGCGCTGTTCCAGCTGTTCCAGGGCTCGGACACTCGCCAGCCCGGCAACGACGTGGCCTTCTCAGAGTTTCTCAAGAACGTCGACCAGGGCGCCGTGCGCGACGTGACCATCGTCAACCAGACGATATCGGGTCACCTGCAGAATGGGTCCGCCTTCCAGACCTACGCGCCTTACAACGCCGATTACATCGGTGAGCTCACCAAGGCCGGCGTCACCATCGTCGCTCGTCCGCCCACCGAGAGCATTTCGCTGATTGGTACGCTGCTCAACTGGCTGCCGATGCTGATCCTGCTCGGCCTGTGGATCTTCTTCATGCGCCAGATGCAGGGCGGCGCCGGCGGCAAGGCCATGGGCTTCGGCAAATCCAAGGCCAAGCTGCTGACCGAAGCGCACGGCCGCGTCACCTTCGAGGACGTCGCCGGCATCGACGAAGCCAAGGAAGATCTGATCGAGGTCGTCGAGTTCCTGCGCGACCCGCAGAAGTTCCAGCGGCTTGGCGGCCGCATTCCGCGCGGCGTGCTGCTGGTCGGCCCTCCGGGCACCGGTAAGACGCTGACCGCTCGCGCGGTCGCCGGCGAAGCCAACGTGCCCTTCTTCACCATTTCCGGTTCGGACTTCGTCGAGATGTTCGTCGGCGTCGGCGCCTCGCGTGTCCGCGACATGTTCGAGCAGGCCAAGAAGAACGCCCCCTGCATCATCTTCATTGACGAAATCGACGCGGTCGGCCGTCATCGTGGCGCCGGTCTCGGCGGTGGCAATGATGAACGCGAGCAGACGCTGAACCAGTTGCTGGTCGAGATGGACGGTTTCGAGCAAAACGAAGGCGTCATCATTATCGCCGCCACCAACCGTCCCGACGTGCTCGATCCCGCCCTGCTCCGCCCGGGTCGCTTCGACCGCCAGATCACCGTGCCGAACCCCGACGTCAACGGTCGCGAGAAGATCCTGAAGGTGCATGTGCGCAAGGTGCCGATGGCGCCCGACGTCGACCTCAAGGTGCTGGCCCGCGGCACGCCAGGGTTCTCCGGTGCCGACCTGATGAACCTCGTCAACGAAGGCGCCCTGCTCGCCGCCCGCCGCAACAAGCGCATCGTCACCATGGCCGAGTTCGAGGACGCCAAGGACAAGGTGATGATGGGCGCCGAGCGCAAGTCGCTGGCCATGACGCCGGAGGAAAAGCGCAACACCGCCTATCACGAGGCCGGTCATGCCGTCATCGCGCTCATCCTCGACAAGACCATCGACCCGATCCACAAGGCGACCATCATCCCGCGCGGCCGCTCGCTCGGCATGGTGATGACCCTGCCCGAGAGCGACCGCTACAACTGGACCTACGAGAAGGCGGTGGCCCGCCTGACCATGCTGTTCGGTGGTCGTGAGGCCGAGATCCAGACGTTTGGTCCGGAGAAGGTGACGACCGGCGCTGCCGGCGACATCCAGATGGCCACCAGCCTCGCCCGTTCGATGGTGATGGAATGGGGCATGAGCGAGAAGCTCGGCCGCGTCCGCTACCGGCCCAACGAGCAGGAAGTGTTCCTCGGTCACTCGGTCAGCCAGTCGACCAACATGGCCGACGAGACCGCCAAGCTGATCGATGAGGAAGTCCGCCGCTATATCGAGGAAGGCGAGCAGAATGCCCGCCGCATCATCACCGAGAACCACGACAAGTTCGTCGCCATCGCCGAGGCGCTGCTCGAGTTCGAGACGCTGACCGGCGAGGAGCTGCGTGGCATCATGGCTGGCCGCCCGCCGGTGCGCGATGCCTTCGACGACACGGCGCCGCCGCGCGGTTCGGCCGTTCCCACCACCAAGCCTCGTCCGAAGGGCGAAGAGCCCGACGGTGCGACACCGCAGCCTACGGTCTAGTAAGCTAATCGCCGAAGCGCAGTTGTGAAATTGGAAGGCGCCGGAATGCAAGTTTCCGGCGCCTTCTCTTTGCCTGGTCTCGGCGCGCTGGAATTGCCATGAAAACAAAACGGCCGCCCAAACCGGCGGCCGCTTGAACTTGCAACGGGATAACCTGGCGTCAGCCCTGTGCTTCGGCTGACTGAAGCGCTTCGCGGGCCGGGCCGTAGCCGGGCTTCAGCACCATGGCGCGGTTGATCGAATCGCGGCCACGCTGCACATCGCCGGTGCGGATCTGGGCGATACCGAGATTGGTCCAGAACTCGGCCGACTGCTTGTTGCGGTTGACCGCCGCCGCGAAGTCCTGCAGCGCATCCTTGTTCTTACCGATCTGCAGACGGCTCAGGCCGCGCGCGTTATACGGCTCGGAAGCATTGGCATCGAGGGCGATGGCGGCGTCGAGGTCGGCGATGGCGCGAACGTGGTTGCCGCGGGTCTGGTAGATCAGCGCCCTATTGTAGTAGCCCTTGGCGTCCGACGTGTTGAGCGTCACCGCCTGATCGAAGTCGGCCATGGCGAGGTCCAGCTGACCGTTCTGACGGTAGAGGATGCCCCGGCCGAGATAGGCCGGCTGATAAGTGGGATTGAGCGTGATCGCCTGATTGTAGTCGGCAAGCGCCGCTTGCGGCTGATTGAGCTGCTCGCGATAGAGCAGCGCGCGGTTGTTATAGGCCTGATAGAAGCCGGGATTGAGCTGGATCGCCGTGGTGAAATCGGCCAGCGCCGCCTGGAACTGGCCCGCCTGGCCATAGGCCGAGCCGCGCACATTGTAGTTCACCGAGTTCTGAGGATCACGCTGGATCGCCGCCGTCAGCGAACCGATGTTGGCCGTCGACCCGGCGTTGGGGTCGATGACCCAGGTCTGCTCGTTCGTCGGACCCGACGTCGCACAGGCGGAAGCTAGAAGGCCGAGGGCGAAAGCGCCCACAAGACCACGAAGAGCCGAAGACGTCGCAATGAACCGCATCAATCCATCCCTTTCAGGCAATACCGGACAAGCCGGACCGGCGGGCACCCTTGCTCGGCGCTGTCGTCCGCACAATCAAACCAGCTGGTAGCGCTTTTGTGCCACCCAACCGATTCTACAAACCGGACATAACAAAAGAGACGGTCGACTCGCGTGACCGTCCCTCGACTTCGACAAACACCATAGGGCGACGGAGCCCGTATATCAGTGGGTGCGGCCCTTGACCGACACCAGACCCTCGCGCTGAGCCCGCTTGCGGGCCAGCTTGCGCGACCGGCGCACGGCCTCGGCCTTTTCGCGGGCCCGCTTTTCCGACGGCTTCTCGTAATGGCCCCGCAACTTCATCTCGCGGAAAATGCCTTCGCGCTGCATCTTCTTTTTCAGCGCCTTGAGAGCCTGGTCGACGTTGTTGTCGCGAACGAGTACCTGCACGCCTGTTCTTCCCGTGGTCGGTCACCGTGAAACCATATGGCCGGGGGGCAGACACACCCGCGGCTTCGCGTCTCAGGCGACATGATGAAACCAATCTCGCGAGAATGACAAATTCCCGCCGCAGCGCGCCAAGGCGCCGCAAGAGTGGTGGTTCTCTAGCAAATCACCGGGACCCTGTCCACTATAGATCGGCGGGACGGGCCGGAAAATGCATCGACCCTCCGTCCCCAATGGACGGCGCAACCTCAAAGCCACAGCTGAGCCACCTTATGAGGCTGGTAGGTCATGGTTAACGCATTTTGGCCAAGATGGTCGGCATGAGATTTGCGAAAGTGAAAACGGGTCAGGAGTCCTGCCCCGCCCTGAGTTGAAGCGTCCGCGTTGGGATCGCCCTATCATGTGCCGTTGGCTCGCCTATTCCGGTCGTCCGATCTTCCTGGATACCTTGGTTTCCAAGCCCTGCCATTCGCTGATTCATCAAAGCCAGTCCGCCACCGAGTGCCTGGCCGCCACCAACGGCGACGGGTTCGGCCTCGGCTGGTATGGCGCCTGGCAAGAGCCGGGTCTGTTCCGCGACGCCATGCCTGCCTGGAATGACGACAATCTGAAGAGCCTGACGCATCAGATTTCATCACCGCTGTTCTTCGCGCACGTGCGTGCCTCCACCGGTACGCCGACCACCCGCGTCAATTGCCACCCTTTTGCCAGCGGTCGCTGGATGTTCATGCACAACGGCCAGGTGGGGGGCTGGGATCGTATTCGGCGTCGCCTTGAGGCGCGCCTATCCGACGCCCGTTATCACGAGCGGTGCGGTTCCACCGATTCCGAGGTGCTATTTCTGTTGCTGGACACCGCTGAGCTGGACGACCATCCGATCGCCGCCATGCAATCGATGCTCGCCGAAACGCGGCGGGCCATGATCGACGCCGGCGTCGATGAGCCGCTGCGCCTCACCGCCGCCCTCTCCGACGGCAAAAACCTTCACGCCTTCCGCTACTCATCCGACGACAAGCCGCCCAGCCTTTATTGGCGGCACGGCGACGACGGCATCACCGTGGTGTCCGAGCCAATCGACGCTGCCCACGACCAGTGGACCGCCGTCGCCCCCAATACGGTTCTGACGGTGGAGCCGGGCGGCCGCGTCCGTCTCGACAGCTTCGAGGTGGAACTCGACCGGCGGATCGCAGCGCGTGTTGCCATCGCCTGACAGCCTGACTCGAAATTCGCTGGGGTGCGGCAGATGGCGATGGTTTCGAGAACCGGAGCGGAGCGAACTTGAGTATCCGTGTTGATCAAGCGGTTTTTGGTGCCCATGTCCTGCCTGCCTTGAGCAGTGCGTTGGCAAGGATGACGAGCTTTCGCATGATAGCAGTCAAAGCGACTTTAGCTGGTTTTCCTACTGCG